>ENA-OQCU01000950-OQCU01000950.1-human-gut-metagenome-genome-assembly--contig:-NODE-950-length-11125-cov-3.296872_pt1 | contig 11125 bp, 12 predicted proteins | sample MGYA00242504_ERZ504590 | MGnify/ENA primary metagenome ERZ504590 (study PRJEB26092, sample SAMD00036318) | human gut metagenome | host: Homo sapiens | study: EMG produced TPA metagenomics assembly of...
AAAAAAACCACTTCGCCAGTCTGGCGTAGTCACAATAATAAATGGTACTGTTCAGTTTTCAGTGTAACGGGGTTTGTAAATTTTTCTGATTTTTCTATGATTCGTATTTCATTCCCGATTTGTGCACGTGCAAATGCTACATTCTTTTCTATAAAGGAATCTGTTCTGACGGATTGTTTATTTTTCTCTGTGCAAGATACCCATAAAGTTAGAGCAGGCGAGTATTGTAATATAGAGGACTTTCTTCATAGTGCTTATTTTTTATAATTTGCTACGAAGATAATGATAAATTTGTTGAATAGAAACTTTAAGATATTCTTTTACTTTGGAAACAGATTGATTCTGCCTCTAAAGTAAAAGAATATTGATCATAGAAATACAATAATCATTTCAGTTGTGATTCTTCTTGTAACTGAACTTTTATAGTATTGCTGTATCACTTAATAGTTGATATACCCCACTTATAATTCCTAAAACGAATATGCCGGCTACACATACCAACAGACTGATGCGCATCGGAGTTGCTGTACGAAAATTGCCGATAGGGTCTTCATTAGGTGTGATGAACATGGCTTTTACAATTAACAAATAATAATACAATGAAATGATTGTATTGACCAATGCGATAAATACAATAAGATAATATCCGCTATGGAATGCTGCCATGAATACAAAGAACTTACTGAAGAATCCGGCAAATGGCGGGATACCTGCCAATGAGAAAAGAGCAAGTGTCATGACCATAGTTAGTTTAGGGTTGGTCTTATAAAGTCCGTTATAATCTTCGCGCTCTATTTTACCGTGGGTATGTTGCTCAATGGTATTGATGACACCGAATACGGCGAGATTGGCGGCAATGTATACTACTATATAATATACTAGGGATGCCATGCCCTGCGGAGTTCCAGCCAGTACAGCCAACATTATGTAACCGGCTTGTGAAATACTACTGAAGGCCATAAAGCGTTTCAGGTTGTTTTGGCGGATGGCGAACAGATTGGCTATAGTGATGGTGGCTACAATGATAATACATAGTATTTCACTCCATTGTTCAGTCATTGGTCCGAATACTTTCATTAAAATAATCATTAAAGCAAAAGCAGCTGCACCTTTTGAAATAACGGATAGGTAGGCGCTTACTGTAGTCGGTGCACCTTGATAAGTATCTGCTGTCCACAGATGAAAAGGTACCAAGCTTAACTTGAAGGCCAATCCGGAGAAGAAAAATACTAGTGCAAGAACTTGTAATGGAGTTCCTGTCAATCCGGCAGGGATATCTTCAAAATATAAAGTACCTGCTGTCCCATAAATCATAGAAATACCATAGAGGAAAATACCGCTGGAGAATAAAGCCGAAAGAATGAATTTAGCTCCGGCTTCGGCACTATGTCCTTTATATTTATCGAAAGCTACGAGACAAGCCATAGGAACGGTTGCCAATTCCAATCCAAGGAAGAATAGCAGGAAGTGCCCTGCGCTTACCATGAAATACATACCCAGCAAGGTACTGAGGGTAAGGATGTAGAATTCGCCTTGTTTATGGCGGGTGTCTTCACGTTTTAGCCAAGTGTCTGCTTGTAGGAACACCAGTATGGTACCTATGGTAAGGATGCTTTTTAGAACAGACGCCATAGGGGTTGAGTGGTACATGCCGCCAAATAAAGTCACCTCTTCCGGCCATAGGTTTGCTAAGAGTTGAATGGTCAGCAGGATACATGCCATGGGGCGTAACCAGTGACGTTGTGTTGCCGGTAAAAATAAATCTAACAGAAACATCAGAATAAAAACGGCTGTCAGACTCAGTTCGGCATGCATATGGAGTATTGCAGTTATGTCCATCATTGCTATTTTTTTGAATTTTTAATTCTCAAATTTTAATTTAATAATTGACTTATGATTGGTTCTATCACTGTTACTGATTCAGATCGCTTTATCCAGAATGGAGCCATTCCTAAACCTGCTACACAGGCGATGAGGCAGATAACGGCTACTCGTTCATCCCAGGTTGCGTCTGTGAGTTTCAGATGTTCGGGATTCAAAACTTTACCATAAAGAATTTTACCTACTACACGCAGGATATAGACTGCGGTAATGACGATACTTGTTGTTGCCACTAGGGTACATACGCGATGGAATGTATCATCATTTTGGAAAGAACCTACAAAGACCGTCATTTCAGCAACAAAACCACTTAGTCCCGGAAGTCCCAAGTTAGCAAGACCGGCAATAACATAACCTACAGCCAGGAAAGGCATAATCTTCATCAAACCTCCCATTAATCGGACATCACGAGTGTGGGTACGTCCGTATATCATACCAATAAGGGCGAAGAACAAAGCGGTCATTAATCCGTGACTCAACATTTGGAGAATAGCACCCGTACAACTGGTGCGTGTCATCATCAGCAGGGCAAAGAGCACTAATCCGCAGTGGGATACGGAGGAATAGGCATTGATATATTTTAAGTCGGTTTGTACCACAGCACTGAATGCACCGTAAACTACAGAAATAGTGGTCAATATCAGGAATACATCTCCCCACATGGCTGCACCTTCAGGCATCAGGTACATAGCAACACGGAAGCATCCGTAACCTCCTAGTTTCATCAATACTCCAGCGTGAAGCATAGAAACAGCAGTCGGTGCAGAAGCATGACCATCGGGACTCCATGTATGGAAAGGGAACAAAGCTCCTAAGACTCCGAACCCCAAGAAGATAAGCGGGAAGAAGATGCGTTGCATTTCATGAGGTATATGCAGTTTGGCGATTTCCAGCAAGTTCATAGTTTCACCGCCTGCACCATAAAAAATACCGAGAATTCCGATCAGTAGAAATGCAGAACCACCCATTAACATTAATGTAAGTTTCATGGCGGCGTATTCTTTACGTCCGCTTCCCCATACACCGATGAGCAGATACATTGGAATTAAGGCTACTTCATAAAACATGAACATGGTGAACAGGTCTGTTGAAACGAAGAATCCGAATACCCCTACACTCAATAGAGTGAACCACATGAAATATTCTTTTGTCAATGGTTGTAACTTCCACGATGCAAAAGTACCGGTGAATACAATAATGGAACTAAGCAGCAACATTGCTACTGATATACCGTCTACTCCTACTGAGTAGCATATATGGAGCGGTGCATACCAAACTGTGCTGGCTGTGAACAGCATCTCTCCTGTAGCACCGGCTTGGCGTAGTTCGATATAATCAATGGTGAGGTAAACGGATAATGCCAATAATATGGAAGATCCGACAACCATCACTCCGCGAACTTGATTGACGCTGCGCGAAGCCCAAAGGCTCGCGAGCATCAAACAAGGGAACTATAATGTAAAAAACTTAGATAATGTTCATCTTTTTAAATTAAAAAATTTTAAAAAATGGCCATGTCAGGCGGAATTTTTTTATTATTCATTAAATTAATAGTATCAGCGTCAATATCAATGCACCTGCAAGGAACCAAATACTGTTACTGCTGTACGTTTCCACTTTGCATGTCGCGTATTTCATCGGCGGTAGCATGAGTACTCCACGCAGTGAAGTTAAAGAATTGATCGATAACGTGCCGGTCCCACCAGGCTATCGGAGTACTGATGCACCGGAAGATGATTTTCTTGGTTACGAACAACCATATCTCATCCATATAGAAACGGTGGTAAGCTGCTGTGTGCAAACGTGGGAATGTGCGCGCCAGATAGTTGGCTACGGGTTGTCTCTTACCTGCATACATCCATGTAGCTAAAGTGATGGATGCTATAGCAATAATGATACTTGTAGCAGCTATCTGCATATCCAGATGAATGGTATAGGCTTCTCCGTTACTACTGATCAGATTGCCGAAGGGTATGAATCCGGCAATACAGGTGATAGCGGCTAAAAACATCAGCGGGAATGTCATGGTACGTGGAGCCTCATGCGGAGTATGTGCATCAGGTCCGGATTCGTGGGAGTGTCCTTTCCATTCTCCATTCCAGAAAATACAATAATAAAGGCGGAACATATAAAATGCTGTCATGGCGGCAATGCCTGTCATTATCCATCCCATAACAGGACTGAATTGGAAGCAGGCAGTCAGAATTTCGTCTTTAGAGAAAAAACCTGAGAATGGCCAAATACCCGAGATAGCCAGACAAGCAATCAGGAATGTCCAGTGGGTGACGGGCATGAATTTATGAAGTCCTCCCATGGCGCTCATCTCGTTACTGTGTACGGCATGAATGATACATCCGGCTCCTAAGAACAGCAATGCCTTGAACATGGCATGTGTGAACAGGTGGAACATGGATGCCATGTAGCCTAGTCCTCCTTCATGAGGGTTCATGGAAGTACAAACGCCTAATGCAACAATCATAAATCCAATTTGAGATATAGTGGAGAAGGCGAGCACACGTTTGATATCGCTTTGTGCACACGCCACACTAGCGGCGTAGAATGCAGTGAACGCACCGATATAAGCTATCCAGTGCAGCACTTCGGGCGCATATCCTACAAACAACGGGAACATACGGGCTACCAGATATACACCGGCTACTACCATGGTAGCAGCATGGATTAATGCACTGACAGGAGTAGGACCTTCCATAGCATCCGGTAACCAGATGTGCAATGGAAACATCGCACTTTTACCGGCACCACCGATAAACATTAGCCCCAAGGCCAATGGTATCATACTTCCGGCAACTGCAAGTACCTGAAGTTGGGGGGTGAACGAGAATGTTTCGGCATAATAGCCGTAAATCAAGATACCGATCAGAAAGCCTAAATCAGCGAAACGGGTAACAATAAATGCTTTTTTACTGGCAGCAATCGCTTCTTTCTTGGTGTAATAAAAGCCGATAAGTAGATAAGAAGAAACACCTACCAGTTCCCAAAAGACATACATCTGGAAAATATTAGTTGCTACTACGAGCCCCAGCATGGACATGGTAAACAGGCTAAGAAATGCGTAGTAACGTTGAAAGCCTTTTTCACCTTTCATATATCCGAATGAATAGATATGTACCATCAGACTGACGGTGGAAATAACGACTAGCATCATAACTGAAATAGGGTCAAGCATGATTCCCATGTCAATATGCAGGTTCGTTGTGAAAGGTAACCATTCAAAATTATAAGGTGTGAGAGTAGGATAGACGCCTTCTGCCGTACGCCCTCCTGCAAAATAATTGAAGGCAGTGAGGTAGGAAAGCAACGTCACCCCTGCCAGTGAAACGGTGCCGATGGTCCCTGCCAATCCGTTCTTCATACGCATACCTGCCAGCCCCAGTATCAGGAAACTGAGGAAAGGTAGGATAAGGATTAGTATTGTATGTTCCATAATTAGTTTTTCATTTCATTTAAGTTCTTCACTTGGATATTGCGTACATTGCGGTAGATATTGATAATGATAGCAATAGCTACTGCTGTTTCAGCCGCACTCACGCCGATAGCGAACAGGGCGAAAAAAAAAGCCTTCCAGTTCTTCGGGAAAGAGGTATCGGTTGAATACGGCGAAGTTGATGTCTACCGAATTCAGTATCAGTTCCACACTGATGAGCATGGCCAATAAATTGCGGCGGGTGAAGAAACCATAGATTCCCGCAAACATCATAAAGGTGGAAACCACCAGATAATATTCCATGTGTACCATAAGTTCTATCTTTTTCTAGCGATTAGGATTCCTCCTACGATGCAAGCGAGTAATAACACGCTGATTACTTCGAAAGGAAGGATATATTGATATTTTTCCATGCCCATCAGTGCATGACCGATCGTGCGTACATCCAGTTCACCATGAACAAAATGAGAGGGCAAGAATTCGTTCTTCAGCATGACGAACAGACAGATAGCCAGTCCTGCTATAGTAGAAATAGCTCCGGCCACCATCTTTCCATTTTTTAATCTCTCTGCTTTGTCTCCCTGTGAAGAGGTCAATAAGATACTAAATACATAAAGCACTGTTATACCACCGGCGTAAATCAGTAATTGTACAGCTCCCAAGAATGAGTAGTTGAGTTGGAAGTAAATACCTGCTGTACCAAATAAAACGAACAGCAGATAAGTTGCTGCACGCAAGATACGTGAGGTCGTGACTGCCAATACCGAACAGACAGCGATAAACAACGCCAGTACAATGAATACAATTAGTTGTAGTGTCATAATATCGTTTGTTTTTTATTTTTTGTTCAGAGTGAGAACTAGTTTGCTGCGGTCGAATACAGCATTTTCGAATTCTGTATCGAACCGAATGGCATCGTGTGGACAAGCGTTCACACAAAGTTGACAGAACATACAGGCTCCCAGGTCGTACTCATACTTTACCAATATTTTCTTTTTCTTGCCTGTTTCTTCGTTGGTCACAGATTCGCTGGTAATGGTGATTGTATCATTGGGGCAAGCCATCTGGCAAAGTCCGCAAGCAATACATTTGTTATTACCATTCTCATCAACCGGCATGATAAGCCGTCCTCGGAAACGGGGCGATATTTTTAATGTGGCACGGTTTTCGGGATATTGTTCAGTGACTTTAGGAGTGAAGAACTCTCGTCCTGTCACTTTCATGCCGGTAAGTAATGTACCGATGCCATGAAGCAGCCCTTTTATATAGGAAGTTTTTCTTCTTTCATCAGAAATGTAATTTAAATACAACAATAATTACCATCAACAACAGGTTGCACAAACCTATTGGAACCAAGTACTTCCATTCCAGCGTTAGAATTTGGTCAATACGCAGACGGGGAAATGTCCATTTGATCCACATTAGTAACCATACTACAAAGAATGACTTGCCAAAGAACCAAATAAATCCGGGTATATAATCCATGATGGCATTGAATCCGTCTAGCCCAGGAATATGTAGCGGCATCCATCCTCCCAGGAAGATGGTTGTGGCTACTGCGGCGATGATAAACAAGTTTACAAATTCTGCCACATAGAACAGGCCGAAGTGCATACCGGAATATTCGGTATGATATCCCGCAGTCAGTTCACTTTCTGCTTCAGGCAAGTCAAACGGGCCGCGGTTGACTTCTGCATTTCCGGCTATCAGATAAATGATAAAAGCGATCAATGCAGGTATATGTCCTTTAAAAAGGAACCAGCCGTCAGCTTGGCGTTCTACAATTTCGCTTAGTTGCATGGTATCTGTTAAGATTACAATGGTAAGGATGCTTAATCCTACAGATAATTCATAACTAATCATTTGAGCGCCACTTCGCATGGCTCCGATTAATGAATATTTGTTATTGGAACTCCAACCTGCCAGCAAAATACCTACCACGCCGATACTGGATGCTGCCAATAAGAAGAAAATACCTACATTGAAATCAAGGACCTCCATGCCCTTGTTGATGGGTAGGCAACTGAAAGCCATGATAGAGGCGAGGATAACAATGTAAGGTGCCAAATTGTACAGGAACTTGTCAGCATGCCGGATGGTGATAATTTCCTTGATCAACATCTTGAATACATCGGCAAACACCTGTATGGTACCTTGGGGACCTACACGCATTGGCCCCAAGCGGCATTGGAAAGCGGCGCACACTTTACGTTCCATGAAAATCATAATGATAGCAATAACTGCATATGCCAACATGATACATACGCCAATTACTATACATTCTATGAGCACTGCCAGTTCTTCAGGCATAAATGACGTGAGCAGTGAGTGTACCCATTGGGTGACTATACTAAAAATCGAACATAATTTAATAATGTGTCAATTTGCTAATTTGCCAATAGGCAAACTTGTAATTATTTAATTTGTTAATTCTCAGTCTGATAAATAGTGCATTCTCCAAATTGTATATTGAAGAATCGGCACATTATTATCGGTCAATATCCGGTACTACATAATCCACCGTTCCACCAATAGCAATTAAGTCGGCAATTTTTGCGTTGCGGCACATAGTTTCCATTGCTGATACTAAAGGCAAACCGGTAGCGCGGAATTTCATGCGGTAAGGAAATTTGTCTCCACGACTTTCCAGATAAACACCGAACTCTCCGCGAGAACCTTCCACTGCGGCATAATAATTCCCTTCGGGCACACGTATAATCGGTTTCATCTTTTCCTGATAGTTCCCTTCAGGAATATTGTCTATCAGTTGCTCAATGATATCCATACTTTCCAGTATTTCTTCCATACGGACCATATAACGTGCAAAGCAGTCACCTTCAGTGTGGACAATCTCTTTAAAATCTACCTTGCCATACATCGCATAGGGATGACGCTTGCGGACATCGCATGCCCAACCGCTGGCGCGTCCTGTACCTCCTGTCGCTCCGAAAGAGATGGCATCTTCCCGTGAAAGAACTCCCACACCTTTCAAACGTTCTTGGGCAATGACATTTCCGGTGAATACTTCATGGTATTCTTTTAGCATCGGACGCAGATAAGCAATGAATTCTTTTACTTTCTGTACAAAGTCCGGAGCGATATCAGCTTGTACTCCTCCAATGGTGTTATAATTCTGTATCAAACGTCCTCCGGTAGTTGCTTCGAAGATATCCAATATCTTCTCACGATCACGGAATCCATAGAAGAATGCGGTCAAGGCACCCATATCCATACAGAGACAGGAGAAGAAAAGCAAGTGAGAATCTATACGTTGCAATTCGTCCATAATGGTACGAATGTATTGTACCCGTTCGCTTACTTCTACGCCCATTGCCTGTTCAATGCACATACAGAGAGCATGGCGGTTTTGGTGCGCACCTAAATAATCCAAACGGTCGGTCAGGGCCAAGGTTTGGGGATAGGTAAGACTTTCGCACATTTTTTCGATACCTCGATGGATGTATCCGCAGTGCACATCCAGTTTTTTGATAATCTCACCTTCCAGTGAAACACGAAAACGAAGTACACCGTGGGTTGCCGGATGTTGAGGACCTATGTTAATGATATATTCGTCCTCATCAAAAAATGGTTTCGCGTTTTTCTATTACACTGCCATCATGTTGTACTTCTATATATTGTGTCGTGTCTACAGGTTCCTCATTGGTCATACGGAGTGGGTTGAGGCTTTCATCGTAGTCCTTACGCAATGGATAGCCTACCCAGTCATCACGCAGGAACAAACGGCGCATATCAGGATGTCCTATAAAGCGGATACCATAATAGTCGTACACTTCGCGTTCATTGAATTCAGCACCTTTCCAAATATCACTTACACTAGGAAGTTCCGGCTTTTCTCGGTTGGTTGTGCGAGTGCTGACCACTATATTTTCTCTTGTATTCGTATCTTCCAGATGATAGACTACACCTAGTCCTTCTTCGCCCCAGTCCATTCCGGTAAGGCTGCGTAGAAAATCCATATGTTTACCCTGCCGCAATTTCAGCATTTCTTCATGTAGCTTTTCGGCAGGTATTTCTATTCTTTCACTCATGCTTGTTCGGGATTTTGTGGTTCATTTTCTTGCGGTTCACTCCGCCGAAGAATTTTTCCAGTTTTACTTTACGTTGCAATTGTATCATGCCGTACAACAAGGCTTCAGGTCGGGGCGGACATCCGGGAATATATACGTCAACGGGAAGAATTTGTCTACTCCGTTCAATACGTGATATGAATTTTTTAAAAGGACCGCCGCTAATGGCGCATCCGCCTACTGCAATGACGTATTTAGGATCCGCCATCTGGTCATACAAACGTTTTAGTACCGGAGCCATCTTGTGTGTGATAGTTCCTGCTACCATGATCATATCTGCCTGGCGCGGACTGGCACGGGCTACTTCAAACCCGAAGCGGGCGAAATCATACCGGGCAGCACCCACTGCCATAAACTCGATTCCACAACAACTGGTTGCAAATGTAAGCGGCCACAACGAATTGCTGCGTCCCCAGTTGATAAGGTCATCCAAACAGCCCACCAATACTTTGGTACCGCCTTCATTGAGCTGCTTGACCATGTTTTCCAAATACTCATTGTCTTTGAAGTCTTCATAAGGAATAGACTTTATGGTTGGTTTCTTTACTTCCATTCCAACGCTCCTTTCTTCCAGGCATATGCCAGACCTAAAACTAATATAACTAAAAAGAAAAGGATGCTAAACAGACCGTACACTCCTAGGTCTTGTACCACTACAGCCCAAGGAAATAAAAATACTGTTTCCACATCGAACATCAGGAAGAGGATAGCAAATAGATAATAACCTACTTTGAATTGCATCCACGACCGTCCCCGCGTAGGAATACCACATTCGTAAGCTTCTCCCTTTTGTGAGTTGTATGAACGGGGAGAAATGGCACGGGCAATTCCCAATGCTACGGCAACTAATGCGATTGCCGTCAGGATAACGACAACTAATAATGTAAAATACATATCTAAACTTTTTTTGATTAGACAAACGAATAGAAAAATTTTCCTTATAAGACGTTTGTTATAAGGATTTCTACTCAGCAAAATGCTGAAAAAAGATTAAAAATTAAATGATGATCCGCCGGAGTGCATAGATATAATAATCTACTGCATCAGTGTAAAGCGAATGAAAAGTGTGGCAAACTATATGGTTTGTTTGTAGCTCCTGCTTTTTAAGTTCGTTCAATGCTGCTAAAATGCGGACTATACATTTGAACTTTGATGTGGAAGGGTTGTCAAGTGATATGGCTATTTGTGGCATATCTGCAAAATTGTTGGTAAACAGGAAGTCCACTGTTCTTTTGCAGGGGTCTTGTTGTTGCTGGTAACAAGAGGTCTGTGGGGGTAAATCTGTTGTCTCAACCGTATGATAATCCTGATCTACTGTTATCGTAAACAGTAGAAATAATAGGATATATACAATGTATCTCAACATATTATTCATCTTGTTACCCTTTAAATGAGGGTGCAAAGATAGCCAATATTTGAAGCTTCATTGAGATTTTTTGAATTATTTATGTATAAAAATGGTTATAGGACGTAAATGTCAATGCTTTTTCCAAAAACTCGGCATGAAGAGCAGAAGTACGGTAAATAATTCCAAACGCCCTATCAGCATCAATATTGCACTTATCCATTTTGCTGCATCCGGCAACCCGTTCCATGAATAGGAAGGGCCGCATTTTCCAATACCTGGTCCTACATTGCCCAAACTGGAAATGACTACGCTATAAGCTTCTTCAAACCCTACTCCAAACAGCATAAGAACCAGCCATCCAAT
>ENA-OQCU01000953-OQCU01000953.1-human-gut-metagenome-genome-assembly--contig:-NODE-953-length-11082-cov-3.450297_pt1 | contig 11082 bp, 9 predicted proteins | sample MGYA00242504_ERZ504590 | MGnify/ENA primary metagenome ERZ504590 (study PRJEB26092, sample SAMD00036318) | human gut metagenome | host: Homo sapiens | study: EMG produced TPA metagenomics assembly of...
GGTGCTTCTTCCAGAGAGGATACAGCGATACGATAAGCACACATCCTCCATTCAATATGGGAAAAAATGTGCTTCGCATCTGGCAGTGCTTCGATTCGCAGTGGTTCCAGCCCCATGGCTTTTACCCGGGCAAGTGCTGCCTTCTCCGTCAGATGGCCTTCCACATTTGGAAGCTCATAAAGGCCTGCCAGAAGTCCTGTATCCGGACGTTTACGGATTGCTGTGCCTGCTCCGTCCTGGATCACAAGGACTGTTCTCTGTTCTGTCGTTCGAGATTTTTTGGGTGCTTTTACGGGAAGTTCTTCTACAGTGCCATGCTTTCTGGCAAGGCAGAAATGCCCCAGCGGACATTCTTCGCACTTTGCTTTTCCGTTTGGAACACAGACTACAGCTCCCAGCTCCATCATAGCCTGGTTGAAATCCCCGGGTCTGTCCTCTGACATCTGCTCTGTAAGGTCATTTTCCACCGATTTCCGTACAGACTGTTTCATGATATCTCCACGGTTTTCGGTAAGTCTTGCGTATACCCGCAGCACATTTCCATCTACTGCAGGGACTTTCTTTCCGTAGGCAATGGACGCAATGGCACCTGCCGTATATCTTCCTATTCCTTTTAACGAGAGAAGTGTCTCAAAATCCTCAGGGATTCTGCCTCCATATTCTTCCATGACATGAACAGCCGCTTTCTGCATGTTGCGGACACGGCTGTAATAGCCAAGGCCTTCCCACAGCTTGATGATCTTCTCTTCCGGCGCCGCCGCAAGGGCTGCTACATCCGGAAGTTCCCGGATAAAGCGCTGAAAATAAGGGTTTCACAGCTTCCACTCGGGTCTGCTGGAGCATGATCTCAGATACCCAGGTATAATAGGCATTGTCTTTATCTCTCCAGGGCAGGATCCCTTTTGTTTTTATCGTACCATTTCAGAAGGGGTTCTGCAATGTTTTCAGGCATATCGTTTCCTTTCTATAATCTTACCGGTATCGGATCACAGATCTTTATGGAATCTTCCGTGATGGCACAGTCATAGGCCAGGATGTGGACACCGGCATCTGCTGCCGCCTTAAGTGTTTCTCCGAATTCCGGATGTGTCTCCCGGTTTGGTTCAAAATACCTTACATCCTTCATCTGGATCACCAGAAGAAGATACGCCTCATAGCCGTCAGCTGCTGCATGCATAAGCTCACAGAGATGCTTGATCCCCCGTTCTGTAGGTGCGTCCGGAAAGCGCACGATATTATTTTCTTCCAGGGTGACGCCTTTTACCTCGATAAAAGCCTTTCGCTTCCCGGATTCCACATACAGGTCAAAACGGGAGTTTCCATACGTCTTTTCTCTCCTGACAGTCACTTTCTCCGGAAAAAGATTTCCGGCTGCCACCCACTCTTCTGCTGCTTTATTTGGGGCCTGGGAATCCATATTGATCCAGCGGCCCTCCTTGTTCACACTGATCAGATCGTATTTCGTTTTCCTGGCAGGATTGTCACTCTTTTCCAGGATCACTTCTGCTTCCGGAACAAGAAGCTCCCGGCATCTGCCCGTATTCTTCACATGGACCGTTTCCAGCTGATCCCCGATCTGCACATGAGCGATAAAACGGTTAGGTCTGTCTTTGAATATACCTCTGATCGTATTCTTATAATTCATAGTTTTTCCCTCGTAACCTTTACTATAACATAAAATCTTCAAAAGCGCAGTTGCTTTTTTTTCTTTTCTCATATAGAATTGTTTTGATCACTGTTCACTGGTAATATTCCGCGAGGTGTTTTTTGTGAGCGAAGATCACAGAAAACCCGAGACATACCGCGCGAATTTATTCGATTAGCATAAATTCTGTGCATCGTGAAGCGTATTGCTGAGAACGGAGTGAATCAGTAACTTGTTTTGTACTATGTACAGTACAAAGGGTTGCTTTTTTACATATTCGATATTTTTGGGGAGGTTTTTCTGATGGATCAGTATTATTTTGGATGTTGTACGGGTACCGCTCTGGGATTCCACCGGGATCGTAGCTGAGGCCTGGAGTGATTACCTTATCCATACGGAGCACATGGATACCGATGTAAGCGCCAAACGGCTGATGGGGCTTTTCGGCCAACTGCTGCCGGATATCGCAAAGGCTCTTTTCCCTGAGCTTCCGGAAGCAGAACAGCTTCGTATCATCGACGGCTGCTGCCAGGCAGAGCACGAGGCACTGCTTCGCAAATGTGCTCCGCTGTATCCGGATCTTGAGGAAACACTGAAGATTCTTTCCAGTCGTTTTCCTCTTTTTATCGTCAGTAACTGCCAGGCTGGATATATTGAAGTGTTCCTGAAATCCACAGGCTTCGGACACTATTTCAAGGGCCATCTCTGTCCCGGTGACACCGGCATGGCCAAAGCGGAAAATATCATGAAGATCCGCGGGGACAATAATCTATCCGATCCGGTTTATATCGGTGATACCTTAGGAGACTTTAATGCCTGCCGGAAAGCAGGAGTTCCTTTTATCTTTGCTTTTGGGGTGATATTTCTGACGGAAGACAAGCGCGGTGCGGAAGGTTTGCAAGGCTGCTGCCTAGGGCAGGCCCGTCTTCGTACAACCTCTCAGTCTCACTTCGTTCGACAGCTCCCCTAGTAGGGGAGCCTCTGGCGAAGAGGAGAAGTTTTCCGCTATGCCAAAGCCTCCCCTACTAGGGGAGGTGGCATCGCGTCAGCGATGACGGAGAGGTTGTACTAAGACAGAGCCTTTCCTTTGTAGGAAAGTCCGGCTCGCCGCATCGCTTCCTGTATCTTTTTGCCGAAGTTTATGGTATACTTGTTCTGCGGCCTTGCCCGCCCATTTTATGGGAAGGGGGTGAGCACCATGAGTCCATTTTTATCTCTTATCCAGTCCGTCGCAGTAAACATAATCTCACATTGTGTTTGCAAGTGGCTTGACGGATTGTCTACGGGCCGTAAGCACTAAATAAGGAAACCCCCTTTCGGAGCGGCAACTCCGTGAGGGGGTTTTCTTTTGCTTTGGCGAGCACCATGAGTACTCTTATCTCTTATGCTTTTATTATATGCCATTCCCCACAAAAGTCAAGCGTTGCACAGAAAGTTTACAGAAACCGCCGCGCGGCGGCTTTCCATTTCTTTCAGTCCTGCGTTTCTTTTCGGATGCCGAACAGCCTCCGGAGCAAGCCTCTCAGGCACTTGGGGCTTTTGAGAACGACCACCTGCATAGAGCCGACCACCTTTCGTCGCTTGATACGCCATTATAGGCGGTCTGCGCCCGGAATGTTCCGGTTCAGCTCAGGATCGGCCCGTCCGGCACCGTCTCCACCACCACCAGCGCGCCCTTTTGGGTGGAGATGGTGATGCAGTCGGAGCCCTCGGCATACTCGTTGCTGACGCCGAGGGGGTAGCCTGCGGTGAGGACGGCGTCGGTCAGCTCGTAGAAGGAGCCCCGCTCCGAGACCCCCTCTGCCCTGCCCTCCATCGGGAAGACCGAGAGGTAGAAATACTCATTCCTAGGGTAGCGGCGGGTCTCGCCGGGCATCACGTAGGTGATGCGGCTGCGCTCGTCCAGAAGCGTGGCCCGGACGCCCCGCTGTTCGAGGCCGAGGCCGGTGCAGAGGTTGGCCAGCGTATGCTCGAGGCGTCTGCCGCCCAGTACACCCAGCAGCAGCGCCTCGTCGAAGCCCTTCTCGGAGGCCAGCTTTGCCGCGTACTCGGTGTCGGTGTCGTCCTTGACGTGGGGCAGGATGATGGTGTCGCCGCCCTCCTGCGCCGGGCAGGGCGCGGTGTCGAAGTCGCCCACGATGATGTCGGGGCGGCAGTGGAGCGGCGCACAGTTGCGGTAGCCCGCGTCGCAGGCAATGATGGTGTCGCCGGGCCGCAGGGCCGACGCCAGCGAGGCGCTGACCGGGCAGGCGGAAATGATAACACAGCGGGACATTACAACCCCCTCCTCTGCCACTCCTTCACATCCTTGACCTCATCGTACATGGCGCAGTAGCTGTCGTAGCGGGTCTGGGAGAGCTTGCCTTCCGCAAGGGCGGCGCGGACGGCGCAGCCCTTCTCGGAGCGGTGGGAGCAGCCGGTGAACTGGCACGCGCCGAGGTAAGGCCCGAACTCCGGGAAGGCGTGTTCCAGATTTTCTTTCGGGATGAAGCCCGCCCGGCTGGCCTCGAGGCTGGCGAAGCCCGGGGTGTCGGCGATGCGGCCCCCGAAGGCTTCAAAGATGGTCACCTCGCGGGTGGTGTGACGGCCACGGCCCAGCTTCTGGCTGATGGCGGCGGTCTGGCGCTCCACGTCGGGCAAAAGCGCGTTCAGCAGGGTGGATTTGCCCACGCCGGAGTTGCCGCAGAAGGCGCAGAGACGGCCATTGATCCAGTGCCTGATGTCGTCCAGGCCCTCGCCGGTGGCGTAGTCGATGCGGATGAAGGGCAGGGTCGATTTTTCGTAGGCGCTGCGCAGGAACTCCGCCTCGGCGAGGTCGCCTTTGGTGCAGACGATGACGGGCTGGACGCCCTTGTCCACCGCGATGGCCGAGAGCTTATCCAGCACGAGGGTGCTGGGGGTGGGCTGGGTGGTGCTTGCCACGAGGAACAGCACATCGAGGTTCGCCATGGGCGGGCGGACGAAGATGTTCCGCCGGGGCGCGATGTCCGCGATGACCGCCCCGCCGTTCTCGGTCTCCAGCGTCACCACGTCGCCCGCCACGGGGGTGATCTTCTGCTTGCGGAAGATGCCCCGGGGCTTGCACTCCACGATGCCTTCCGACGTCTTAACGTAATAAAATCCGCCGATGCCTTTTGTGATATAACCTGTCATACCTTCTCCTTTAGCCCAGCCAGGACGTCCACCAGTCGCTGAGACCGCCGCCGGTGGAAGAAGACGAGCTGGCGCCGGTGCTCTCGCTGGAAGAGCTGCCGCCCCCGAAGAGGCCGCCCAACCAGCCGCCGGAGCCGCCGCTGCTGCCGGTGCTCTCGCTGGGTGCTTCGGGTTCCGGTGCAGGCTCGGGGCCTGCGCTGACCACGACGCTGACCCGGGTGTTCAGCTTGGCCGATGCGCCCTCGCCGGGGTTCTGGCTGATGATGCTGCCCACGGGCTGGTCGCTGTACTGCTCCGTCTGGCTGCCCAGACCCAGCTTCCGCTGCACCAGCAGGGTACGGGCGTCGTCCACGTTCATGCCGATGAGGCTGGGGACTTTGGTGGTGGTGGCCACCTGCGGGCGGCTGACGTAGATCACCACCGTGGTGCCTGCGGCCACCTGACTGCCTGCGGCGGGGTCGGTGCGGATGATGGAGCCTGCGGCCACCGACTCATCCACGGCCTGGGTGACCAGCACCGACACGCCCAGGTCCTTCAGCTGCTGTTCGCCGTCGGCCTGCACGTAGTTGGTCAGATCGGGGACGGTGACGTAGTGGATGCCGAGGCTGACGGTGAGGGTCACGCTCTGGCCCTCGCGGACGGTGCGGCCCGCCACCGGCGACTGCTTGTAGACATAGCCTGCGGCGTAGTCGTTGTTATACTCCTCTTCCCAGTTGACGACCACCTGACCGGAGGCCACCTGCTCAGAGGCGTTCACCTCGTCCTGGGTCATGCCGCTGAAATCGCCCAGCACGATGTCGGAACGGTCGGTCATGATGTTGCTGGAATCGTTCAGGATGGTCCAGCACAGGGCCGCACAGGCCAGCGCAAAGGCCGTCGTGATGCCCAGCAGCACCGGCATAAAGCCGCTGCGCTTCTTCTTTTTCGCCCTGGCCTTGGGGCGGGCGGGATCTGCCGCCGGTCTCTCCGGGGGTCTGCGGATGCTGCGTTTCTGCGGCATGGGGTCATTCACCACCTTTTCAGGTTCTTCTTTTACATATTGATACTGGAACGTGACGGAGGGGTCCTGCACGTAGGCGTCCAGCGCTTCCAGCATCTCTGCGGCGCTGGAATACCGGTTGACCGGCAGCTTCGCCATGGCGCGTTCCGTAATTTGGACGAGACCCGGCGGCACCTCCGGGGCAAGCTCGGCCAGCGGCTTCGGGGTGTCCCGGATCTGCTTGCGGGCCACCTCCACCATGTCGTCGGCGTCGAAGGGCAGCCTGCCCGAGAGCATCTCGTACATCATGACGCCCACGGAGTAGATGTCGCTCTTGGGGTCGGTCTCCTCCCCCTTCGCCTGTTCGGGGCTGATGTAGTGGACGCTGCCCATGGTCTTTTTGCCGTTCTGGATCTGGTTCTCGGCCCGGGAGATGCGGGCGATGCCAAAGTCCATCATCCGCAGCTGGCCGTTGTCCAGCAGCATGATGTTCTGGGGCTTGATGTCCCGGTGGACGACGCCGTTGCGGTGGGCGTGGTCGAGGGCGCGGAGGATCTGGGCGATGAAGTGGACGGTCTCCCGGCTGGTGATCCTGCCGCCCCGCTCGTTGAGGTACTCCCGGAGGGTCATCCCCTCCACGCACTCCATCACGATATACTGTAAGTTTTCGCCCACGGAGACGTCGTAGACCTTGACGATGTTGGGGTGGTTGAGCAGGGAGATGGCCTTGGACTCGTTCTTGAAGCGGCGGACGAGGTCGGCGTCATGCATCAGCTCCTGACGCAGCACCTTGACGGCCACCACCGTGCCTTCCGGCACAGGCCCGCCGGGGGCAGAGACCACGGCCTTGTAGACGTTGGCCATGCCGCCTGCGCCGATGAGCTCCTGAATGGTGTAGAGCCCGTCCAGCGTCTTGCCGATGAGATTATCCATGCTTCACCTCCAGCGGCTCCACGCCCAGCAGCAGCGCGGTGATGTTGTCGGGGCCGCCGCCCGCGTTGGCGGCGTCCACCAGCCGGTCGGGGATGTCGTAGAACCCGCCCTTCGTGAAGATCTCTTCGATCTTTTCTTTGGGCAGGACGTTGGTGAGGCCGTCGGTGCAGAGCAGGAGCATATCGCCCTTCTGCACCGGCACGCTGGTGAAGTCGGGGTCGAGGCGGTAGTCCACGCCCAGCGCCCGGGTGATGATGTTTTTCTGGGGGTGATGCTCGGCTTCCTCGGCGGTGATGGTGCCGCAGTCCACCAGCTCCTGCACATAGGAGTGGTCGTGGGTGAGCTGGGTGAGTCTGCCGTCCCGGACGAGATAGGCCCGGGAGTCGCCTGCGTGGCAGATAAAGGCGCTGCCGCCCCGCACGAGGGCGCAGACCGCCGTGGTGCCCATGCCCGCCAGCTCCTCCTCCCGGGAGGCTTTCTGGAAGACGAAGCGGTTGGCGTTGATGAGCGCCCGCTTCAAAAACTTTTCCTCGTCGCCGGGCAGGCACTGGGCGTACTGCTCGTGGAAGATGTGCTCGATGACGTCGCAGGCGCTCACGGAAGCCTCACGGCCTCCCCGCGCACCGCCCATGCCGTCGCACACGAGGCCCCAGGCCGCGTCGCTGTTCAGCTCGCCTGCCCGGTAGTCGTCCTGATTCTCGGGGCGGACGCTGCCGACGTCTGTTTTTCCTGCAAGTTTCATAGGATTCTCCTTCTCAGACTTTGCCGTTCATCTCGTCGCGGCGGAGCTGGCCGCAGGCGGCGCTGATCTCGCTGCCCAGACGGCGGCGGACGGTGGCGTTGACGCCGAGGCTTTCCAGCTTCTGCTGGAAGCGCCGGACGTTGGCAGCGTCGGTGGCCGAATAAGGGCTGCCGTCCACCGGGTTGATGGGGATGAGGTTGACGTGAGCGCCCATCCCCCGGATGAGGCCGGCCAGCTGTCTGGCGCAGGCGTCGGAGTCGTTGACTCCCCGCACCATGGAGTACTCGAAGCTCACTCTCCGGCCCGTCGTCTCCTGATACCGGCGCACGGCCTGCATCAGCACCTCCACGGGGTAGGCGTCGTTCACCGGCATCATGCCGCTGCGGATGTCGTTGTTGGGGGCGTGGAGGGAGACGGAGAGGGTGAGCTGGAGCTTCTTCTCGGCCAGCTGGTCGATCTTCGGCACGAGGCCGCAGGTGGAGAGGCTGATGTTCCGCATCCCGATGTTCACGCCCTCGGGGGACGAGATGTTCTCGAGAAAGCGCATGACTTCGTCGAAATTATCCAGCGGCTCCCCAATGCCCATCAGCACGATGTGGGAGATGCGCTCCCCGATGTCCTTCTGGGCGGTGTAGATCTCGGAGCAGATCTCGCCCGCCTCGAGGTTGCGCACCCGGCCCGCCTGGGTGGAGGCGCAGAAGCGGCAGCCCATCCGGCAGCCCACCTGGGTGGACACGCAGACCGTGTTGCCGTAGTGGTAGCGCATGACGACGGTCTCGATGCAGTTGCCGTCGGCCATCCGCAGCAGGTACTTCACGGTGCCGTCCTTGGCCTCCTGCCGCCGCTCGATGATGGGCGCGGCGATGTAAAATGCCTCCTCGAGCTTTGCCAGCAGGGCTTTGGGCTGGTCGGTCATGGCCGAAAAGTCGGTCACGAGCTTCTGGTGGACCCAGTGGAAAATCTGCTTCGCCCGGAAGCCGGGCTGGCCCATCGCTTTCAGCTCCGCTGTCAGCTGTTCCAGCGTCAGGGAGGATATACAGCGTTTAGTCTCCATGAAAATCTCCTTTTGTCAGGAATCACGTTTCTGCATCGCGCAGAGGAAAAAGCCGTCCATGCCGGTGCGGGTGGGGACGGAAAGCGCACCCCAGTCCCCCACGGTCATCCCGGCCGGGAAGCGGACGTCCGGCGTCACCACCCGGAACTCCGGGTGTCGGCCCACGAAGGCCCGCACCTGCTCTTCGTTCTCGGCAGGGTCGATGGTGCAGGTGGAGTAGACCAGACGCCCGCCCTCTTTCAGGTGGGCGGCGGCTGTATCCAGAATGGCCGACTGGGTGGCCAATAATTCATCGTGACGCGCTTTTTCGAGGGTCTTGTACCGGATGTCCGGCTTCTTGGCGAGGATGCCAAGGCCGCTGCAGGGGGCGTCCACCAAAATGGCGTCCGCCATGGGCAGGTCGGCGTCCGGCTTTGTGCCGTCGGAGACCCGGGGCTCCACGTGGGCAAACCCCATCCGCTCCACGGCCTTGCGGATGAGCTGGACGCGGTTCTCGCTGACGTCGCAGCTCACCAGCCGCCCTTCGTCCCCCATCTCCTCGATGAGGAGCAGGCTCTTGCCGCCGGGGGCGGCGCAGAGGTCGAGGACGGTATCGCCGGGCTTTGCCTCCACGCAGAGGGCGGCAAGCTGGCTGGCCTGCCCCTCCACATGGAAATATCCGTCCCGGAAAAAGCCCGCTCTCCGCCGGGCTCCCCTCGAAGCGGGCCAAGACACTGCCCGGCAGGAGGCCCGGGGCGGCGGTCTTCGCGCCCGAGGCCAGCAGCTTTTCGCAGAGGGCTTCCGGCGTCCCTTTGAGGGGGTTGGCCCGGAGGCTGGTCAGGCCGCCGTCGGCGGTGTGGGTCAGGATGTCCAGCGCCTCGTCGGGGTACTTCTCGTGGAGGAAGGCTGCCACGTCCCGGCCCGCCGAGCCCAGCACCATCAGCCGCTCCACCTCGTCGGCGAAGACGGCAGAGCCGAGGTCATAGCCGATGGCCCGGCGCAGCACGGCGTTCACGAGGCCGGAGGCGCTGGCTTTTTTGAAGGTGCGGGTCAGCTTGACGGCCTCATTGACCGCCGCCGAAGCAGGCACCTGCATATAGCGGGCCTGTGCCAGCGCAGCGCGGAGAATTTCCCGCACCTGCGGGTCGAGCCTGGCAAGCCCTTTGGGCAAAAACCGGCTCAGGATATAGTCCAGCGTCCCCTGATGTTCCAGCACGGTATAAAAAATCGCGCTGGCAAATGCTTTATCGCGGCCTTCCAGCTTCTGGCGGCGCAGCTCTGCGTCGAGGATGAGGTTGGAGAACCCGTCCTGCTCCTGCCGCACCAGCGCCGCCACCGCCGCCGCGCGGGGGTTCGGGCCGCTCACAGGCTGTCCCCCGCCTTGAGGCGGAGTCCGGCGGCGAAGGAGGTGCCGTCCATGGGCTTCTTGCCCTCCGGCACCACGTGCAGAAGCTGGATCGCGCCCTCGCCGCAGGCCACGGTCAGGGGCTTGGTGGCGAGGACAGTGCCAGCGGCTTCGCCGTGGCTTTCCGCCACCCGGCACTCCGTCACCTTGAGCTTCTTGCCGCCCGCCGTCACGAACCATGCCCCGGGCCACGGGTTCATGCCGCGCACCCAGTTGTGGATGTGGTCGGCGCTGTCGGTCAGATGGAACTGGGCCATCTCCTTGCTCAGCATGGGAGCGACGGAGGCGTTCTCGTGGGCCTGAGGCTCTGCCTTGAGCGTACCGGCTGCGATGGCAGGCAGGGTCTCACAGAGCACCCGTGCGCCCACGGCAGTGACCCGGTCGAACAGCTGGCCGCTGGTCTCCTCCGGGTCAATGGCGATCTTCTCGCAGGCCAGCACGTCGCCGGTGTCGAGGCCCTCGTCCATCTGCATGATGGAAACGCCGGTCTCGGCGTCGCCCGTTCAGCACCGCCCACTGCACGGGGGCGCTGCCCCGGTATTTCGGCAGCAGGGAGACGTGGAGGTTGATGCAGCCGTATTTCGGCGCTTCCAGCACCGATCTGGGCAGGATGCAGCCGTAGGCCACCACGACGATGAGCTCCGGAGCCAGCGCGCGGATGTTCTCGTCCTCGCCGCCGTCCCGCAGGGTGCGGGGCTGAAAGACGGGGGTGCCGTGGGCCAGCGCCACTTCCTTCACCGGGGGTGCGGTGAGCACCTGCCTGCGGCCCACGGGCTTGTCGCGCCGGGTGTAGACCGCGCAGATGTCGTGGCCCGCCTCATACAGGGCTTTCAGGCAGTCCGCCGCAATGTCCGGCGTCCCCATGAACAGAATGCGCATCAGTCGTTCTCCTTCTTCCTGGCGGCAGCGGCGCGGCCCTCCTCGGTGTCCTCATAGAAGAACTCGCTGGACTCCATGATGGTGATGCCGTCCAGATGGTCGTTCTCGTGCTGGATGCAGCGGCCCAGCAGATCCTCGGCTTCCAGCTCGAACCACTCGCCGTTCCGGTCCTGTGCGCGGACCTTGACGGCCACGGGGCGGGTCACGGCGCCGTTGTGGCCCGGGAAGGACAGGCAGCCCTCGTAGGCGGTCTCCTCGTCCTCAGACACGGCGAGGATCTCCGGGTTGACGAAGTCGATGAACTTGTACTCGT
>ENA-OQCU01000955-OQCU01000955.1-human-gut-metagenome-genome-assembly--contig:-NODE-955-length-11062-cov-1.839049_pt1 | contig 11062 bp, 11 predicted proteins | sample MGYA00242504_ERZ504590 | MGnify/ENA primary metagenome ERZ504590 (study PRJEB26092, sample SAMD00036318) | human gut metagenome | host: Homo sapiens | study: EMG produced TPA metagenomics assembly of...
ACGTTTCCGTTCCTTTTGGAATAAATAATGGGCATGAAGTGCGTCTCTGGTCCAGATTTCAGGAAGAAGTAGATACTCTGAAACAAACAAGAGAGGCTTACTTCCAAACTTACCGGGGGTTCATATTCCGGAAAACATTGATCTTACTGCAGACGTGAAGAACTGCGTGGAGACGGCTGAGGTGATTGTTCTGGCTGTGCCGTCCCCTTATGTCAGAGGTACAGCTGAATTAATGGCACCTTATGTAAAAGATGAGCAGATTATTGTCAATGTCGCAAAAGGAATTGAAGAAAAAACTCTGATGACCATGACAGATATCATCAGCGAAGAGATTCCGGCAGCGGGTGTTTATGTGCTTTCAGGACCAAGCCATGCGGAGGAAGTGGGAAGAGGAATTCCGACAACCTGCGTGATCAGTGGACCGAAGAGAGAGACTGCAGAATATCTGCAGGGGATTTTTATGAGTCCGGTATTCCGTGTGTATACGACACCGGATATATTAGGAGTAGAACTTGGAGGCTCTCTCAAAAATGTGATCGCACTTGCGGCCGGTACTGCAGATGGACTGGGTTATGGAGATAACACCAAGGCTGCGCTGATTACCAGAGGAATTGCTGAGATTGCCCTGCCTGGGTACGAAAATGGGAGCACATATGGAAACTTTTTATGGACTTTCCGGTATGGGGGATCTGATCGTTACATGTGCGAGTGTACACAGCCGTAATCGTAAAGCAGGCTACCTGATGGGCAAGGGTTATACTATGCAGCAGGCGATGGATGAGGTCAAGATGGTAGTAGAAGGTGTTTATTCTGCTAAGGCAGCCAAGAGTCTGGCTGAAAAATATGACGTGGAAATGCCAATTATCATGGAAGTGAATAAAGTACTTTTGAAGACAAGCCGGCATCAGATGCAGTGACGTGATCTGAATGATCCGTGACAAAAAAGTAGAGGCTCCGATGCTTCCGTGGTAATGCAGAAAAAATGAAAATTATGTCAGAATAAAACGAGGCTGAACTCATAATTGTGAGCTCAGCCATTTTGTCATGATGATTTTACAAATATTTGAAATTAAAAAACAATATCTCTCAGATCTTCTGGAATAGATGAACTGTGGTAATTCTGATTCAGAGTATCCAGAAGATCCATATCCTCCTGATCGATCGTAAAATCGAAAAAATCCTTGCATTAGAAGCAATACGCTCTGGATGAACGGATTTGGGAATGACAGAGATTCCCTTCTGTACAGCCCAGCGAAGACCTATCTGTGCTGGCGTGTGTGCATATTTGGTACCAAGTACACATAAGACATCATTGTCCAGATAAGCGCCTCTGGCCAATGGAGCATATGCCTGTACCTGAATGTCGTTTGCCTGACAGTATTCAATAAGCTCTTTTGGATAACAGAGTGGATGACATTCTATCTGATTGACAGCGGGTACGATGCCGGAAACTCTTCGGAGCTCTTCTAGATGGCGAATTTCAAAATTACTGACACCAATGGATAAAGCCCGTCCTGATTCAAGAATCTTTTCCATATCTTTCCATGTGTTCAGAAAGCAGCCAGGTACCGGCCAGTGAATCAGATACAGATCGATATAATCAAGACCGAGACGATCCAGACTGCGCTGAAAAGCACCTTCTACATCACCAAGACGCTGAGCATTGTTCCAGATCTTGGTTGTGATAAAAGATCTTTTCTTGGAACACCGCATTTGGCAATTCCACATCCGACGAATTCTTCGTTCTTATATGCAGAAGCGGTATCCAAAAGGCGATATCCATTCTGTACAGCGGCGGCAATCGCATCTTCGGCTTCGACTGCGTCAGTTGTTTTATAAAGGCCAAGGCCCAGAAGAGGCAATGGTTCTGTCGTTGTTTAAAAAATACGGAAGTTGTCAAAATGAATCCTCCTTGCCTGTAAACTCACAAATTTTTGTTTATTATACCATATAATTGTGAAAGAAGAAAATCAAATTTGTTAAAAAAATAATACAAGAGAGGCAAAAAAGGAAATACACAGCTTGTTAATTAAAAAACAAATGCGTTATTTATCTAACAGCATAGAAAATTGGAGAAGTGCACTTTACCATGAAAAAGTATTAAAAAAACAGGAAGAAATCTCGAACCCTTTTGTCTATTTTTTCTTATTATATCCTTGATAAACCGAAACAAAAGATGTATAATGAATTTAATTGATAATTTCTTGTCATAAGTGCGCCTGTTTTCAGGTGCCCCGGCGGTAGAACCGGAGAAAGGAGCTTCATATGCATCTTATTAAGGATGAGAACGGAAATCTTGTCCAGCATGGACATGAACATACACCGGAACATTCACATGAACACACACACGCAGATGGCGTGACACATACACATGCGCATACACATGGCGACGGAGATCATACACATTCTCATGGAGACTGTGGATCCTGTGAAGGTGGCGACTGCAAGAAAGAAACGATTGCACTGCTCACCTATATGCTGCAGCACAATGAACACCATGCAGCCGAACTTGATCAGATGGCTGACAATCTTCAGAAAATGGGACTTGATAATTCGGCAAAAACGATCAAAGAAGCAGTGGCTGATTTCCAGAAGGGAAATATGCGCCTTGGACTGGCACTTACTTTGGTAAAAGAAGAATGAAATGATATACCAGATTTCAAATGACATAACTAGGAGGCAAAATTATGTGTCTTGCAACAGTATATAAAGAAAGTGATGATTCTGTGATATTCAAAAATGTATCCAGAATCGATGTAGATGGAAATAAACTTGTGCTCAGAGATATCATGGGAGATGAGAGGGTAGTCGAAGGACGTATTCTTATGGTAGACCTGGCAAACAGCATTGTAAAACTCAGCTGTGAATAATTTTTTAAATCAGAATTACTAAATTGCGGATTTATAAATTTCATAAATGCGGAATTAGAGCAGGAGGCACTCTATTATTATGGCACACGTAATTGCTGTCGCCGGAAAAGGCGGCGTTGGTAAAACTACTTTATGCGGAATGTTGATCAGTATCTCTGTGAACAGGGCAAAGGACCAATCCTTGCAGTGGATGCAGATGCAAACTCTAATCTTAATGAAGTCCTCGGGTTGAGGTTGAGACCACACTCGGCGATGTAAGAGAAGAAATCGCACAGGCAGAATTGTCAAAGAAAGTCCGATTCCTAAAGGAATGTCCAAAGCGGATTATGCAGAGATGCGTTTTCGAAGATGCTTTGACAGAAGAAGATGATTTTGATCTGCTCGTTATGGGCAGAACACAGGGAAAAGGCTGCTATTGCTATGTTAATGGACTTCTTCAGGCACAGCTTGCCAAATATCAGAATCATTATCCTTATATTGTGGTAGACAATGAGGCTGGTATGGAACATATCAGCAGAGGCGTTCTTCCGTCCATGCAGACGGCAATCCTTGTCAGTGACTGCTCCAGAAGAGGAATTCAGGCAGTTGGCAGAATTGCAAAGCTGATCGATGAATGTAATATGCATCCGGAAACAGTCGGTCTGATCGTTAACCGTGCACCGAAAGGTGAACTGAACGACGGAATCAAAGAAGAAATAGAAAAACAGGGACTTCATCTTCTCGGTGTGGTACCGCAGGATGAAACTGTTTATGAGTATGACTGCGAAGGCCGTCCGACAGCAGCTCTGCCGGAGGATAATCCGGTTAAGGTTGCACTGAAAGAAATTGTAAAAAAACTTAAATCTTTAAAAAGGGACCCTTGCTACCTTTTGAAGATAGCAAGGGTATTTGTGCCGAAAATGGCAAATTTTTTTGAATACGAAAATAACCCCATGGGCGGGGATGGGTTCTGTCTCGAGGGTTATTATATAGAAAACCACTATAAATACATGAACTCATTCATGTACAAATTAAATGGAGGTCTATAATGAGTGAATTCAAATTAACTACAGTGGAAGAATTTGAAGCTGCTACCGAAAGACTGTTAGAGACAGGCGCGAAGGTAGGCGCGGACGCATGGCAGTTTCGAGTAAAGAATCAGACTCCACACTGTAAGTTCGGTGAGCAGGGTATCTGTTGCCGAATCTGTGCTATGGGACCATGTCGTATTACACCTAAGGCTCCAAGAGGAGTTTGCGGATGCGATGCACACGGTATCGTAGGAAGAAACTTCCTGAAATTCACAGCTGGTGGTGCAGCTACTCACTCTGATCACGGTCGTGAAATCTGCCACACATTATATTGTGCAAAAGACGGCGGAAACTATCAGGTAAAAGATCCTGAGAAACTGATCCGTATCGCAAAAGAATGGGGCGTAGAGACAGAAGGAAAAGATATCTATGATCTGGCTCATGAAATGGCTGAGACAGGATTGATGGAATATGGTAAACCGTTCGGATATCAGAGATTCCTTGACAGAATGCCTGCAGGACAGAAAGAGAAACTGATTGAAAATGAAATTGCACCACGTGCGATCGACCGTGAGGTTTCCACTTCTTTACATATGGCTCATATGGGATGTTCTTCTCTTCCGGAAGCTCTTGTAAAACAGTCTATCCGCTGCGGTATGGCTGATGGATGGGGCGGTTCCATGATGGGAACAGAGTTCTCTGATGTTTTATTCGGAACTCCGAAGCCAATTGACACTGAAGCTAACCTTGGTGTAATGGTTGAAGAGAATGTAAACATCGTTGTACACGGACATGATCCGAGCCTTTCTGAGATGATCTGTGAATATGCAGACAGCAAAGAAATGATCGATTATGCAAAATCTGTAGGAGCAAAAGGAATCACTGTTTCCGGTGTATGCTGTACTTCAAACGAAGTAGCTATGCGTCGCGGTGTTCCGATGGCCGGTAACTTCCTGCAGCAGGAGAATGTAGTACTGACAGGTGCCTGCGAAGCGATCGTAGTAGATGTTCAGTGTATCTTCCCTGCATTAGGACCTTTAAGCAAATGCTTCCATACTAAATTTATCACAACTTCTCCGATCGCTCAGATGCCTGATGCTGAATTTATCAGATTCAATGCTGAGACAGCAGGAGAGAATGCAAAAGCAATCGTCAAGATGGCTATTGACAACTTCAAGAACAGAAAACCTGAACTTGTACATATCCCACAGCTGAAACAGAAAGCTACAGTTGGTTATTCCGTAGAAGCAATCGTTAAGGTTCTTGACGGTGTTACAAACTCTCAGGTTGATGAGACAGGAACAACAAAACCATTACTTGAGTGCATCACTTCCGGTGTTATCCGTGGTGCTGTTGCTATGGTTGGATGTAACAATCCTAAGATCCGTCCTGACTATGCACATATTGAACTGATGAAGAAATGTATCGCCAATGATATTGTTGTCATTGCTTCCGGATGTTCTGCGCAGGCAGCTGCAAAAGCAGGTCTTATGGACAAATCTGCAAAAGATCTCTGCGGTGCAGGTCTGAAACGTGTCTGTGAACTGGCTGATATCCCACCGGTACTCCACATGGGATCATGCGTAGATATTTCCCGTATGATGATCCTTGCTGCTGAACTTGCAAAAGATGCAGGTCTTCAGATCAATCAGCTTCCTGTAGTTGGATGTGCTCCTGAGTGGATGTCTGAAAAAGCTGTATCCATCGGTAACTATGTAGTAGGTACCGGTATTGATACATTCCTTGGTGTTGATCCATATGTTTCCGGTTCTTCAGAAATGGGAGAGCTTCTTACAGAGGGAACAAGAAAATGGACAGGAGCTGCTTATACAGTAGAAACAGATATTGAGAAATTAGTTGATCTGATGATCGAAAGAATCGAAGAGAAGAGAACAGCATTAGGAATCTAATCTGCTGTGATCCTAAAAATGTAATAAAAGGTGGATGACATAAAATGAAAATAGCAGTTACAGGAAAAGGCGGCGTAGGCAAAACTACTTTTGCAGCAACGCTCGCGAGGTTGTATGCAGCAGAGGGCAGACCGGTACTTGCAGCAGATGTGGATCCGGATGCGAATCTTGGTCTTGCATTAGGCTTTGATGAGGAAACTCTGGATTCTATTGTACCGATTTCAAAGATGCGTAAGCTGGTGGAAGAACGTACAGGGGCTACAGCAGGAAATCAGTTCTATCATCTGAATCCGAAAGTAGACGATATTCCGGAGAAATATGGTAAGGTCTGTAATGGCGTACGGCTCCTTGTCCTGGGAACTGTCGAGACAGGCGGTGGCGGATGTGTATGCCCGGAACATGTAATGTTAAAGCGCATTATCAATAATCTGGTACTTAGAAGAGAAGATGTAGTAATTCTTGATATGGAGGCCGGCTTGGAACATCTCGGCAGAGGAACCACAGAAGGAGTTGACGCATTTATCGTAGTGATCGAACCAGGTGCAAGGAGTGTGCAGACATATAAAAATGTAAAGCGCCTGGCAAAAGATTTAGGAGTGTCTCAGGTAAAGGTTGTCGCAAACAAAGTGCGCAATGAAGATGACGAAAACTTTATCAGAGAACGGATTCCACAGGAAGATCTTTTAGGTATGATTCATTACAACACAGAGGTAATTGATGCAGACAGACAGGGAAAATCCCCGTATGACTTCAGCAAGACAGTTACCGATGAGATCATTAAAATAAAAGAAAAGATAGATCGTCAGTAATCATATATTAGGAGGTAGAACAAGTGACTTTATTTGAAAGTGTTTTTGCGGGAAACGACGCGGTTTATGGACTTACAGAGGGTGCCATCAACCAGGCAATTGAAAAAATACGGCGCTGACAAAGCAGTCAGCTTCCCTGATACAGCATATTCTTTACCATGCTACTATGCAGTAACAGGAACAAAGGTTGGAACTCTTGCAGAGTTAAAAGATGCTCTTGCAGTAGTAAAAACTCTTATGACAAGAGAGAAGAGAACAAATGACGTATTTATGTCAGGTGTTGCTACAGCTCTCTGCGCAGAATTTATCGAAGTTCTGAAATATATCGATGGAGCAGTTCCTTACGAAGCTCCTTGCTACGGACATCTTGCAGATGCAGTGATCCGTGAACTTGGTGTACCGCTTGTAACAGGCGATATCCCTGGTGTAGCAGTTATCCTTGGAAAAGCTCCTTCCGCTCAGGAAGCAGCAGACCTTGTTAAATCCTATCAGTCTCAGGGTATCCTGATCACTCTGGTTGGTGACGTTATTGACCAGTTAGAGGAAGTTGGATACAAGACAGGTGCTAACGTACGTGTTATCCCGCTTGGAAAAGACGTTACAGCAGTTATCCATGTAGTATCTGTAGCACTTCGTGCAGCTCTTATCTTCGGTAACGTAAAACCAGGTGATGCTGCAACTCTGATGGATTATACAATGAAACGTGTACCTGCATTTGTTAATGCATTTGCACCGTTAAATGATGTGATCGTAGCTTGTGGTGCAGGCGCTATCGCTCTTGGATTCCCGGTTATCACAAACCAGGAAGATGTTGCAAGAGTACCGAAGAGCCTGATCTGCCAGAAAGACATCTCCAAATGGAATGCGACTTCTCTGGAAGCACGTGACATCAAGATTAAAATTACAAACATCGATATCCCGGTTGCTTTCGCATCTGCATTCGAAGGTGAGATTATCCGTCGTAAAGACATGCAGGTTGAATTCGATGGTTCCCGTGTAGACTGTGCAGAGCTTGTACATACATGTGATGCAAGTGAAGTAGAAGACCATAAGATTACAGTTGTTGGTCCGGAAGTAGACGACATGGAACTTGGCAGCAAGAACAGCATTGCATATGTTGTTAAAGTTGCAGGCAAGAACATGCAGCCTGACTTTGAACCTGTTATCGAGCGTAAGTTCCATAACTACATCAACTGTATCGAAGGTGTATACCATACAGGACAGAGAGATATGCAGAGAATCCGTATCAGCAAAGATGCATTTGCTGCAGGCTTCAAGATCAAACATATCGGTGAAGTTCTCTATACACAGGTTAAGAATGAATTTGACGCAGTTGTTGATAAATGTGAAGTTACTATTTATACAGATCCTGCTGAGTGTACAAGAATCCGTCATGAAGTTGCTATCCCGATCTTCGAGAAACGTGATGACCGTCTGAATACTCTGACAGACGAATCTGTAGATGTATATTACAGCTGTATCCTCTGCCAGGCATTCTCCCCGTCTCACGTATGTGTTGTTACACCTGAGAGACTTGGACTTTGCGGTGCCGTTTCATGGCTGGATGCAAAAAGCTACCAACGAGCTGGATCCGAACGGACCTTGCCAGGTAATTACAAAAGAAAGACCTATTGATGAGAACCTTGGTTCTTATGAAGATGTAGATGAAGCTGTTAAGAAATTATCCCAGGGTGCATTAGAGCACGTTACACTGTACTCCATCATGCAGGATCCTATGACATCATGCGGATGCTTCGAGTGTATCTGCGGTATCGAGCCATTCTCCAATGGTGTTGTTATCGCTAACCGTGAGTATGCAGGCATGACACCTCTTGGAATGACATTCTCAGAAATGGCATCCATGACAGGTGGTGGTGTTCAGACACCTGGTTTCATGGGACATGGTAAACATTTCATCAGCTCCAAGAAGTTCATGAAGGCAGAAGGCGGTATTGAACGTATCGTATGGATGCCGAAAGAACTGAAAGAGTTTGTTGCTGAACGTCTTAATAAGACAGCAAATGAACTCTATGGTATTGAAAACTTTACAGATATGATTGGTGATGAAACAATCGCTACTGATCCGGAGACACTGGTTGGATTCCTTACAGAAAAAGGCCATCCGGCATTAGCTCTTGATCCGATGATGTAAAGATTGGTGGTTTTGCCCGGAGTCGTGGATGGGCAATGCGGAAGCCACTAAACGTCTCCGGGGTTTAAACGCCTAAAGCGTTATATAGATAAAACCATAGTATTATTCTAAATACGAAATGGAGATGTGCAAATTGTTAATCGACAGAATCTTTAACGGAAATGATGCAGTCTACGGGTTAACCTGTCAGGCTGTAGAGGAAGCCATTGCACAGCACGGCGCAGACAAGGCAGTTGAATTTCCTCATACTGCCTACTGTCTGCCATGTTACTATGCAGTAACAGGAGTCAAGGTGAAGACCCTTGGCGAAATGAAAGAAGCACTTGGTGTGATCAAATCTCTTATGACAAGAGAGCATCAGTTAGATGACGCTTTGATGTCCGGAGTCGCTACCGCACTTTGTGCAGAGTTCATAGAAGTACTGAAGTATCTGGATGGAGCGGAGCCATACAGTGAACCGTACTATGGACACCTTCCGGATTCCATAATCCGTGAACTTGGTGTACCTCTTGTAACCGGTGATATTCCTGGTGTAGCTGTTATTATTGGATCGGCACCTACCGCACAGGAAGGTGTAGATCTGGTAAAGAGTTATCAGGCACAGGGAATTCTTGTTACACTGGTTGGAGGAATTATTGACCAAGCGCAGGAACTTGGATTGAAAATGGGCTATAATGTTCGAATCGTACCACTTGGAAAAGATATTACTTCTGTAATCCATGTAGTATCCGTGGCACTTCGTGCAGCTCTGATCTTCGGAAACGTTACTCCTGGAGATGCAGCCGCTCTGATCAAGTATACATCAGAGAGAGTACCGGCATTTGTCAATGCGTTTAAACCGATCGATGATGTGATTCTGGCTGCTGGTGCAGGAGCAATCAAACTTGGATTCCCTGTGATTTCCAATGAAGATGAAAAACATTACAGAAGTTCCGGGTGCGCTGATACGCATGCCCGAATGTTGCTGATTTTAATAAGGTTTCTCTGGAAGCCAGAAATATTAAGGATCAAAATTACCAATATTGATATTCCTGTTGCGTTTGCGTCTGCATTCGAAGGCGAGATTATCCGTCGTAAAGATATGCAGGTTGAGTTCGATGGTTCCCGTGTGGATTGTGCAGAACTTGTGCAGACAAGAAGCATGGATGAGGTAGAGGACCACAAGATTACAGTTGTAGGACCAGATGTAGATGAAATGGAATTGGGAAGCAAGAATCCGATCGCTTACGTGGTAGAAGTAGCGGGAAAGAGAATGCAGCCTGATTTTGAACCTGTAATTGAGCGTAAATTCCACAATTACATTAACTGTATTGAGGGAGTTTATCATACAGGACAGAGAGATATGCAGAGGATCCGTATCGGTAAGGAAGCTTACAATGCAGGATTCCGTATCAGACATATCGGTGAAGTTCTGTATACACAGGTAAAAAATGAGTTTGAAGCTGTAGTTGATAAATGTCAGGTAACCGTTTATACTGATCCGGCTGAGTGTACAAGAATCCGTCATGAGGTAGCAATCCCTGTATTCGATAAACGTGATGCACGTCTTGAAAATCTTACAGATGAAACTGTAGACGTATATTACAGCTGTATCCTTTGTCAGGCTTTTTCACCGTCTCATGTATGTGTTGTTACACCAGAGAGACTTGGACTTTGCGGTGCCGTTTCATGGCTGGATGCAAAAGCAACAAATGAACTGGATCCAAACGGACCTTGTCAGATCATTACAAAGGAAAGACCAATTGATGAGAACCTTGGTTCTTATGAGGATGTTGATGAAGCTGTACAAAAATTCTCACAGGGAGCTCTCGAACACGTTACACTTTATTCCATTATGCAGGATCCTATGACTTCCTGTGGATGCTTTGAGTGTATCTGTGGTATTGAGCCGTTTTCTAATGGTGTAGTAATCGCCAACCGTGAATATGCAGGAATGACACCTCTCGGAATGACATTCTCAGAGATGGCATCTATGACTGGCGGCGGTGTTCAGACACCAGGATTCATGGGACATGGTAAACACTTTATTTCATCCAAGAAATTCATGAAGGCAGAAGGCGGTATTGAACGTATCGTATGGATGCCTAAGGAATTAAAAGAGACAGTTGCGGAGCGTTTGAATAAGACAGCAAAGGAACTGTATGGTATTGACAACTTTACTGATATGATTGGTGACGAGACAAATACAACAGATCCAGAAGAGCTTGTTGCATTTTTAACAGAACATAATCATCCAGCCTTGTCAATGGACCCGATGATGTAGTATACTATATGAGATGATGTGATTTGTCTGCGTAGAGGCAAGTACATA
>ENA-OQCU01000957-OQCU01000957.1-human-gut-metagenome-genome-assembly--contig:-NODE-957-length-11037-cov-2.734830_pt1 | contig 11037 bp, 10 predicted proteins | sample MGYA00242504_ERZ504590 | MGnify/ENA primary metagenome ERZ504590 (study PRJEB26092, sample SAMD00036318) | human gut metagenome | host: Homo sapiens | study: EMG produced TPA metagenomics assembly of...
GGCCACGATCACATCGGCGGCAGCGCAGACCGCCTTTGCCTCGCTGATGCGGTCATCGGCCTGCGCCAGACCGCTTGTGCGGTCCTTATACAGGTGGCAGCCCTGCGCATACAGCACGCGGGTGTCCGGGCCGACGGCGTCTTGGATCCCTTCCAGCACCGTGACATAACGCGAGGCCGTGCCCTCATAGTTGCCGACCAATGCGGCGCGGCTGTTGGCGTTGGGTCCGATTACGGCAAGGGTCTGCTTTTTTGCGGGGTCCAACGGCAGGATGCCGTTGTTTTTCAGCAGCACGGGGCATTGGAGGGAAACCGCACGGTTAAGGGCTGCCATCTCGGGGCTGTCCACGACAGTATAAGGAATTTCGTCAAAATTTTCCGCGTGTTCGCCAAGGATTCCCAGCCGGATGCGGGTCGCCAGCAGATTCGTGACGGCCTCGTCCAGACGCTGCTGCGATACCTTTCCGCGGTGTACCGCATCGACCAGATGCTTATAAAAGCGCCCGGCATCCAGATCGCAGCCGCTGTTCATCGCCAAAGCGGCGGAATCCTCCTCATCGGCGGTCACACCGTGGCCCTCGTGGAAATCCTTGATGGCATAAAAGTCAGAGGTGACATGCCCGTCAAGCCCATTCGCCGCGCAGCAGGTTCTCAAGCAGCTCCGGATTCGCCGCAGCAGGGGACGCCGTTCAGCCGGTTGTACGGCCCCCATAACGATTCGACCTTTGCCTCCTGCACGCAGGCGCGGAAGGCGGGCAGGTAGGTTTCTGCCATGTCTTTGGGCGTTGCTTCGGCGTTGAAGGAATGGCGCACAGCCTCGGGGCCGCTGTGTACAGCAAAATGCTTGGCGCAGGCAGCCGTGCGCAGATGGTCGGGGTCATGCCCCTGCATCCCTTGAATAAACCGCACAGCCAGCCGGGAGGTTAGATACGGATCCTCGCCGTAGGTTTCATGCCCGCGTCCCCAGCGCGGATCGCGGAAAATATTCACATTGGGTGCCCAGCAGGTCAGCCCTTTGTAGATATCGCGGTCACCCGCCGCGCACTGGGCATTATACTTGGCGCGCGCCTCGGTGGAAACCGCCTCGCCGACCTTTTCCATCATTTCCTCATCAAAGGCGGCAGCCATTGCGATGGCCTGCGGAAACACAGTAGCCGTGCCCGCGCGGGCAATACCGTGAAGCGCCTCGTTCCACCAGTTGTAGGCGGGGATGCCCAGCCGCGGTATGGCCGGTGCATTGTACAAGGTCTGGGAGACCTTTTCCTCCAGTGTCATTTGGGCCGTCAGGGCAGCGGCCTGTTCGCGGTAGGCAGCCAGCTTTTGCGGATTTGCAAGAAGTTCCATACGGTTGCTCCTCTTCTTTTATGGCAAAGGGACTGCCGGTATGCCGGCAGTCCCCTGTTGTTATTCCCGTACCAAAATATCCTCGGTGTTCTGCCAGAAGAAATCCTGTCCGTCCAGCCATTCGTTCATGTTCTCATCGTGGGTGACCCGGACATCCTCGCAGCGGATGCCCCTGCCGTAGACGCAGGTAACGCCGTGCGGTGCGCCGGGGACAAGTCCCGGGGCTTCGCAGGGGCGCAGGTCCCACTGATGCAGCGGCCACCGGGTCTGCTTTTTCATGTGGATGCGCATGCCGCGCAGCGAGATGTCCTCAAGATAATTGTCGGCACTTCCATGCAGGAACACGCCGTTCTCGCCGCAGCAGTCGATGTTTTCAAACCGGATGTTGCGGATACGCCCGGCCTTGTGGCCCTGCTTGCGGTCGATCGCCGTCACGCAGATGGCCTCGCCCTCGCCCCACCACTGGTCGGAGAACTGGCGGGTGTTGATGTGCAGGTTGGAGAAAAGGACATTCTCGATGCTGCCGCCGTCGCGCAGCATCAGCGAGATACCGCGGTTTGTGCGGGAGATCACACAGTTGGTGACCGTAATATTTCGGAAGTCGGAAACACTTTCGGTGCCAAACTTGATGGCCGCGCTTGTCGAGGTCAGCGTGCAGTTGCTGATCACAATGTTCTCGCAGGGGCCGAGTGCGGCGTTCTTCTCGGTCGTTTTAAAGACGATGCAGTCATCGGCGGACTCGATATGGCAGTTGCAGATCCGCACATTGCGGCAGTGGTCAGGGTCAATGCCATCGCAGTTGACCATTTTCAGGTTGTTCAAAATGCGGATGCCGTCGATCAGCACATCCTCGCAGCCCACCAGATGCACAGTCCAGAACGCACTGCGGGTCAGGGTAACATCGCGGATGGTCAGGTGGTGAACACCCTTCATCAGCAGCATCGGGATGCGGGGGTAGTAGGTGCCCTCGATAAAATTATGGTCGATTGCACCGTAGAAGTTTTCCTCCGAACCGTCAATGGTGCCAGTGCCGCTGAGGCAGACATCCTCGGCATCCTTGGCCATGAGGAAGTAATTTTTCGGCTCACCGTCATATTCGCAGTTTTCATAGGAGGGAACCTTCAGCTCGGTATCGCGGTAGCTATCGCGGTAGGCGGCCTCGACCTCCAGAAAATCCGCGCTGTTCTCGCTGGCTTTCAGCCGCGAGCCATGGGCAAGGTGCAGCTCCACATGGCTGTGTAGCAGCAGAGAGCCTGATTTGTAGGTGTGCCCACCCGGCACCAGCACGCGCCCGCCGCCCGCCGCCGCGCAGGCGTCAATAGCTTTTTGTATGGCGGGGCCATCGTTGGTGCGTCCGTCGCCGACTGCACCGTAATCCAAAATATTGTAGACCATACTATTCTCCTGTCTATCCTTTTTTCCGCGCAGATCACAGCACACACATGGTGCCGGGCTCCACCGTGCGGAGCTTGCCGTCCGTGGTGAACCAGATCGTCTGTGCGGTGGGATTATACAGCAACCTTCCGTCTGCGCTTTGCCGCAGGCTGCGCAGCGCCGTGATATAGTCCTCGATCTGGCCGTTCGTTGCGTACCAGATATCCTTTGCATCTGCAAGCTTTTCCGCCAGCTGCCCAATCAGGTCCCATGTATTTTCCCTGTCAAACTCAAAGCTGTGGCCCCAGATGTAGAACAGCGGCATTTTTCATAGCCGGGGGTATGCAGGAATTTGTCTGCCCGCTCCAACAGGCAGTCATTATGGTGGCAGGTCGGCTTCCACAACATAAAGTCCTGCGGCAGACCGAAATGCCCCGTATTGCTGACCGTGCGGCTGTAGCGGATGCCCATGGCACGCAGGGCGTCAACCTCGGCGGGCGTATACTCTCCAAACGCGTAGCTCATGCCCTGCACGATACGCCCTGTCAGCGCTTCCAGTGCCCGGCGGTCCTGCCAGACCTCGCGCAGCCATTCCTCCCGCGTCATCTGCAGGGGGTGGCGGTGGGTCACACCGTGACAGGCGACCTCGTGGTTTTGGTACAGTGTGCCGACCTCCTCCGGCGTGACAAACCCGCGCTTGCCCAGATTACCGGAATTCAGATGGAATGTCGCCTTAAAGCCCGCTTCGTCAAACAGCTTTACCAGACGGCGGTCATAAACCTGACCGTCATCATAGCTGAATGTCATTGCCTTGGGCAAACCGCCCGGATACAGGTATTCCATAACGGTTCCTTCTTTGCTGTAATTATAGCTTTATATCGTGTAAATCTGCGTCCTGCCCGTAGCGGTCCGCGCGCAGGATATGCCCCTGCAGGTCGGTGGTGATGCGCAGATCGGGACCTGCTGTGAACACCTTGCGGCCATCCACGAACGCCTCGGCACCGTGCCCGCCGTTGACGATTTCCCAGCTGTGGTCGTTGACCGTCTGGGTGTAGCGGCATGCCGCGCCGGAGCAGCTGCCCCAGACGAGGTGTCGCGCACGGGGCTGACGCCATACATGCGCGCGGTGTATTCCAGCACCGAAAGCATCGCCGGACCGTAGGCATCCTGCGGGGGCTGGCCCGGCTCACAGATGACAGACGGCGTCCCTGTAAAGGGGTCGTACTGCTGCACAAAGCGGCACTCGGGGCCGATGGCCTGCATCAGCCTGCGGCCAAGCTGCGGGATCAGCGTATAGTACCCGTAGTTTTCCAGGGCGCGTATGGCGCGCTGGTAGGTCAGTGCCTCGGCCTGACCGCTCCAGTTGTTGGTCGTCACATTGCGGAACAGCGGGTCATTGACCGCCACGCTGGGCAGCGGCATCGGTGTCCAGAATTCCGCCGGATTGCAGAGATGCTCCTTCACAAAGCGGGCCCCCAGCGGGGCGGGCAGGCTGTTCCAGTACATGCAGCGCAGCGTATTGTGGGTCAGCACCGACTGCGGCCGATGGTTTTTGTCGCGGTCAAAGCAGGCGCCGCGGGCGTCGTCCCACAGGTAATCGACCAGCTTATCCCGCACCCGGGCGGCCTGCAGCGACCAGCGCGCCGCATCGGCACCGCGGTTCTGCAGACGGGCGATCTCTGCCAGCGTCTCACAGGCCGAGTAGGAGAAGCTCATCACGTCCATCGAGGCCATCGGCACAACGGTGCAGCCCTCGGGCGGGGTCTCCGCCTCCCATGGGTCGGGGGCATCGCCGTAGCGCATGGCGTGATCCTCGCCGGTGTCGTATTTGCACCAGCTCTCCAGACAGCCGTCACCGTCCGAGTCCCGCACCCGCCAGAGGTAGTCGTTAAAGCGCTCCAGCGTTGTTTTTAGCTGTTCGAGATACGCGGGATCCTTGCCGCCCAGATAGTAGAGATCCAGCGCAGGGGCGGGGAAGCAGAACCCTTGAAATTTGTTGAACTGCGGCACCACCGCACCGTCTATGACGGCGATGCTGCCGGGGATGCGCCCGTCCGCCCGCTGGTGCCGCATAAAGAGCAGGCTGTTGTTCAGGCCGACGGTAAAATTGCGGGTGGCGTACATGGCGCCGCCCATGGGCTGCGTTTCCAGCCAGATCTTTTCATAGCCGCCGCCCTCGACCAGCACTTTGTCCGGGCCGAAGTCCTTGATGTTCGTCAGGCACTTTTTTTTCAGCCTGCGGCACCAGTCTGGCCAGCAGCGGGTCCTCTGTCTGAAAGCAGACTCCCGTCACAGTGGTGTTCATCGTGTATCAGCCTTTCTCCGACCGCCTGCAGCAGACGGCCAGCCAGTCAAAATCAGCATACCCATGCAACCCGGCCATATCGTGGGCATACAGACCCACATGCGCACCCGTAAAACCGCGGCAATGCTCATCGGTCAGAATCTCCGTTGTGCATACAGGGCCGATGTCGGCCCAGTCCCCGCCGTCGGCGCGCCAGCGGAACTGTGCGCCTCTGCCATCGGGCGTTGTCTCCAGCCGCAGCTCCAGCGGGCCATCCGGCACCGGGACGGGGTCGCAGACCTCCTCGATCACGCCGGTGTCGCTGCGCAGCAGGGTCAGCACCGCCGCGCCGTCCTCGGTGCAGGTCTTGCCCAGCAGGTAAAAGTTCATGGCATCGTAGTAGTAGGCCAGCCCCGCAAGCTGCTCGGGGCAGGCGGGGGCAAAGTCCATGCAGGTGTCGGCCGTCATCTCATGCTCGGTCTGGCGGCGCGCCACAAGGCTGACATGGTGCCGTGAGTTCAGCGACTCCTGCCCGGTCAGGCGCAGCCAGCCGGGGCGCGCCGTCAGGGCAAGGGCTGCCCCCAGCGGGGCGCGGGGCACTGCATACCCGGGGGCAAATGCCGGGGCGTCAAAATCGTCCCTGTCCGGCCGGGCCGCCGGCGCAAAGGCGGGCAGCCCCGCCGGGGCCGGCCAGACCGTGCGGGCAAACCGCCCACCGCCTGCCAGCCGCGGCCAGCCGTTGTGCCATTCCAGCCTTTGCAGGGCCGACTCGCGCCCGAGCAGGCAGCCGCTGGCCGCATCCGGGCGGGAACAGAGGTGGGTCAGATACCACTCCCCCGCCTGCGTCTTGACAATCGAGCCGTGGCCGCACTTTTGCAGCGCATCGGGGTCATCGCGGTCGGAGGTCAGCAGCGGATTGTCCGGCATGGTTTCATAAGGGCCGAACACATTGTCTGCCCGTGCAATCGTCACGCAATGGGCGTACCCGGTGCCGCCCTCGGCCACGATCAGGTAATAGTAGTCGCCAAAATGGTAGATGCGCGGGCCCTCGGTGCAGCCGATGCCGGAGCCGCTGTAGACCTTGCGCCGCTCGCCAAGCAGTGCGCCCGTCTCGCGGTCGATCTCCTGCACCAACACCCCCTTAAAGCCGTTTACCATATTGACAAGGTAGCTTTTGCCGTCCGTGTCATGCAGCAGCGAGGGGTCAAACCCGATGCTGTTCAGGTAGACGGGTTTGCTCCACGGGCCTGTGATGGACGCCGCACGGCTCATGTAGTTGTGGGTGTTGTACCAGCGGCCTTTTTTGGTCAGCACATTCGTGACGAGCAGGTAGTAATACTGCCCGTCCCAGCTTAGGTCAGGGGCCCAGATGCCACCCGAGTCGGGCACACCGCACAAGTCCATCTGGCACGGCTCACGCAGGGGGCTTTCGATCTGCTCCCAGTGCATCAAATCGCGGGAGTGAAAGAGGTTCACGCAGGGAAACCATTCAAACGTAGAAGTCGCAATGTAGTAGTCCTCCCCCGTGCGGATCATGCAGGGGTCGGGGCAGAAGCCGCGCAGAATGGGGTTTCGGATCTCAGACATAAGACATCAGCCTTTCAGGCCGCTGGTGCCGATACCCTGCACCAGATAGCGGTTGAAGAACAGGAAAATCAGGAATACGGGAATCAAAGACAGCGTAGACATGGCGAACATTGCACCGTAGTCGGTGGTGGAGGCCGAGTCTGCAAACAGCTTGATAGCGATGGACACCGTGTAGGACTGCGGGCGGCTCAAATAGAGCAGCGGTCCCAGATAGTCGTCCCACTTCCAGTAGAACTGGATGATGACGGTCGTCACGATGGAGGGCTTCATCAGGGGCAGGATGATGTGGCTGTAGACCTTGTACTTGCTGCAGCCGTCAATGGTGGCAGCCTCGTCCAGATCGCGGGGGATGCCCTGCATAAACTGCATCATCTGGTAGATAAAGAACGCCTGACCGCAGAAGTACGGCAGGATCAGCGGTGCGTAACCGGGCACCAGACCCAGACGGTAGTAGATCAGGTACTGGGGGATCATGATGACCTGCCCGGGCAGCATCATCGTGATGAGCATACAGGTGAACCAAAACTTACTGCCGCGGAACCGGATGCGGGACAGTGCATACGCCACCAGAGAGGAGCTCAGCACCGTGCCGAAGGTCGCCACGACCGTGATGAAGATCGAGTTCTTGAAGAAGGTTCCGAAGGTCGTGCCGCCGAAGCCCTTCCAGCCGGTGGCATAGTTGTCGAGCTTCAGCTCGTTGGGAAGCAGGGCGAGCGTGCCGCGCAGGATCTCGGCGTTGCCCTTGAAGGAGCCGCTGACCATCCACAGGACAGGGTAGACCATCACAAAGCCGAATAGCACGACAAACAGGTGATAGAGCGTTTTATTCAGAACTTTTTTTGAATGCATCGTGTTGTTCCTCCCTTCCCTCAGTTCGACTCACTGAAGACCCAGAACTTGGAGGTCTTGAAGATGATGAAGGTGATCAGGCCCATAACGACCAGCATAAACCAGGACATGGCGCAGGCGTAGCCCATATCATTGTACTTGAAGGCCTGGTTGTAGACATACAGTGCGTAGAGCATCGTGCTGTTGTTGGGGCCGCCGCCCGTGATGATCATGGCCTGCGTGAAGGTCATGAAAGCGGAGATCGTCTGCATGATGAGGTTGTACAGAATGATGGGGGACAGGCAGGGCAGCGTGATGCGGAAGAACATCTGGTAGCCGCGCGCGCCGTCGATGCGGGCCGCCTCATAGTAGGTGGTGGGGATCTCCTTTAAGCCGGCGGCAAAGATGATCATCGAGGAGCCGAACTGCCAGACACTCATCAGAATCAGCGGGTAGAGCGCAAGCTTCTGGTCGCCGAACCAGTTGATGGTGGACAGCCCCATGCCGGCCAGCACGCTGTTGAACAGACCCTTGCGGGCGAAAAGCTGCTTCCAGACCAGAGCAACAGCCACGCTGCCGCCCACCAGAGAGGGCAGGTAGTACAGCGAGCGGTAGAAAGTCACCATCCGGCTGGAGCGGGTCAGCAGATAGGCAACCAGCAAAGCAAAGGCCAGCTTGAGCGGCACCGAGATTACAACATACTTGAGCGTGATGGCCAGCGATTTCAGAAAGACCTCATCCTGCAGCAGGCGCAGGAAGTTGGTCACGCCGATAAAGGTTGCCTGCTTGGAGCCGAGCGAATAGTTGGTGAACGCATAGTAGAACGAGATGCAGACCGGGATCAGCGAGAAGCAGACAAAACCGAAGATGAACGGGAACGCAAAGACATGGCCCACCGTGTTTTCCCGATTCATAAACCGCTTCAGCCTGACGGCTGCAGTATTTTGATCCTTCACTTAGGTATACCCTCCCTTTTAAAAAGGTGGGCACGCTCTTTTCGGAGCCGTGCCCACCCGGAGCTTTCTTACATTGTCTTATTCTGGGAAATACTTACTTGTTGAACAGGGCCTCGGCATCGGCGTAGGTCTTGTCGGCGGCTTCTTCTGCGGTGATCTGGCCGTCCACGACCTGCTGGATGTAGTTGCGGTAGTTGTCCACGACCTGATCCTGACCGTCCGGGCTCAGAACGTTGATCTTCTCGGGCATCTCGAAGTTGGAGACCTTGTCGATGAAGTCATACATGATCTGCTGACCCTCGGTAGCCTTGGCGGACAGCGTCTCACGCACGGTGGTGTTGACGGGGATGCCGCGCTCGCCCTGCAGGATGTTGTTGCAGTCGGGGTCATTCTCAAACCAGCTGATGAAGGCCGCAGCGGCTTCCTTCTGTGCGCTGTCCTGAGAAACGCAGAGCATCTGAGAGGACTGGATGACAGCGCCGGAGGGCCGTCGTTCTTGATGCGGGGCAGCGTAGCCAGCTTCAGGGTGCGGCCCTGCTCCTGGCAGACGTTGTAGATGGTCGGAAACTGGTTGGCAGCGACCCAGGTCATGGCAGCCTCGCCGGTGACGAGGAAGTCGTTCTCAATGTTGGTGGATCTCAGAGGCAGCGCCGGTCGGGGTAGACGCCGTTCTTGATGGAGTCGGCGCGCATCTGGATGTAGGGGGTCAGCATCTGGGCATCGTCAAAAGCCCATGCCGGTCAGATCGAGGTTGAAGAAGCTGTACTCGCCGACATTGCCGTACTGGGAAATGTAGACGGAGCAGCCGGCGATAAACTCGCTGCTCAGCATCGAGGAGCAACCGTAGATGCCGAGCTTGTCATGGATGGTGTTGGCAGCGTTGGCGTAATCGTCCCCAGGTCCAGTCGTCGGTAGGCTCAGCCACACCGGCCTCCTCAAACATGGCGGGATCATAGGCGATGCCGTAGGAGTTCAGACCGTTGGACAGGCCCAGCTGATGACCCTCGGTGTCTTGCGTGATCTTGAGGTTGGCGTCAGTGATGCCGGAGGTATCGACCACGCCGGAGGCAATGTAGTCATCGAGCGGGCAGATCTTGTCGATGTACATCGGGAAGTTGCCGCCCATCTGGAAGACATCCCAAACCTGATCGGAGGCAACCAGCGTTTTCAGCTTTGTGAAGTAATCATCGAAGGAGTAGTACTCATACTCGATCTTGACATTGGGGTTCAGCGACTCATACAGCTCAATGGGCAGCAATGGTCTTGTCGTGGCGGTCCTGAGAGCCCCACCATGCCATGCGCAGGTTGATCTGCTCATCGCCGCTGGCGGCCTCGGTGGAAGCGGCAGTAGAGGCGGTATCACCTGCAGAGGCAGTGCTGGAGGCACCGGAGCCGCCGCAGGCGGCCAGGCTCAGTGTCATGGCAGCGGCCATAGAGGCTGCGATCAATTTCTTTTTCATGCTATTTCTCCTTGTGCGTTTTATACTTGGTAGAGGGGCCGCTCCCCATCGGGGCGCGGCTTTTCTGAAAAGCCGAACATTTGCTTCCGGTGTGCACCCCGGTTGCTGATTACATTGTCATTATAGCCCCTGCCGGGTGCGCAAAATACAAAAAATATATGTGTTTTTATTCACGGACTACATATTTCTTGACATTCACGCATTTTATAGTGTATTATATATTCATATTTTATAAATACTGCCTTTGATTTTTGTGCAACCTTACAATCGCGCCTGTACGCCGATAAGGAGGAACCCAGCCATGGAACATGTGGAATACCGCCCGCCGATGGAGAATGATTCCAACGCCGCCACTGCGGAGGAACTGGAACAGTGGAATGTTGACGTCTATGTGGAACGCGCCCTGCACGGCCCGGTGTTCCGCATGGCCTATGAGCACACCCATACCTACTGCGAAATTTTCTATTTGCGCAGCGGCACCTGCACCTACACCGTCAACAAAGGGCAGTGGCATTTAGAGGCCGGGGATATTTTCATCGTCGCACCGGGCGATCCGCACAGCACCCGCTATGAGGGCAAGACAAGCTGCGAGCGCATTATCGTGTTCTGTATGCCCGATGTGCTGGCAGCCCTGCTGCCCGATGCCGCCGATGAGGTGCGCAGCACCCTGCTGCGCAGCGGCAAAGTCATTCTGAACAGCGACAGCCGCCGGTCCGTGGACGCCATGATTAACAATATGCTTCTGGAAAACGACCTACCGCAGCGCTTTTCGGAGGATATTCTCAAGTTGGAATCGCTGCACCTTGTCATGCTTTTGCTGCGCAGCGGTATTTTCGGCTACGAAACCATGTCGGAAAAAGAGGGTTACAGCGCCGACATTGAGCGTGCCCTGAAATATATCGCCCTGAACTATCAGCAGTCCCTCACGCTGGAGGAAGTTGCCGGGCACTGCAACCTGAGCAGCACCTATTTTTCTCGGAAGTTCAAGCTTATCACAGGGCGTACTTTCAAAGAACACCTGAACTATATCCGGCTGCGGCAGGCAAAACAAATGCTTTGCACCACGGACAACACCGTCACCAAGATCGCCATGCTCTGCGGATTCGGCAGCAGCAACTATTTCAAGGACGTGTTCAAGGCCGACGTCGGGATTTCCCCGCGGGAATACAGAAAAAACTCCGGCCTGCGCATTCACCCGCACCTGC
>ENA-OQCU01000958-OQCU01000958.1-human-gut-metagenome-genome-assembly--contig:-NODE-958-length-11037-cov-2.640330_pt1 | contig 11037 bp, 9 predicted proteins | sample MGYA00242504_ERZ504590 | MGnify/ENA primary metagenome ERZ504590 (study PRJEB26092, sample SAMD00036318) | human gut metagenome | host: Homo sapiens | study: EMG produced TPA metagenomics assembly of...
CTGCCATGCGTTTGGTAAGCGTGGTCACCAGTACACGTTCTTCTTTCTCGATGCGTTGCTGTATCTCTTCCATCAGGTCGTCAATCTGATTCAGACTGGGGCGTACTTCAATTACCGGGTCCAGCAAATCCGGCTAGGGACGGATAAACCCTGTTTCGAAAACCGATAATTATGCCTTCACTTTCCACCAATTCATAATCGGCAGGTGTGGCACTGACATAAATCACTTGTTTGGTTGCTTCCTGCCAGCCGAAAGCCAAACTACCCTGGCGCATCATTGTTGTGGCAAGAAATGACAAGGAGCTGGCAGATAACGATATGGTTTATAAGCTGGCTGCTCCATCACGCATGAAAGACATCTCGTGGATACGTCCGGGCAAAGTAGCTTGGGAATGGTGGAACCATTGGGGAATTAAAGGCGTGGATTTCGAAGCTGGAATAAACAATGAAACATATATGCACTATATCGACTTTGCCTCCCGGCATGGCATCGAGTATGTGATTCTGGATGAAGGCTGGGCTGTCAACCTCGAGGCTGACCTCTTTCAGGTTGTACCGGAAATAGATTTAAAGAAGCTCACGGCCTATGCCAGGCAAAAGAATGTAGGACTCATCCTTTGGGCTGGTTACCATGCCTTTGCCCGCGACATGGAACATGTATGCAAGCACTATTCCGAAATGGGCATCAAAGGATTCAAGATTGACTTTATGGACAGGGATGACCAGGAAATGGTAGACTTCCACTACCGGGCTGCCGAAATTGCCGCTAAATATAAGTTGATGGTAGACTTTCACGGCACGTACAAACCTACCGGGCTGAACCGCACTTATCCCAATGTCATCAACTATGAAGCCGTTCACGGGCTGGAACAGATGAAGTGGAGTGACATCCATACCGACCAGGTAACCTACGATGTCACCATGCCATTTATCCGTATGCTGGCCGGACCGGTGGACTATACACAAGGCGCCATGCACAATGCCAACAAACGGTGTTACCACTCCTCAATGGATACCCCAATGAGCCAGGGAACCCGTTGCCGCCAATTAGCTGAATATGTCGTATTTGAATCACCATTGAACATGTTGTGCGACAGTCCCACCAATTACGACCGTGAAGAAGAATGCACGGAATTCATCGCTGCCATCCCTACCGTCTGGGAACAAACAGTAGCCATGAACGGAGAAATTGGGAAAATACATCACAATGGCGCGCAGGAAAGGAGATGTCTGGTATGTCGGCTCCCTGACCAATTGGGATGCACGTACTCTGACACTGGACCTTTCTTTCCTCGGTACAGGCAGATGGAAAGCGGAAATGTTTCATGACGGAGTGAATGCCAACCGCCTGGCTTCCGACTACCAAAAGACCGTCACAGACATTCCTGCATCCCGTAAACTGACCGTCAAAATGGCACAAGGAGGCGGATTGCGCATTGAAAATATACTAAAGAATAATTCATAGGCTTTTTAAACGTTAACTGATACATACGATTTATGAAAATTAAAAGACTAATGATTACTTGTTTGCTCGCAGTGTCTGTACTGGGAGGCAAGTCACAAGCACAAGACTTATTGTCCAATGTTTACGGACGCGACTACCGGCTACTGAATGGGAAGTGGGGAGCCATTGTAGACCTTTATGACCAAGGGGAAAGGATGCAGGTGTACAAAAACAGAAAACCTCAAGACAACAAGCAATTTTATGAATACTCTTTCGACGGAGGTTTGGTCCTGAATGTACCTGCCGATTTCAATTCACAAATGCCCGAATTGAAATTTTATGAAGGGACTGTATGGTACGGACGCTCTTTCGATACCCCAAAGACTGACGGCAAACGTTTGTTTCTCTATTTCGGTGCGGTAAGTTACCGTAGCAAAATATATCTGAACGGGGAAAAAATAGCCAGCCATGAAGGAGGATTCACTCCCTTCCAGGTGGAAATCACAGATAAGGTAAAGCAAAAGGATAACTTCCTGGTGGTGAAAGTCAATAATACCCGCACCACGGATGCCATCCCTGCCATGTCCTTTGACTGGTGGAATTACGGCGGCATCACGCGCGATGTAATGTTGGTAAGCGTTCCGCAAAGTTACATCAAAGACCATTTCATCCAGTTGGACAAGATACAATCCAACCTGATTCGTGCCAAAGTAACCTTATCCGAAGCAAAGCCTGGCATTAACGTGCAAGTCGCCATCCCCGAATTGGGTATCAGACAGAACATGACTACCGATGCCAACGGAATTGCCCAGGCCACTATCAAAACCCAAAAACTGCAACGTTGGTCACCGGATGCTCCAAAACTGTATGATGTGACCATCACTTCAGAAAGTGACCGGCTCAACGAGCAAATTGGTTTCCGTAACCTTTATGTAAAAGGCGAAGATATCTATCTGAACGACCGGCCCATCTTCCTGCGCAGTATCAGCTTCCACGAGGAAATTCCGCAACGCCGCGGGCGTGCCTTCTCAGAAGCGGACGCAACAATGCTGTTATCCGAAGCCAAAGAGCTGGGTGCCAACATGATTCGTCTGGCACATTATCCACAAAATGAATATACTGTCCGCCTAGCAGAAAGAATGGGATTTCTTTTATGGGAAGAGATACCTATCTGGCAAGGGATTGACTTCAAGAATACCGCTACCCGTGAGAAAGCAGGCAGAATGATTAAAGAGATGGTGATGCGCGACAAAAACCGTTGTTCCGTTGCCTTTTGGGGGATTGCCAATGAAACAGCCACTTCCGCCCCGCGCAATGAATTTCTGAAACACATGAAACAATGTTGCCTGGACATCGACTCAACCCGTCTGATTACGGCCGCCTTCGATTTGGTACGCTTCAACCGCGAAAGCCGGAACTTTGAGATGAATGACTCCATTATCAACATCCTGGACATGGTAGCCATCAACAAATATATGGGATGGTATCATGACTGGCCACTGGCTCCGGACCAGGCTGTCTGGAATGTAGCTCCCGGCAAACCTCTTTTCATTTCCGAGTTCGGAGGCGAAGCGCTCTATGGCAAACATGGCGACGCGGAAGTCAAGAGTTCTTGGAGTGAGGATTATCAGGCACAACTCTACAAGGACAATCTGGAAATGTTCAAGCATATCCCCAACCTGCGCGGAACATCGCCGTGGATTCTTTTTGATTTCCGTTCTCCCTTCCGTTTCCATCCACACCAGGGAGGGGAATGGAACCGTAAAGGACTGGTTTCCGACCAGGGACAACGCAAAAAAGCATGGTACATCATGCGTGATTACTATAACCAAAAGAAAACAGAACAATGAAGCACAAAATAAAACACTACATGGCTGCCCTCCTCCTGACCTCTATGGTCTGGAGCGGGCATGCCCAAGAAAAGAATGAAATGGACTTGTCTGGTGAATGGGCATTCCAGACAGATGTCATGGACTTCCGGAGAGGTTCACTGGACGTACGTTACTGCCATCGCCTGCAGGAAAGCATCGTTCTGCCGGGAATTACAGATGACTATAAAATAGGCTACAAATCTCCTTACCGCCACCTGGATAGGCTGACCCGTGTCTACGAATATATGGGCCCCGCATGGTACCAGCGAGAAATAGAAATTCCTGCGGCATGGAAAGGCAAACGCATTTTCCTCTATTTTGAACGTACACACTGGCTCAGTTCGGTATATGTAGGCAAAGAAGAAGTGAGTAAAATAGACTACATCAGTATTCCCCACAACCACGAACTGACCCAATGGCTACATCCAGGCAAAAAAGAACTGATAACTTTCTGTATAGACAACCGCTACCAGTACGATACCCATAAATGGGACCATGCCCACTCCGAATTTACCCAAATAAACTGGAACGGAGTATTGGGCGAAATTAAGCTGGTAGCTGTAGACCCGGTCTATGTAGATGACATGCAGGTCTATCCGGACATCAAGAACAAAAGCATCAAAGTCAAAATGACTGTCCGCAACTGTACAGAACATACCGCCAGCGGCAAAATATCCTTCCACGTGACAGGAAAGGACTATAGACTACAAAAGGAAGTACCAGTAACAGTGACCGATTCCATTACTTATATCGAGGAAGAAATGTTTTTGGGTAAGGATATCCATTTGTGGAATGAGTTCCATCCCAATCTTTATACGTTGGACTGTAAGTTGACTTCCAGTGTAGAGGGCCAATCCTATGCGCATGAGAAAAGCACAACTTTCGGTATGCGCGAAGTAGAGGCTGGTGAGGACCATATCATCCTTAATGGCGAACCCATACACCTGCGCGGTACCGTTGAAAACGCAGTGTTCCCCAAGACCGGCTATGCTCCCGTGGACGATGCCTCTTGGGAACGTGTACTCCGTATCCTAAAAGAATATGGTATGAACCATATGCGCTTCCACTCCTGGTGTCCTCCTGCCGCTGCGTTCCGTATGGCAGACAAGCTGGGTGTCTATCTGGAGGTGGAAATGCCGATGTGGGGTAAAGATGCCCAACCCGATGAGAAGCGCTGGGAAATTTCTTCCGTCGCGAGCTGCGGGGTATCTTGAAAGAATATGGGAATCACCCTTCCTTCATTCTCTACTGTAACGGAAACGAGATTACCCGGTGATTTCAGCTTTCATAGAAGAGCTTACCGCCACGGCCCGCCAGTTGGATAACCGCCGTCTATACAGCGGTTCCACAGCCCGCACACGTGTCAAATCAGACCAGTTCTACATTACCCATCAGACTACCAAAGGACACATGGCCATCTACGAAGGACGTCCTTATACAAACTGGGACAAAAACAAGGAACTGGGAGTAGGCCTGCCCATCATCTCGCATGAATCCGGACAGCGGTGCATCTATCCCAATTTCGAGGAAATAAAGAACTTCACCGGCCCCGTACAAGCGCGTAATTTCGAGATATTCCGTGAACTGCTGAACAAAAACCACATGCTCGACCAAGCACATGACTTCTTCCGTGCTTCTGGAGCCTTGACCGCCATAGAGTACAAGGATGTCATAGAAGCCCAGTTGCGCACTTATCTGAAAGGCGGTTTCCAATTACTGTCTCTGAATGATTTTACCGGACAAGGATATGCACCGGTAGGCATTCTCGATCCTTTCTGGAATACCAAAGGGCTCATCACACCGGAAAAGTGGCGCGAGTTCTGTGCACCGACTGTTGCGTTGCTCCGTTTCGACAAACGCGCACTTTACAATGATGAAGTATTTGAAGGAAAAGCGGAAATATACAATTATGGACCTACCCTATTGAAAAACGCAAAAATCAATTGGAGTATCACCGACAGCAACGGTAAAACCCTTAAGAGCGGAAAACTGAAAACACAAACTGTCGGAAAGAACGGGGTATTTCCACTTGGCAGTTTCAGTTATGCATTGGACAATATCACTGAACCACAGAAGCTGACGGTCCATCTTTCTGTTGCACACGTAAAAAACAGCTGGGATATCTGGGTATATCCCCGTCATAGCAACTTAATGCAGTCCACTAGTGAAGTGCTCTACACCACAAGTATTCGATGAAAAAGCAAAACAACACCTTGCCGATGGCAAGAAAGTGGTACTCTGCCCCAAACCTTCCAAAGTAAAAGGTCGTAAATCCGTGTTCCACAATCACTTTTGGAATCCGATAATGTTCAAATGGCCTCCTATGACCATTGGCTGTCTGATTCATGACGACCAGCCTATATTCGAGCATTTCATAACTTCCTACCATACTGACTGGCAGTGGTGGGACATTCTGGAAAATGCCAAGGTTATTGAGATGAAAGATGCTCCGGCAGCACTGCGGCCTTTCATACAAGTAATAGACCATTACGACAATAATGAAAAGCTCGGTATTGGTTTCGAAGCAAAAGTGAAGAAAGGCAGTCTACTGGTACTGGCCGTAGATACCCAGAAAAACATCAACGAACGTCCTGCCACCCAGCAATTGCTGGAAAGCATTGACCGCTACGTAAAGAGTGACAAATTCGCTCCACAAATTACCGTTGACGAGTCCTACATTGAATCATTCTTAAAGAAATAAATAAAGGAAATATGATGAAATTATTCTTGCTTTGGGCTCTTTTGTTGCTGCCGGTCGGACCGGCAGCAGCACAAGAGATAAAAATGTCACAAACAGCTCCATTGGAACAAGTTTATGGAGAAACTGTAGAAGATGATGCCTTACTGCCCATGAATGAACTGGATATGGAATTTTGGCTATGCCCTCTATGAGACAACCGTTGATGTGGAAGAGGAGAATCCCACACTAACTATTGAAAACGTACGGGATTATGCTGTGGTCTATGCAGACGGCAAACTGCAAGGATATTTAAAAGATAGCAGTAAAAGCTTGAAAACCAATCTACCGATAGGTATACACAAACTTAGTATCTATACTGAAAATATCGGACGTATTACCTATGGTCCTGAAATTCTGGACAATTCAAAAGGTATCTACGGCAGCATAACATTGGGAAAGACAGATTTAGAAGGCTGGAAGATGACCCCATTGGAAATTAAGGAATGCGATGTGGCCGGAATAACTTTCAAAGAAGGTACCTCCTCCATCCCTTGCTTCCGTAAAGGTGGTGTCACAGTAAGCAATCCGGCACAAGAGACCTTTCTTGACGTGTCTGGCTGGGGAATGGGAGAAGTCTGGATAAACGGGCAATACTTGGGTGCCTACTGGGAAGAAAATGCAGAAAAGACCCTGGAGATACCTGCTGGTGCTCTGATAGCAGGTAATAATGAAATAGTGGTATTTGAACTGAAAAAATAACGAACAAGCTTCCATGACACTAACCGATAAGCCTATTTTCAAATAAGCCCTTGCATGTACTTGTTTATATTCCTTAAAAAATCGACCTTTGTGTAGGAGCAGATTCCGAAAACGTGTCTTATTTAATGAGAATAGCATAATTATATATATCATGAAGAAACTAACATTTATCAGTTGTCTCCTTTTAAGTGGTTGCCTGGCCGGAGCAATGGCTGCAAACAAAAAGCAACCCATCTACAAAGATGCCAAAGCTCCCATTGAGGAGCGTGTGAATGACCTGGTCAGCAGAATGACACTGGAAGAAAAGGTACAACAACTCAACCAGTACACTTTGGGGCGGAATAACAACGAGAACAATCGTGGTGAGGAAGTAAAAAAAAGTTCCTGCCACATTAGGCTCCCTCATTTATTTTGATGAAGATGCCAATCTGCGTAACGAGGCTCAGAGAAAAGCAATGGAAGAATCACGTCTGGGTATCCCCATCCTTTTCGGATACGACGTCATCCACGGGTTCCGTACCATTTATCCCATCTCTTTGGGACAAGCATGTTCTTGGAATCCCCAATTGGTAGAACAAGCATGTGCCGTTGCCGCCCAGGAAGCACGCATGTCCGGGGTAGACTGGACTTTTTCCCCTATGATTGACGTGGCAAGAGACGGACGCTGGGGACGTGTTGCAGAGGGCTATGGCGAAGACCCTTATACCAATGCTGTATTCGGTGTCGCATCCATCAAAGGATACCAAGGTGAAGACATGTCCGACAGCAAGCGAGTAGCCGCCTGCCTTAAACATTATATCGGATACGGCGCTTCTGAAGCAGGACGTGACTATGTTTATACGGAAATCTCCAATCAGACTCTGTGGGACACCTATATTCCTCCCTATGAAGCTGGCGTAAAAGCCGGTGCCGCTACTTTAATGAGTTCATTCAATGACATCAGCGGCACTCCCGGAAGCGCCAACCATTACACGATGACAGAAATTCTGAAGAACCGTTGGAAACACGACGGCTTTGTTGTTTCAGACTGGTCTGCAGTACCGCAACTTATTGACCAGGGCCATGCTGCCGACCGCAAAGAAGCTGCCCGTCTGGCTTTCAACGCCGGCCTGGAAATGGACATGATGGGGCATTGCTATGACAGGCATATGGCAAAGCTGGTGGAAGAAGGTAAAATAAGCATGCAACTGGTGGACGATGCAGTAAAACGCGTGCTCCGTATCAAATTCCGCCTTGGACTTTTTGACAATCCCTACACCCCGACATCTACAGAAAAAGAGCGCTTCCTCCTTCCACAAAGCCTGGCTATTGCAGAGAAACTGGCAGAAGAGAGCATTGTTCTACTGAAGAATGAAAACAAGGTACTCCCTCTGGCAAACGGGAACAAGCCAACTATCGCCGTCATGGGGCCTCTGGTAGAAAACTATGCCGAGCTCCTGGGGTCATGGTATGGACATGGACATGCAGAAGATGTCCTCCCCATCAAAAAGGCGCTGGATGCAGAATTTGCAGGCAAGGCTGAACTGATTTATACCGAGGGTTGTGATTTCGACGGTAACGACACTTCCAAATTCAGTGAGGCACTGGCTGTAGCCCGGAAAGCAGATGTCATTCTACTCTGTATGGGTGAAAAGAAAAAGTGGAGTGGCGAAAACGCATCGCGTTCCATCATAGAACTGCCTACCATTCAAGAGGAATTCATTGCTGAAATGAAGAAAGCAGGCAAACCGATTGTTCTGGTACTGGCTAACGGACGTCCTTTGGGACTCTCTAAAGTGGAACCTCTCTGTGACGTCATCGTTGAAATGTGGCAACCGGGAGTACCTGGCGGTAAACCATTGGCAGGTGTCTTGTCCGGCCGGGTAAATCCTTCGGGCAAGCTTTCCATTACTTTTCCACGTTCCACCGGACAGATTCCAATCTATTACAATCAGCGCAAAACAGCCCGTCCACAAAGTGGCAAATATCAAGACCTCCCCTCTACCCCACTGTATGAATTCGGATACGGCTTGAGTTATACCACCTTTAATTATGGTAATATCAACTTGCCCAAAGAAACCATCAGACGCGGTGAAAAGTTGGTAATGGAAATCCCAGTCACCAATGTAGGCAAACGTGACGGTGCAGAAGTGGTGCATTGGTTTATCTCAGACCCATTTAGCACGATTACCCGTCCATGCAAAGAGTTGAAGCACTTCGAAAAGCAACTAATTAAAGCAGGTGAAACACATATATTCCGCTTTGAAATAGACCCGATGCGTGATCTTGGTTTTGTAAATGCCAATGGTGAACATTTCCTTGAGAATGGAGAATATTATGTAATAGTGAAAGACCAGAAAGTAAAATTCATGGTTATAGATTAATCTTCTTTTTATATTGCAGGCCATCCTCCTTTCATCATTCTAAAAGGCAGATGGCCTGCGATTTCTATTTTAGAACAAATAAGTATACTGTTCTCCTAAAAATTTCTTGATATGCTTCAAGGCTTTGGTTATTTGGGCCTCCACCGTCTTGACAGAAATCCCCATTTCCCCGGCAATTTCTTGATTAGTCTTCCCTTCCTCCCTACTTTTGCGATAAACCTGCCCACATTTGTCCGGAAGGGAACAAACAGCTTCTTCAATCAATCGGTTCAGTTCTTCCATCTCCACCGAAGTATCAGCAGCAAGAGCATATCCATATTCTTCTCCTCCCTCGATGGGAACCGTATCCTTTTCATCGCGTAAAGCATTCAGGCAACGATTACGTGCAGACTGGAAAAGATAAGCCTTGAATGAGATTTAAGAGTCAAATCGGCCCTACCCTCCCACAAATTCATAAAGATAGAAAGGGCCAGTTCTTCTATCTACCTGCATTGTCTCTCAGATAAAAGGGACATGAAGCGGCAGAGTGAAACAAAATAAGTATCGAAAAGGTGCTTGAAAGCCTTCTCGTCATCTTGTTTGATTAACTGTAACAATAGGATATCATCTTCTGCAGGCATATCGAAGTTATATTAGATAGGGCTTCTTGAGTGGCAAAGATACTAATATTATTCGTTCCTCGAAATTTATTAAAAAAATAATTGGAATTGGAATAAGGGTTAAACTCAAGTGATGTGTCATATAAGTGAAGGCCTATAAAAACATCGTGATCATGAAAAAAAGTGTTCCTTGGAATTTAATCATTCCTAAGTTGAAACAGGAAATTTCCGCAGACGAAGAGCGGCAATTGGAGACTTGGTTACGCAGCAGTAACAACGAAGCGTTATTCAAGGAATTGCAACTGTTATGGGAAAAAATTCAGGCAAATGTAGAAAACTACACGCCCAATACCGAATATTATTGGAATGAACTTGTCAACCGTATGCACGCCAGCGAGCCTAAGCAGACTGAAAAACCTGCAAAGAAACGCTTCGAACTGAAACGGATATACCGCTACGCAGTAGCTGCATGTATAGCTGTTGCCATCGGTTGCTCATTCTACATAGGATTCCTTAACGGACAGCCTGAAGCCATGCCGCAGTTATACTCTAATTTGTCGGGTAAGTCTAAGGTTCTCCTTCCTGACGGAAGCGAAGTATGGATGCATACAGAGACCTCTTTGCAATACGGATCACAAATGAATAAGGATGAGCGTATCGTAAATGTAACTGGTGAAGCTTACTTCGATGTAGCACACGATGCTGACAAACCTTTTATTGTGCAGACAGAAGGTATGCGTATCGTAGTTCACGGAACCAAATTCAATGTCGATGCATTCCCCGGTTCGGAAAATACATTGGTGAGTTTGGTAGAAGGGTCCGTCTCTTTGGAAACCGAGACAGAGAACCGTTTCCTCAAACCGGGCGAAACAGCTACTTTTAATCGGAAAACCCTGACACTTAAGGTAGAAAAAGATGATGTACATTTTGCCTCTTCGTGGGCAAATACACAACTCGTATTCAGAAACCGTTCATTGGGAGACATTTGCAAACTGCTTTCTAAATGGTATCGGGTAAAGATAGACGTGGATCCTACATTATCCAATAAATATTTCTATACGTTTACGTTGCGTAGCGAACCGCTGGACGAAATACTCCGCATCATGGCACGCATCCAACCTATGAAATATACCTTTAACGAAGAGAATGAGTTGACAATTTCGTTTGCAGACACAAAACAAAAAGTAAAATGAAACAGTAACAAAATTAAAAACTTATGCCAAACAAACAAATGAGAAATGCACATTATTTAATAATTAACGAAAAGTAAACACCTACATTAATCTTTAAATTTAAGACAATTATGGATATAAGAAAACAA
>ENA-OQCU01000960-OQCU01000960.1-human-gut-metagenome-genome-assembly--contig:-NODE-960-length-11030-cov-2.361919_pt1 | contig 11030 bp, 14 predicted proteins | sample MGYA00242504_ERZ504590 | MGnify/ENA primary metagenome ERZ504590 (study PRJEB26092, sample SAMD00036318) | human gut metagenome | host: Homo sapiens | study: EMG produced TPA metagenomics assembly of...
GTATAAAATGCGGTGATTCCTGCTATTCTTAGCACTCTTTTCATGTCAAGCTGTGCCTGACAATGCTCCTCAATCCTTTCGTTTCTTATAGCCTTTCCTATAAGCCTGATCCCCAGTCCTATCAGTATTCCGATAGAAATTATCTCTCCTAAAAGTGCTTCATCCTTCACCGAGTATTTCCCATTAAGAAAGCTTGACAGGAAATACCCGATGTACATTGCTAACAACTGGCAAACTGCAACTATGAAGCAAATGGCTGTAAGCTGTTTCTTATTTACTTTCTGGATCAGGGATCCCTGACATTCCATCGCAACGAAAATCTCCAGTGAGCTTCCCGCCACGATTAACAGATATTCTATCCAGCCCATTTTTGCCTCCCCTTATGTTTAAACATCCTTTAATTAATTATTTGTCGCTATCTGCCTTAGCATCTATTGAAGCTAATTTATATATGAACTTAACGCTGCCCGTCTGTCCATCAGCAATTGCTGAGTATGTCTGATATTCCTCACCGGCGTCAATTACTGCCTGAAGCTTGTCGGTGAATGGCTTTAAGTCACCGTTGTATGCGTCGAGAATCTTGTTGATTCCTTCCTCATTGAACTGTACCATACCGTCTGCAAGTGTGTGTGCACCCTCTGAAAGTGTCTTAGAGCCTGTTGTGAGCTGGTCAACACCTGAAACTATCTGATTTGTTCCATCTGCAAGCTGTGAGGCTCCGCTGTTGAGCTGTGCGTTATTTGCTACAAGTGTGTTTGAGCCGTCTACAAGCTGCTTGATACCACTTGTTAGAGTTGGTACTGAGTTCATGAGTGACTGTGTTCCGGCTGAAAGCTGGCTTGCTCCGGCATTGAGTGCTGTTGCTCCGGCATTTAATGTATCGTTGTTTGCAACTAATGTATTTGAGCCATCCACAAGCTGCTTGATTCCACTTGTAAGCGCCGGTACTGAGTTCATGAGTGACTGTGTTCCGGCTGAAAGCTGGCTTGCTCCGGCATTGAGTGCTGTTGCTCCGACATTAAGTGTATCATTGTTTTTAACTAACTCGTTTGAACCTATTTACAAGGCTGGTGATTTCCCTTTTTGTCAGTCTCTGGTAATTTATCTGCAAGACTTTGTGTGCCTGTCTGAAGCTCTGTAGCTCCTGTTGCAAGCTGTGTAGTTCCTTTTGCTAAATCAGAAGCTTCCGCTTGACAACTCAGATGCTCCATCTGACAACTGTCCTAAACCAGCATCTAATGATGACGCACCATCTGATACCTTTGCTGAGCCATCCTTTAAAGCTTGCACTGTGGAAGCACTGTCTGTTATACTTTGGTTCACGGCAGAATATACTGATACAGCACCTTTTCCCTGAGATAGACCAACAAGTATCTGATTATAAGTTGCAGATGGATTCTGATTCTGCATATTAGTCAAAGCATCTATTATATCTCCTGCATTGTTTACTGCTGCATCCGCTGCTGCTGATACATTGTCTGCTGTAATCTTATCTGTATCAATATATCCAAGAGTTTTAAATAATGTTCCGACATTTAATTCATTCAGTGGTTCCAGAGATTTATTTATATTGGTTTTGATTGTTTCAGGCATATCTGATAAAGATTGTGTCAACTGACCAACTCCTTCATCAACCTGCTTTGCTCCTGCTGCAAGAGAATCAGCTCCTGTTTTTGCCGTATCAATACTTGTCTTTAGCTGTGCTGCACCTGCAGATACTCCTGCTGCGCCCTTGTTTGCAGCATTAATACCATCCGAAAGCGTTTTTGCCCCATCATTAAGGCTGGTCACACCTGTTGCAAGACTTCCTGTGTTGTCATTAAGCTGGTTCAAGCCTGTATTTAACTGACTTGCTCCATCCGTATATGATTTCAAGCCATCCTTAAGTGTTGCACTTCCACTTGCCAGTTGTCCTGCTCCGCTATTAAGCTTATCTGCTCCATCAACTAATGCACCTGTACTGTTTCCAAGTGTATTCAGTCCACCATTGAGTGTGCTGGCTCCATCTGTATACGCCTTAAGTCCATCCTTAAGTGTTGCACTTCCACTTGCCAGTTGTCCTGCTCCGCTATTAAGCTTATCTGCTCCTGACACAAGGGCTCCTGTACTGTTTCCAAGTGTATTCAATCCACCACTTAATGTACTTACACCATCAGTATATGTCTTAAGTCCACTCTGCAGTGTGCCAACTCCTGATGCGAATGTGCCGAGCTTGCTCTGCAATGTTGAAAGTCCGTCAGCAAGTGTGTCAGTACCCTCTGCCAGTGTCTTTGAACCATCCTGAAGCTGTGTTGAGGCATCCTTTAAGTCATTTATCATGTCATCGAGGTCTGATGTGTCAATTCCGTCTGTGCTTACATAATCAGATGCGTTTACCACGAAGGTCATGGCTGCAGGCATTGAGAAATTCTTCACATCTGCTGTCATTTCCATGTATTCAGGGATATTTACATCGCCATCGAGGTCTTTGTCCTTGATTCCAAGGCTGTCCTTTAAGCCCGGAAGAGCATAGCCGAGCACTACGCTTGATGAGTTGCTTACCTCAGCCTTGCCGTTTGTCACTTCGATATTCTCGAAGCCATCACCGAGTACAAGTCCTGTTATTGCTGCAAATGGTACGGAAACTGTCTGCTTCTCGCCATTTACTGTCTCTGTATATGATGTGGTATTTGTGTAGTCAAAACGGATTTTGACCTTTCCTGATTTTCCCGCAAGGTCCTCAGGTGAGATTTCTTTTCCATCGAGGTAATATGTAACCTTCTGTGTTACAGGCGGTTCCTCTGTTGCTGTGCCCTGATAGTAAATGTCCTTGCCACCGGCCTGCCAGGTGAGCTTGTCACCGCTTTGTGTGAATTTTTCCTTGCCCTTTACGTTCTCGATATCTGAAAGGTTTGAAGCATCATCCAAGGTATCCTTTTTATCTTTATTTTTAAGGTGATCTACTACGATTGTTTTGTTTACGTTGCCGTTTGCATCTGAGATGAGGTATACGCTCTCGTCCTTGTCTGCATCGTTATCCTTTAATGATACGCTGTCCATGAGCTTATCTGCTATGTCATCAGCATCCTTGCTGCTTCCTGTTGTGCTGTCTGCCTCGGCTGTGACTGCGGTGCTGTTCTTCTCTGCAAAAACCGCTGTTGCTCCGATTCCTGTACCTACAAGTGCTATTGTGAGGACTCCGGCTACAACACGGACAATATATTTACTTTTTAACTTTTCTTTCAATTCTGGTAATTTTCATGTCTTTATTCCTCCTGATTTTTGTTTTTGAGGTCATATTTTTATGTTATGAGGGTCAAAAAGTATTTTATCCCTCATTTATGATTAATCAGATTACTAAGCTGTCAGGTTCTTGTTTTTTAAAGCCTGCGCTTGTGGCACATATTACTTTGTCAAAAATCATAAACATTGACGGAAGTATAAATACTACTACAAACATACTGATGATTGCGCCTCGTGCAAGCAATATACAGATAGAACTGATCATATCAATGTTTGAATAAAGTCCTACACCAAAGGTTGCGGCGAAGAAACAGAGTGCACTGACAATAACTGAGTTTGTCGAATCTGCAAGTGCCTTTGTGATTGCCGGCTTTTTGTCCATTCCGGTGTATCTGTTCTTTCTGTACTTTGTGGTCATAAGTATCGCATAGTCAACCGTTGCACCAAGCTGTATGGTTCCGATTACGATGCTCGCGATAAACGGAAGCTTCGTTCCTGTAAATCCCGGAATTCCCATGTTTACAAAGATTGCAAACTCGATGACCGCTACAAGTATGATTGGAAGCGATACCGATTTGAATACTACGAGGATGATAAGGAATATCAATACGATTGATACTGCACTTACACGCTTGAAGTCTGTATCTGTGATAGTGATAAGATCCTTTGTACAAGGTGCCTCACCGATAAGCATTGCGTCCTCGCTGTAATTCTTTACTATCTTTTTAATCTCTGTAATCTGGTTGTTTACCTCATCAGATGCTGTCGCATATTTTGATGAAACAAGCATCATCTGGTAATCACCGTTTTTGAATATCTCCTTTGCCTCATCCGGCACCATATCATCCGGTATTGTAGGTCCAAGTATTGAGTCAAGTGATACCGCAAGCTTTACTCCATCGACCTTCTTGATATCATCTATCATGCTTATGCTGTCTGCCTTTGACATATCGCTCGGCGCGATGATGATATGTGTGGCAGCCCATAGCATACTCCTTGTCGAGTCTTTCATTGGCCTGCTTACTGTATGCACTGTCAGGCATGGTTCCTGCAAGGTCATAGTAGACCTGATCATGAGTGTATCCGTATATTGCCGGGATGAGCACTACGATGAAAATCACTGCAAGTATCTTATAATGATTTGTTACCCAGCTTGCAATCCTTGAAACATCCGGCATAAGAATCTTGTGCTTTGTCTTCTCGATTGCCTTATCACATGCAAGAATCAGTGCAGGGAGAATTGTTACACATCCGATAACTCCGAATACAACGCCCTTTGCCATTACGATTCCCAGGTCAAGTCCAAGTGTAAAGCTCATGAAGCAGAGGGCTACGAAGCCTGCGATTGTTGTAATTGAGCTTCCTGTTACTGAGACAATTGTGTGGGAAATGGCATGTGCCATGGCTCGCTTCTTGTCTCCGTCATATCTGTCTATCTGCTCCTGATAGCTGTGCCAGAGGAAAATCGAGTAATCCATTGTTACGGCGAGCTGCAATACTGCTGTCAGTGCCAGTGTCAGGTATGAAATCTGTCCCTGTATAAAGTTTGTTCCCAGGTTATAGATAATAGCCATTCCTATGCTTAGGAGGAATAACATCGGAACAATTATTGAATCCATTGTAATTCCCATTACAAGCATTGAAAGCAATGCTGCTATGATGACATATATAGGAGCCTGCTGCATAACAAGTGTCTTTGTATCTGCGTTGACCGCTGCCATTCCTGCTACGAAGCAGTGGTGTTTCACCATCTTATCCATCTTGTTGACGGCTTCCATTGTCTCATCCGAACCCATTGTATCACTGTAGGTGACGAGCATGAGCTGGCTGTTTGCATCCTTGTTGTTAAATGCGTCGTACACCTCATCCGGAATTGCCTCTCTTGGCAATGTGGAATCAGCGATTGTTCCGTACCAGATGACATCCTTAACACCCTTAAGGTCCTCTATGTCATCTGCCAGAGTCTCTATGTCCTGATCCTTCATATCCTCCAAGATCACAAAAGATAACGCTCCGGTTCCAAACTCATCTACCATGATATCCTGACCCTTCATAGTCTCTATCTGGCTTGGCAGATAAGAAAGGATATCAAAGTTGATTCTCGTGTTGATAAAGCTGATTCCCGACGGTATAAGCAGTGCAAATGCAACTATCAGTATCAGCACACGATGTTTTACGACTCCTTTTCCAAATTTAATCATTAGATTCACCACTCTTTCATTTTTTTCGTATTGAAGTATAAAAAAAAAGACCGAATAAATAAATATTCAATCTCTTCGATTTGTCATGTGAGATATACAAATCCATCAATTTGTATATCCGATATGACACATATATGATATTGTATTTGATTTCTGACACTTTTTCACAGCATTTTCATATTTATATGAACACATGCCTCTTTATGATTCTGCTTTATGAGCTTGCTTAAGCCGTCATTTTCCATGACAATTGTCCTCTACAGCTCACTTAGTATATCATCCATAGAGCGTGTAATCAGATACATGTATGCCTCAGCCATCTCCTTCGGCTCGATGTCATCCATGCCCTGGGCTATCCATCCCTCCGTGATAAAGCACAACGACTGCGCATAATATGTAGAAATCACCTCAGGTGTGAGCCAGCGGTATTTGGATTTCTTTCCTGTGCTCTTTTCGCTTATGATATTCATAAACATCTCGCAGACGCATTTCATGGCAATCTGATTAAACGTCACTGCCCCCTCCAGCTTTAGTGCTTTCTTGTAAAAAAATCACTGTTTGCCGAGATATTATTGAGCATCAGCACAATCGCTTCAAAAATCATTCCAGCATTAAGCAGTGGCTTGATGGGCTCAAGCAGCTCGGTTTTGATAATCCACTCTATCAGCTCGTACTTGTCCTGAAAATGATTGTAAAACGTGGGGCGGATAACTCCGGCCTTGTCCGTTATCTCTTTAATTGTAATCTTATCGATTGGCTTTTTCGCTGAAAGCTCTATAAGGCTCTCAGCGAGCACCAGATCTATTGCATTCTTACCTTGCTGTGTCATTACTCATCAAACTCCATCGTGACAAAGTAGCCCTTCTCAGTCTCCCTCACATCCACGACATCGCCCTCGCGGCTTTTGAGCCTCTCGCTGACCTACGTAGTTTCCCGACATGGCAATTGTCATGCTCTATCGTATAATAATATGAAGTTGGAAGCTTGCTCTCTGTTACCTTCAGATGGTCACCGACCTTGGTAAGTCCGGGTCTCTCCATCTTAAACTCCATCCGACGCATTCTGTCGCCTTTCTGTTACTGCTTAATTGTCCTCTTTTCTATCCTCAACAAACGTTGCCTCTAAACTCCTTTTGCTTGTTGTAGGCGACTCTCCGCCTTTGTAGCACGGCTTGTAATCCAGATATTTGATACTCCGTTGAAAATCAGTATGATACCGACAACAACAGTGGCTGTCTTCATTACATCAAATGCATTTGTCACGCAGATTATTCCAAAAATCAGACTGATTATTGAAAAATCAGGCCGACACTCCAGCCTCCGTAACCGTATTTTCTGGCATCCACTGCCTCAATAATGCTCCTGATGCTGTGAAAAATGAGCACCAGACCGATGACTATAGGTATCAGGCTCACCACAACCTTTGGCTGTACCAGAAACCATATACCTACTGCCAAAACCACAAGCCCCAAGCATCGCTGAAAAACCATTCGTGACTATATTCAAAAAATAGCTGCACATATAGACCACTCCGATGATGATAAGCACTACCGCAAGCACATTGCCACAATCGTGAGCACCGAAGCTCTCCATATGATAAACACCAGTCCCAGCGCTATGCAAAGCACTGATGACAGTAGAAAATCAGCCTTTATTCTGCCTAAAAACTCCTTCATACACGACCTCCTTTATATATCCTGCCCTACATTACTTTTCTAATTCTGTTCCTCTGCACTTTTCTTAACCAGGTCAAGAACAGTCTGAAGCTCAGCACCCTCAACCGGTGCAGCTCCATATCCAAGACGCTTGTAATCCTCTGTAATCTCAGCCAGCTCAGTAGTTTTATCGCCCTTCGCATCAATTACAAAATATCTGCCCTGTGACGCAGCATCATCCCACACGAGATAAGCACGGATTGCGCAGTTTGGAGCCATATCTCTTGTCGGGAAATCAACTCTGGTAACATTGAGCGTATCAGAAATCTGCATAGACATAACAGAGAAATCCTCCTCCATATATGGATACATACGCTTCTGCTGATATGCCTCCTCGTACAGCTCATCTATTAGCTTTTCCTTCTCATCGGCAAGTCGGTCCATGAACTCTTTTCCGCCCTCAAACATTTCGCCGGCAGGAAAATATGCTCATACTGCATACGCTCAAAGATGACATACTGCTCTGCTGTCATCTGTACAGTCTTGCCCTTTGTCGGTGATGTAGGATGTCCCTCTCTTCTGGCCTTTTCCACTGCCTCAATCTTTTCTATCAAGAGGCTTTTTGAAAATCAGATTGTGAGTGAACGGGTTGAATGCGATACCATCAAGCTTTGACTCTTTATTTGCCACCATGTTGTTGACTGCAAGAAACGGCATATTTACAATGCATGGTGACGGATGATCCTTAGAAAGCTGTGCCTTTGAGGTATAAAGCGGCATGAAAGCCTCTCCCTCACCGTTTTTAATAAATAGCGGAATCGGCTTGTTGTTCTCTCCGACATTTGCAGGTACCAGGAATCTGCTCTTAGTGCATTTTTCAATGAGCTTATTGAGCGTCTCCGCCTTTTTGTCGCTTGAATACTGTGTCATCAGCGCCTCAACCTCCGGGTTTTGCACCTCAAGAGTGAAGGCCGGATCATTCTTTAATTTATTTTTGATTTTATTTTTATCCATTTATACTGCTTCTCCTTATATTAAATGCCCGGATTTACATCCAGGCATTATTTTAACACATTTCTTTTATCAACTCAACAATCTTAGTGTCTCTTGCTATCCATTCTTTATCAAGAAAGGCGCTGTTGGCCTTTATTATCTCATCCGGCGTAGCCCATGACAGATGATACTCAAGCCTTATCTCGCTGTCAGTCATCTGTGCGGCTACATGCTCGTCCTTCACATCACAGAAATACACGTAGGTGTGACAGTAATATATCTTGTCAGCCTCAAATATATCGCGTCTCTTTTCTATGACCTTGCCGCACTCCCTGATGCTTTCCGGCACGACAAGAAGCCCTGCCTCCTCGCGCACCTCCCGTGCCAGCGCAACCTCGTTGGTCTCGCCTGCATCGATGCCGCCGCCCAGTATCTTGTAGTAGCCCTCACCGGCCTGCTGCATGGCAAGCTTTCCGTCTCTAATAATAACCGCGCGCACCGCGAAGCGCTCAAATACCTCCATATCATCGGAATAGTTGTGTTTGTCAAATGTATATAGCGTTCTCATGTTTGTCCTCCGTGTATTGGTATTATTCTACACCATTTGCACGTAAGATGGAATATGTTTTTCTTCATTAATACCGTTGATTTTACGCTTACACTCGCGACAACAAACAAACCGTTTCAAGTGTCGGAAACTGAAATTTGATATTCCTAATCTAATTACCATCTTCACGTCTTTCCGTAAAGATGTCGATAAGCTCAATAAATGCCTGCATAAACTGTTTCTTTTCAGCATCCGTACATTCTGCATATAATTCATTAAATGCGTTCAAAAAGCCGTATATGCTGTCAGCATCAATCTGAGACTGTTCAATGTTACATCGAAAAGTACATTTATGTCCTGTGGCATTTACTGTACTCTTATGTTCTCACGTTCCATCTCTGCTACAGCAACAATAATAGATATAAGCAGTTTACCGGCTTCTTTTGAGCTGTCAATTCCATCCTCTTTTCTTCTTCAATAATCTCACACTCCTATTTCGGTAATACTAATGGCGAATTTTTCAATAATCCTGCAATAACAGAGTTGTATTTGGCTATTCCGTAATCCTCAACGATGCTTGTTATTCTAGCCCCGGCATCCTTGGAAGAAGCACCACACAGAAAGACTCTCTCATCCGCCGTTCCATAGTCCAGCACGATAAAGCGATCATGGAATATGCCACCAGTCTTCTTCATTGACAGTTTTACAGTTGGATATTCCTTACGGAAATCCGTATATTCTATGTTGTGAAGTTTATTATTCCCAACATTATCGCTAAATAAAATAATATTTACTCCTGTTGGAGAATTCTTAAGATGTACCAGCGTTCTTAAACCAATGTAATTATCAACCACATATATTGATGACTTTGCCTGCCTGTAAATAGACTCGTAAACCTCATCCGCACTACTAAATTTTGCATTAAACATAAGCCAATTTTTCATCATCATCTGAAATAAAACTGTTCATCATATCCGCAAGTTCAGATTTCGTCACTACATCCTTCAATCCTTCTGCAACATCAGAAATCTGTTTTTCAAGAGATATCATATCAGAATTGATTTTGCTGATTTCAATTCTGTTATTTGCAGTCTCCATACTTAACTGAAGTAATTCTCTCTGACCGATTAAATCACGATTTTCTAATATGTAATCTTTCATTCTTTTGAAGGTTCTTATTAATGCCTTACTCTGTTTAACAGCCAATGGCCCTTTAAAACAGTCATCAGCATATATAGTCCTTGCTCTGTAAATACATGAGGATTATATCTACTCTTACTGTTAAGATTTGCGGTCAAAAAATTTGACCGCAAATCTTCTACCTCATCATCCGTTAATTCGAACATAAAATCTTCATCAAATTTCTCAATATTATTTTTTACCTGTTGGTTGAATGCTTTTGTGGTATAACCATATATTTCAGAAAGATCTGAGTCTAAGATTACTCTTTGACCTCTGATTTCATAAATTCTTTCTTTCATATACTCTTCTGTAATTTCAATTACTGCAATCTCTTCTTTCTTCTCTTCTGCCATAAGATTTCCTTCCTTGTCTTGCGGTCACAATTTGTGACCACAAAATTCCATACAACCACTTTATGCAATGAAAATGATCTACTCATCAACTTCCACTTTCCTCATCTTGTCATAATACGCTTTATACCTGTAAATCGTTCTCTCACTGACATTATTCCTTCTTGCAATCTCTATCATAGTCATTCCACTTTCATAACCGGCAACAAAATCATTGTAGATTGCCATCCATTTTGCATTATGCTTCTGCCTTCCGCTTAATTTACGATTTTTATAATATTCCAGTTCTTCGCGCAGCTCGGCGTTTTCATTTTCTAATTCTTCAATTCTTTTTAATGCTTTCTCATTTCTGCTCCACTTTCCGTACATAATTTGTTTTGGCAGCCAATTTGAATTATCTGGAAATCTATATTGATGAATTTAACGATAAGGGAATTCAGATAGCAAATGCTTTTCTTGATGTAATGAGATGCAAATTAACAGAGCTTGGTGCCGATTCTACTGATCCATTTGCAAATGTATTTGATAATTCTCACATTGAAACAGAGCAATATTACATGAATATTCTATCAGAAGATTTGAAACCGATTGTCTCCGACCTGCGAAATATTCATATGAAAGATAGCAATACCGCCAGCGACATTGACTATCAAAGCATGGTCAAAAATATCATTGATAACTTTGCAACTCAAATACCTACTACCGCAGATGACGATACAGAGTCATCAAATGATGCTTATATAAATGGACTTTTGCTCCTTTTCTGCAAAAATCCGGAGATGAAAGTCACTCAGCCTTCTGTGGAAGAAAAGCAGACATTAAAAGAAATATTTTCCCGTTCCAAACCGGCAAAGGAGCATCGGAAGTTGACACGGAGGAAT
>ENA-OQCU01000962-OQCU01000962.1-human-gut-metagenome-genome-assembly--contig:-NODE-962-length-11014-cov-3.861762_pt1 | contig 11014 bp, 9 predicted proteins | sample MGYA00242504_ERZ504590 | MGnify/ENA primary metagenome ERZ504590 (study PRJEB26092, sample SAMD00036318) | human gut metagenome | host: Homo sapiens | study: EMG produced TPA metagenomics assembly of...
GAATAATATCTATATGATTCTGATGCTTATCACCACTGTGTGGTTAGGTTCATTAGATTTGCCGACGATTACATCAAGATATTCAAGAAAGACAAGGAAGGCCTGCACGGTAAGTTCAAGATTATCGGCCAGGTAGGCTTGGGACTCATTGTAGGGCTTACCCTGTATCTCAGTCCGCAGGTCGTTATCCGTGAAAACATCGAGGTAGAGAAACCGGGACAAGGCATCGAGGTAGTACATGCCGCCAAAGAAATCAAGGCTACACAGACTACCATCCCTTTCTTCAAGAGCAACAACCTTGACTATGCCGACCTCGTGTCTTTCATGGGAGAACACGCACAAACGGCGGGCTGGATACTGTTTGTGCTCGTCACCATATTCGTAGTAACCGCCGTTTCCAACGGCGCCAACCTGAATGACGGCATGGACGGCATGGCAGCGGGCAACTCCGCCATTATCGGTCTGACACTGGGCATACTGGCATACGTATCCAGCCATATCGAATATGCCGGTTACCTGAACATCATGTACATACCGGGTTCGGAAGAGCTGGTAATCTTTATCTGCGCTTTCATCGGTGCACTTATCGGCTTCCTCTGGTACAACGCCTACCCGGCACAGGTATTCATGGGCGATACAGGCAGTCTGACCATCGGCGGCATCATTGCCGTATACGCCATTATCATCCATAAAGAGCTGCTGATACCTATCCTATGCGGTATATTCCTTGTAGAGAACCTGTCGGTAATTCTGCAACGGGTCTACTACAAAGCCGGCAAACGGAAAGGGGTAAAACAGCGTCTCTTCAAACGGACACCGATACACGACCACTTCCGCACCGGCATGAACCTGATAGAGCCCGGCTGCAAAGTGGTATTTACCCAACCGGCACAATTGTTCCATGAATCGAAGATTACCGTCCGCTTCTGGATCGTAACCATTGTACTGGCAGCAATAACAATTATAACGTTAAAGATAAGATAACAACCCAATGAAGAATTATGAATGAAAAATGAAGAGTTACCGATCTTAATTATAATAGTATATGAGTAGAATTGTAGTTTTAGGAGCAGGCGAAAAGCGGCGCGGGAAGCTGCCGTACTTGCCAAGGTGAAAGGTTTCGACACGTTCGTATCCGACATGTCTGCCATTAAAGACAAATACAAGGAACTGCTGAACAAGCATGGCATTGCCTGGGAGGAAGGACAGCACACGGAAGAGCTGATACTGAATGCCGATGAAGTGGTAAAAAGTCCCGGCATCCCCAACGACGCTCCGCTGATTCTGAAATTGAAAGAAAAAGGCATCTCCATCATCTCCGAGATAGAGTTCGCCGGACGTTATACAAACGCCAAAATGATTTGCATCACCGGTTCTAACGGCAAGACTACCACCACCTCGCTCATTTACCACATCTTCAAGAGTGCGGGACTGAATGTAGGACTGGCGGGCAACATCGGCAACAGCCTTGCCTTGCAGGTGGCCATGGAGAAGCACGACTATTATGTTATCGAACTCAGCTCTTTCCAACTGGACAATATGTATAAGTTCCGCGCCAATATCGCCGTCCTGATGAACATCACCCCTGACCATCTGGACAGATACGATCACTGCATGCAGAAGTATGTGGATGCCAAATTCCGCATCACGCAAAACCAGACTCCGGAAGATGCTTTCATCTACTGGAACGACGACCCCATCATCCGCAGAGAGCTGGAAAAGCACGGCTTAAAAGCCCATCCCTATCCTTTCGCCGCCGTAAAGGAAGACGGCGCCATCGCTTATGTGGAAGACGGTGAAGTGGAAATCAACGAACCGATTGCCTTCAATATGGAGCAGGAAGAACTTGCCCTGCGAGGAACCCACAACCTGTATAACTCATTGGCTGCCGGCATTTCTGCCAACCTTGCAGGTATCCGCAAAGAAGATATCCGCAAAGCCTTGTCCGACTTCAAAGGTGTAGAGCACCGTCTGGAAAAGGTAGCGACCGTACGCGGCGTCCAATTCATCAACGATTCCAAAGCAACCAATGTCAATTCCTGCTGGTACGCCCTGCAAAGCATGACAACCAAAACCGTGCTTATTCTCGGCGGCAAAGACAAGGGGAATGACTATACCGAAATAGAGGATTTGGTACGTAGCAAATGCTCCGCGCTGGTCTACCTGGGACTGCACAATGAAAAGCTGCACGGCTTTTTCGACCGCCTCGGTCTGCCGGTGGCCGATGTGCAGACCGGCATGAAAGACGCGGTAGACGCCGCTTTCAAATTAGCCCGGAAAGGCGAAACAGTATTATTGAGTCCCTGTTGCGCTTCCTTCGACCTCTTCAAGAGCTATGAAGACCGGGGCGACCAATTCAAGAAATACGTAAGAGAGTTATAAATGGATTTATTAAAAAGCATATTCAAAGGAGACAAAGTAATCTGGATTATTTTCCTCTTCCTCTGCCTCATCTCCATTACAGAGGTGTTCAGTGCTGCCAGTACGCTTACCTATAAGAGCGGCGACCATTGGGGGCCCATCACCCAGCACAGCATAATCCTGATGGTAGGCGCTGTGATTGTGGTCCTCATGCACAACATCCCCTATAAATGGTTTCAGGTATTCCCTGTCTTCCTGTTGCCGGCTTCCGCAATACTGCTGATACTGGTCATGATGATGGAACGTATCAACGGGGCGGCGCGCTGGATGACGTTCATGGGCATACAGTTCCAGCCCTCGGAGATAGCCAAAATGGCGGTTATCATAGTCACGGCTTTCATCCTGTCCAAAGGGCAGGATGAGGACGGCGCCAACCCGAAGGCTTTCAAGCGGATTATGATAATAACCGGAGTTATCTGCCTGCTCATTGCTCCGGAGAACTTATCCACGGCGGCATTGCTGTTCGGGGTAGTCTTTCTGATGATGTTCATAGGGCGTGTCTCTGCAAAACGACTGTTGATGCTGACCGGCAGCCTGGCATCGGTAGGCATTGTTGCCGTAACTTTCCTGCTGATGACAAAGAACAGCGACATACCTTTCCTGCACCGGTTCGACACGTGGCGTGCCCGTATCGAGAAGTTTACGAGTGACGAGGTAGTGCCTGCCGCAAAATTCGATATAGACAAAGACGCCCAGATAGCCCACGCACGTATCGCCGTCGCCACCAGCAATGTCATCGGCAAGGGACCGGGCAACTCCGTACAGCGTGACTTCCTGAGTCAGGCATTCTCCGACTTCATCTTTGCCATTATCATCGAGGAACTCGGACTGGTAGGAGGAGTCATAGTCGTATTCCTCTACATCTGTCTGTTGATACGTGTAGGACGTATCGCAAAGAAATGCGACCGCACCTTCCCCGCCTTCCTCATCATCGGCATAGCCCTGCTGCTGGTGTCGCAGGCCATCTTCAACATGATGGTGGCCGTGGGACTGGCTCCCGTAACCGGGCAACCGCTGCCGCTTATCAGCAAAGGAGGTACTTCGACGTTGATAAACTGTGCCTATATCGGCATGATACTGAGTGTGAGCCGGTACACCGCCAAGCTGGAAGAACAGAGAGCGCACGATGCCCAAATCACCATGCAGGTGGAAACCGGCAACGGAAACGAAAGCACTTACAGCGAAGCGCAAAGCGCTGCCGAACCGACAGCCAAGATGCTGAACAGCGATGCCGAATTTGAATAAGATTAATTATCAGTAGTAGCAAGTAGATAAACTCAGATATGGAAACAAAGAACAACAAGCCGCGCATTATCATCAGCGGTGGCGGCACGGGCGGACACATTTTCCCGGCCGTATCCATTGCCAACGCGATTAAGGAATTGCGTCCTGATGCGGAAATCCTGTTCGTAGGTGCAGAAGGACGCATGGAAATGCAGCGTGTACCCGATGCCGGCTACAAGATTATCGGCCTGCCCGTGGCGGGCTTCGACCGCAAGCATTTGTGGAAGAACTTTGCCGTATTGGTGAAACTGGCACGCAGCCAATGGAAAGCGCGCAGCATCATCAAGCAATTCCGTCCGCAGGTGGCAGTAGGCGTGGGCGGCTATGCCAGCGGCCCTACCCTGAAAACGGCGGGAATGATGGGAGTGCCTACCCTGATACAAGAGCAGAACTCCTATGCAGGTGTCACCAACAAGCTGCTTGCCAAGAAAGCCTGCAAGATATGCGTTGCCTACGAAGGCATGGAAAAGTTCTTCCCTGCAGAGAAGATTATCATGACCGGCAACCCCGTCCGCCAGAACTTGCTCGGACATGCCGTTGCGCACGAAGAAGCCGTAAGCTACTTCAGCCTGAACCCGTCCAAAAAGACTATCCTGATACTGGGCGGCAGCCTCGGGGCACGCACCATTAACCGCACCCTGACCGCCGGCCTTGACGTCATCCGGCAGAACCCCGACATACAGTTCATCTGGCAGACCGGCAAAATATACATCGACCAGGTAAGGGACGCCATCACCGCGGCAACCGGTGAAGCCGTACACCACCCGCATATCAATGCCATACCCAACCTGTATGTGACGGATTTCATCAAAGACATGGCGAAGGCCTATGCGGCTGCCGATTTGGTAATCTCCCGTGCCGGCGCCGGCTCCATTTCGGAATTCTGCCTGCTTCACAAGCCTGTAATCCTTGTCCCCTCGCCCAATGTGGCAGAAGACCACCAGACCAAGAACGCACTGGCGCTCGTCGATAAAGACGCCGCCATCTACGTAAAGGACGCGGAAGCCGAAGAGAGACTCCTGCCCGCAGCATTGGATACGGTAAAAGGACAGTGATAAACTGAAAGAATTGAGCAACAACATCGCCCGATTGGCATTGCCCGACTCGGCAACCGTCATTGCCAAAGAGGTGCTGAAACTTATTAAATGACAAGTACATGAATATAGAAACCATAAAATCCGTTTATTTCGTCGGTGCCGGCGGCATCGGCATGAGCGCACTGATACGCTATTTTCTATCCAAAGGCAAGTTCGTGGCGGGATATGACCGTACGCCGAGCGAACTGACCGGGCATCTCATTGCAGAAGGTGCACAAATACATTATGAGGAAAACACCGGTCTCATCCCTGAAAATTGCAAGGACAAGGAAAGCACACTGGTGGTGTACACCCCTGCCATTCCTCAGGAGCATGCCGAACTGGCCTATTTCCGGGAGAATGGTTTCGAGATACATAAACGTTCCCAGGTATTGGGCACGATTACCCGCAGCAGCAAAGGACTCTGCGTTGCCGGTACGCATGGCAAGACCACCACAAGTACAATGGCGGCGCATCTCTTCCACCAGTCGCATGTGGGCTGCACGGCTTTTCTCGGAGGCATCTCCAAGAACTACGGAACAAACCTGCTCTTATCTCCGGCCAGTCCGTACACCGTAATCGAAGCCGACGAGTTCGACCGTTCGTTCCACTGGCTTTCTCCCTATATGAGCGTTATCACCTCTACCGACCCCGACCATTTGGACATATACGGTACGCGCGAGGCTTATCTTGAAAGCTTCCGCCACTATACCACCCTTATCCAACCGGGAGGGGCACTGATTATCCGGAAGGGGCTTGCCTTGCAGCCGGATGTACAGCCGGGCGTAAGAACTTATACCTACTCCCGCGACGAAGGAGACTTCCATGCCGAGAACATCCGCATCGGAAACGGTGAAATCGTCATCGACTTCATTGCTCCGGACACCCGCATCAACGGTATCCGGCTCGGTGTACCTATCGGCATCAACATAGAGAACGGCGTGGCAGCCATGGCGCTTGCACACCTGAACGGGGTCACCGATGAGGAAATCAGACAGGGAATGGCCAGTTTCCGCGGCGTAGACCGCCGTTTCGACTTCAAGATAAAGACGGACAGACTCGTATTCCTCAGCGACTACGCCCATCATCCCGCCGAAATCGCGCAAAGCGTGAAGTCTATCCGCGAACTTTACCGGGACAAGAAGATAACGGCTATCTTCCAGCCCATCTCTATACCCGTACCAGAGACTTCTACAAAGACTTTGCAGACAGCCTCTCGCTACTGGACGAAGTGATTCTGACAGAGATATACCCTGCCCGCGAACAACCCATTCCCGGTGTCAGCAGCCAACTCATATACGACAACCTGCGCCCGGGCATCGAAAAGTGTATATGCAGAAAGGAAGACATTCCCGACCTGCTCTCGAAGAAACCGGTTGAAGTGCTGATAGTGCTGGGAGCCGGAGACCTGGACAACTATGTACCTTCCATAGCCCGGCTGCTCGAACAGCGCAGCAAAGCGTAAACCGTAAAACAGTAAACAGCAAATAAGCCTATGATTAAAAGGATTCTACTTTCTATCGTCCTGTTGCTCGTCCTTGCCTACCTGATAGTGGCCGTTACCGCTTTCAACCGGAAGCCGGCGGGTCAAGTGTGCCGTGATGTGGAGCTGGTTATCAAAGACACGGTATATGCCGGCTTCATCACGAAAAACGGAAGTAGCCGCCATGCTGGAAAAGAAAGGCGTCAGTCCCATAGGCAAGCACTTGGACCGTATCCGCACCAAAATCGTTGGAGCAGGCGCTCTCCAAGCATCCGCTCATCGACGAAGTGGAATGTTACAAGACGCCGAGCGGCAAACTCTGTATCGAAGTAACCCAGCGCATCCCTATCCTGAGGATAATGAGCGCCAACGGCGAGAACTACTATCTGGACAATAAGGGCACGGTAATGCCGCCCGATGCAAAGTGCGTTGCGCACCGTGCCATTGTGACCGGAAACGTAGAAAAGTCGTTTGCCATGAGGGATTTATATAAGTTTGGTGTATTTTTGCAAAAGAATTCGTTCTGGAACGCGCAAATCGAGCAGATTCATGTATTGCCCGACAAAAACATAGAGCTGGTACCGCGCGTAGGCGACCATGTCATCTACCTCGGTAAGCTGGACGACTTCGAACGGAAACTGAAACGGGTAAAGGTATTCTACGAAAAAGGATTGAACAAGGTAGGCTGGAACAAATATTCCCGTATCAGTGTTGAGTTTGGTAACCAGATTATCTGCACGAAAAGAGAATAGTTACCGCGCAGCAAATAGTAGACAGTAAATAGTAAAATAGTAAATAAAACAGTTATGGCAACAACAGATTTCATCGCCGCTATTGAGTTGAGTTCTTCCAAGATTTCCGGTATCGCAGGAAAGAAGAACAGTGACGGAAGCATTCAGGTGTTGGCCTATGCACGCGAAGATGCGTCCTCGTTTATCCACAAGGGGGTCATCTACAACATCGACAAGACAGCACAGGCATTGACTTCCATCACCAACAAGCTGGAAAACCAGCTCAACAACTCCATTGCCAAAGTATATGTAGGCATCGGCGGACAGTCATTGCGCACAGTAAAAAACGCGGTGAGTCGTACACTGGACGAAGAAGGCATCATCTCGCAAGAGCTGGTAGACTCTATCTGTGACGAGAACCTTGAAGTGCCGTTGGCAGACATGAGTGTACTGGATGTGGCCCCCCAAGAATACAAGATAGACAATACCCTGCAAGCCGACCCGGTGGGCGTGGCAGGCCAGCACATCACAGGACAGTTCCTCAACATCGTGGCACGCGCCTCACTCAAGAAGAACCTGGAACACAGCTTCGAGCAGGCAAAGGTAGAGATAGCCGACCTGCTTATCGCTCCGATAGCGTTGGCAAACGCCGTTTTAACGGAAAACGAAATGCGTTCGGGCTGTGCACTGGTAGACTTCGGCGCCGATACCACCACCATTTCGGTCTACAAGAACAATATTCTCCGCTACCTGAGCGTATTGCCGCTGGGTGGCAACACCATTACCCGTGACATCACGTCCCTGCAGATGGAAGAGCAGGATGCCGAAAAGCTGAAACTGCAATACGGCAACGCCCTCTACGAGGAAGAGGAAGAGAGCGAGACACCCGCCGTATGTGCACTGGAAGACGGACGCGCCATTGAGCTGGCCACGCTGAACAACATTATCGGAGCACGCTCCGAAGAAATCCTTGCCAACGTATGGAACCAGATTGCAGCTCTCCGGTATGAGGATAAGCTATTCTCCGGAGTCGTATTCACCGGAGGCGGAGCAAACCTGAAGAATATCGAGGAAGCTTTCCGCAAGCAAAGCAAAATAGAGAAAGTAAAGACGATGCGCTTCGTGCATGATACCGTTCACGGATTCAGTGACGTACTGACCAAGGATGGTATGCAGAATACCTTGCTCGGCCTTCTTGCCGCAGGCAACGAAAACTGCTGCCTGCAGGAGGTGAAACCGGTACAACCAGCCGGCAACCCTACGTCCACCCCCGCTGACATGTTCGGTAACGACGAAGCCCTGAAAGAACAGGAAGCCGCAGCCCGTGCCGCCAAAGCGCAACGCGAGAAAGAGGAAAAGGAGCGCAGGGAGAAAGAACGCAAAGAGCGGGAGAAGAAAGAAAAGGAGAAGAAAAAGAAAGGTCCCAGCTGGTTTGAAAAGACCTTCAACAAAATCTCCAATGAGATATTCTCGGACGATGATATGAAATAATTAAAAACTCTATAATCATGGATGATATAGCACAATTCGATTTTCCGACCGATTCACCGAAAATCATCAAAGTTATCGGTGTGGGTGGCGGTGGCGGCAATGCCGTAAACCACATGTACCGGGAAGGCATACATGATGTAACGTTCGTGCTGTGCAACACAGACAACCAGGCGTTGAAAGACTCCCCCGTTCCTGTGAAGCTGCAACTTGGCAAAGAGGGTCTGGGAGCCGGCAACCGTCCTGCCCGTGCCCGCAAGGCAGCCGAAGAGAGCATCGAAGACATCAAGGCCATGCTGAACGACGGTACTAAAATGGTATTCATCACTGCCGGAATGGGCGGTGGCACAGGTACAGGTGCAGCGCCTATCATTGCACAGACCGCCAAAGAAATGGACATCCTGACTATCGGCATCGTCACTATCCCGTTCCGCTGGGAGGGCGACAAGAAGATAGACCAAGCACTGGACGGCGTGGAGGAAATCAGCAAGCATGTAGATGCCCTGCTGGTTATCAACAACGAAAAACTGAGCGAAATATATAGCGAACTCTCCGTAGACGATGCTTTCGACAAAGCCGACGACACCCTCTCGGTAGCCGCCAAGAGCATTGCCGAAATCATTACCCTGCACGGAAAGGTCAACCTCGACTTCAACGATGTGAAAACCGTGCTGAAAGACGGCGGCGTGGCCATCATGAGTACCGGCTACGGCGAGGGAGACAACCGCGTGAGCATGGCCATCCAGAATGCCCAGCACTCTCCGTTGCTCAACAACAACGATATCTTCAACTCCAAGAAAGTGCTGCTCAACATCTCGTACAGCTCGCAATACAAATTGATGATGAGCGAAATGGACGAAGTGAAAGAGTTCATGAACCGCTTCAGCCGCGACTTTGAAACCAAGTTCGGTATGGCCGTGGACGACAAACTGGAGCAGAAAGTCAAGATTACCCTGCTTGCCACCGGCTTCGGCATCCAGGACATCCATATGAAAGAGATGGACGACCGCATCACCCAGCGTACCGCAGAAGAGCAGAAGCGCCTTGCCGAACTGGAGGAAGAGGAAGAGCAAAGACGCTCACGCCGCGAAACCTACTACGGAAAGGATGCCAACACCAAGTATCAGCGTCTGCGCCGCCGGCATATCTATATCTTCAACCCCGAAGACCTGGACAACGCCGACATCATCAGCATGGTGGAAAACTCCCCTACCTACCAACGCGACAAGAGTACCCTGGCGGCAATCAAGGTCAAGGCGGAAGAAGCCGGCATACTCGCCACCGAAGAAGCGCAGGAAGCAGAAAGCGGCGGCAACGGCATAATCACTTTCTAAACCGACTGCCGTTCCGGACTTCAGCCGGAAACAGTACATTATAAACAGTAAAACAATAAAGAACAATATGGATTTATTTGAAAGAGTCAGCGAAGACATTAAAAACGCAATGAGAGCCAAAGACAAAGTAGCTTTGGAAACCCTGAGAAACATCAAGAAAGTATTCCTCGAAGCCAAGACCGCTCCGGGAGCCAATGATACCCTGACCGATGCCGATGCCCTGAAAATCATTCAGAAGCTGACAAAGCAAGGCAAGGACGCCGCCGAAATCTACGTGCAGCAAGGCCGTCAGGACCTTGCCGATGCAGAACTGGCGCAAGTAAAGGTTATGGAAGCATACCTGCCCAAGCAGATGTCTCCCGAAGAACTGGAAGCTGCCTTGAAGGAAATCATCGCCGAAACAGGCGCTACCAGCGGTAAGGATATGGGCAAGGTAATGGGTGTAGCCAGCAAGAAACTTGCCGGGCTTGCCGAAGGACGTGCCATCTCGGCCAAAGTAAAGGAATTGCTGGGATAAGCGTTCTGCCCAACCCAATACGTACAGAGCCGTACTTCAAGCTCCCCTCCGGTTGGAGAGCAGTTTGAAGTACGGCTTTTATTGTTTCCATGCCTATGACACGCCCGTTTCCCCCGGAAGAAACGCCCGTTCCCTTTCATAGAAACGAGAATTTCCCTTTAAGGAAACTGAAATTTCCCTTAAGGGAAACGCGCGTTTCTCTACAGGAAACTCCAGGAAACACGTAAGGAAACGGAATGCCCTTTGAAACGGAGCTCAATCAAACAACTCTTTCAAGACTTCCAAAGACTTTAGTACGGGAAAATCCGGCAGATGCAAACGGTAATACTCGTTCATAATCGTCAGACAACGGGCACGCTCCATGCGGCTCATGGCAAAGAGATGCATCGTTTCGTAGTTCATGCGCATCAGCCTTGTGAGACGTGCCGCCTCTTCCGGCGCTATATAGTCGGAATGCAATTGCGGACGCAACGGGGTAAAGCAGGCATTCTGCAAATCAAAATAATCGCCGCCGTGATAATCTTCCAAGTTCGGATACAATCCGAGAAAACGCGACAAACGCATCAAAAAGACCAGATGAAAATTGGCAAAGCCACTGCCGCATTCATCCAACCAGAACAATGGAATGCTGCAAATAAGCGAATAAAGGACGGATTTTCCGCCTCCTCGCGCAGCGCACG
>ENA-OQCU01000963-OQCU01000963.1-human-gut-metagenome-genome-assembly--contig:-NODE-963-length-11005-cov-3.869829_pt1 | contig 11005 bp, 25 predicted proteins | sample MGYA00242504_ERZ504590 | MGnify/ENA primary metagenome ERZ504590 (study PRJEB26092, sample SAMD00036318) | human gut metagenome | host: Homo sapiens | study: EMG produced TPA metagenomics assembly of...
AGTCAAGAAGGACATCGCCCGCGTGATGACCGTTCTGGCTGAGAAGCAGTAAGGAGGTTAAACGATGGAAGAACGTAATCTGAGAAAGACCCGCGTCGGCGTCGTCGTGTCCGACAAGATGGATAAGACCATCGTGGTTGCCGTTAAGGATAGCGTGCAGCACCCCCTGTACAAGAAGATCCTGAAGCGTACCGCCAAGTTCAAGGCTCGTGATGAGCAGAACGAGTGCGGCATCGGTGACCGTGTTGAGATCATGGAGTGCCGCCCCCTGTCCAAGGATGTGCGCTGGCGCCTGGTCCGTATCGTTGAGAAGGCAAAGTAATTTGCCCGCTGCTTTGAACAGTTTGAAAGGAGATATCTGATATGGTTCAGATGCAAACTTATCTCAAAGTTGCCGACAACACCGGTGCCAAGGAGCTGATGTGCTTCCGCGTGCTGGGCGGCACCCGCAAGAGATACGCAAACATTGGTGACGTCGTGGTCTGCTCTGTCAAGAAGGCAGCCCCCGGCGGCTCCGTTAAGAAGGGCGACGTCGTCAAGGCTGTCATCGTGCGCAGCAAGCATGGCGTCCGCCGCGACGACGGCTCCTACATCCGTTTCGATGAGAACGCCGCCGTTATCGTCATGGCCGACAAGAGCCCCAAGGGTACTCGTATCTTTGGACCCGTCGCTCGCGAGCTGCGCGATGCCGGCTACACCAAGATCCTGAGCCTGGCTCCGGAATCGCTGTAAGGAGGTTTTAATTAAATGAACAATCTTCATGTTAAAACCGGCGACAACGTCATGGTCATCTCCGGCAAGTGCAAGGGCAAGACCGGCAAGGTCCTGCAGACCTCCCCGAAAGAGGGCAAGGTCATTGTCGAGGGCCTGAACATGGTCACGAAGCACGTCAAGCCTCGCCGTCAGGGCGAGCAGGGCGGCATCGTCAAGGCCGAGGGCGCTATCTACGCCTGCAAGGTCATGCCCGTCTGCCCCAAGTGTGGCAAGGCCACCCGCGTGGGCCATTCTGTCAAGGACGGCAAGACCGTCCGCGTTTGCCGCAAGTGCGGCGCTGAACTGTAAGGGAGGAGTACACAATGGCACGTTTGCAAGAACAGTATGTCAACGAGATCGCTCCGGCCCTGAACAAGAAGTTCGGCTACAAGAGCGTTATGCAGATCCCCAAGCTGGATAAGGTCATCATCAACGTTGCCGCTGGTGAGGCCAAGGAGAACGCCAAGGTCATCGACGCCATCGTCGCCGACCTGGGCCAGATCACCGGCCAGAAGGCTATCGTCTGCAAGGCCCGCAAGAGCGTTGCAAACTTCAAGCTGCGCGAGGGCATGCCCATCGGCGCAAAGGTCACCCTGCGTGGTGAGCGTATGTACGAGTTCGTTGACCGCCTCTTCAATGTCGCGCTGCCCCGCGTTCGCGACTTCCGCGGCATCAACGGCAACATCCTTCCTGTGGCCGCGGCAACTCGCCTTCGGCCTGAAGGAGCAGATCATCTTCCCCGAGATCGACTTCGACAAGGTCGATGCGATCCGCGGCATGGACATCTGCTTCGTCACCACCGCTAAGACCGACGAGGAGGCCAAGGAGCTGCTGAAGGCTCTGGGCGCTCCGTTCGCTAACTAAGGGAGGGAACTCACATGGCAAAACTTCTATGAAGCTCAAGCAGCAGCGTCCCGCCAGTTCTCGACCCGCGCTTACAACCGCTGCAAGATCTGCGGTCGTCCCCACGTTACCTGCGCAAGTACGGTGTCTGCCGTATCTGCTTCCGTGAGCTGGCCTACAAGGGCGAGATCCCGGGCGTCAAGAAGGCTTCCTGGTAAGCCCTTGATTGCTTCTGTCTGAACGAATTAACAACACTCTTAAACACAACCTAAGGAGGTTAGTGGCATGCAAATCACCGATCCTATCGCGGACCTGCTGACTCGCATCCGCAACGCTAGCACTGCCAAACACCCTTCCGTGGATATCCCCGCATCTAACCTGAAGAAGGCGATCTGCCAGATTCTGGTTGACGAGGGCTACATCAAGGGTATGAAAGTGACCGAGGACAATAAGCAGGGGACCATCACCCTGACCCTGAAGTACCAGGAGAACGGTACTCCGGTCATCGCCGGCCTGAAGCGCGTTTCTAAGCCGGGCCTGCGTATTTACACCAACTGCGAGGATATGCCCAAGGTCATGAAGGGCCTGGGCACCGCAATCATCTCCACCTCTAAAGGCGTCATGACCGACAAGGCAGCCCGCGCTGCTCACGTCGGCGGTGAAGTTCTCGCCTTTGTGTGGTAAGAAAGGGGTATAGACAATGTCGAGAATTGGAAGAAAACCCATCGTCATTCCCGCCGGTGTGGAAGTGAAGGTCGATGAGGCCGAGCGCACCATCACCGTTAAGGGCCCCAAGGGTACCCTGCATTCCAAATTTTCATCCTCTGATGACTGTTGCTGTCGAGGGCAATGAGATTTTGGTTACCCGCCCCAATGACGAGAAGGAGGCACGCAGCCTCCATGGCCTGACCCGCACCCTGATCCATAACATGGTCGTCGGTGTTACCGAGGGCTTCCGCAAGGATCTGGAAATTCAGGGCGTCGGCTATCGTGCCGCCAAGCAGGGCAGCAAGCTGACCCTGACCCTGGGCTTCTCTCATCCCGTTGAGTTTGAGGACACCGATACCATCAAGATCGAGCTGAAGGATGCTCTGCATTTCAGCATCACCGGTATCGACAAGCAGGAGGTCGGCCAGTTCGCTGCCGAGGTCCGCGGTGTCCGCCCGCCCGAGCCGTACAAGGGCAAGGGCATCCGCTATGTTGGCGAGTATGTCATCCGCAAGGAAGGCAAAGCCGGCAAGGGTAAATAATAGGAGAGGAGAAACATTATGGTCAACAAGGCTGATAAGAACGTTGCTCGTCTGCGCCGCCACCGTCGTGTCCGCGGCAAGATCAGCGGCACTGCTGTCGTCCCCCGCTGGATGTTTTCCGCTCTGCCAAGCACATCTACGCTCAGATCATCGATGATGAGCAGGGCGTGACCCTGGCCAGCGCTTCCAGCATGGACAAAGATTTCAACGCTTACGGCGGCAACGTCGAAGCTGCTAAGAAGGTTGGCGAGAACATCGCCAAGAAGTGCCTCGAGAAGGGCATCACTGAGGTCGTCTACGATCGTGGCGGCTTCGTTTACCACGGCCGTGTGCAGGCTCTCGCTGAGGGTGCCCGCGAGGCCGGTCTGAAGCTGTAAGGAGGGAGAAGATACAATGGCCATGCAGAGAAGACAAGAAGATGACGGCATGATCACCAAGGTCGTCTCCATCAACCGCGTTTCCAAGACTGTCAAGGGCGGCCGCGTTATGAAGTTCGCTGCTCTGATCGTCGTGGGCGACGGCAAGGGCAACATCGGCTACGGCGTCGGCAAGTCCGGCGAGGTTCCCGAGGCTATCCGCAAGGGTGAGGGCGCTGCCAAGAAGAACATGCGCAAGGTCTGCCTGAAGGGCACCACCATTCCTCACGAGATCGTCGGCGAGTACGGCGCAGGCCGCGTCCTGATGCGTCCCGCTGCCCCCGGTACCGGCGTTCTGGCCGGCGGCCCCGTCCGTGCCGTGCTCGAGTGCGCCGGCATCAAGGACATCCGCGCCAAGAGCCTGCGTTCCAACAACCCCATCAACGTCACTGCTGCTACCTTCGCAGGCCTGTGCGGCCTGACCGACGCCGAGAGCGTCGCTGCTAAGCGCGGCAAGACCGTTGCCGAGATCTTGGGCTAAGGAGGGTACCACAATGGAGAAAGTTACCATTCGTCTCGCCAAGAGCCTGATCGGCCGCGGCAAAGAGCAGATCGCCGTTGCGCACTCCCTGGGCCTGAACCGCCCCGGTGAGGTTACCGAGCAGCCCGACAACGCGGCTACCCAGGGCAAGATCGCCAAGATCGCTCACCTGGTCGTCGTGACCAAGGGCTAATGCAAGGAGGTGCAAGCATGAAACTTCACGAACTGAAAGCTTCCGCCGGCGCCCGTAAGGCCGTGACCCGCAAGGGCCGCGGTGCTGGTTCCGGCAACGGCAAGACCGCTGGATTCGGCCACAAGGGCCAGAAGGCCCGCAGCGGCGTCAAGAAGGCTGGCTTCGAAGGCGGCCAGATGCCTCTGCAGCGTCGTCTGCCGAAGCGCGGTTTCAACAACATTTTCGCAACCAAGTATGTTACCATCAAGGTGTCTGACCTCGAGAAGTTCGAGGCCGGTGCTACCGTTGATACCGAGGCCCTGCTGAAGGCCGGCATCATCTCCAAGACGCTGGACGGCGTCAAGGTGCTGGGCAATGGCGAGTTGACCAAGGCTCTGAATGTCAAGGTCGCTGCTTATACAGCCTCCGCCAAGGAAAAAATCGAGAAAGCAGGCGGGAAGGCTGAGGTGATGTAAGGTGCTGGAAACCTTCCGTAACGCATGGAAGATTGAAGATCTGCGCAAGCGTCTTCTGTTCACCCTTCTGATCCTCGTTCTGTTCCGTCTCGGCTGTGCGCTCCCTGTGCCGTACATCAGCGCAGGCGCACTTACCTCGATGTTCGCCGGCGGCAACGGCGATATGCTGGAGTACCTGAACATGATGAGCGGCGGCGCTCTGAGCGAATGCACGTTGTTCGCCCTGGGTGTGCAGCCCGCCATCAATGCCTCCATCATTATGCAGCTGCTGGCGGTAGCCATTCCGTATCTGGAAAACCTCGCCAAGGAAGGTGAGGAGGGCCAGCGCAAGATGCGCCGCATCACCAACTATGTTGGCGCGGGCATCGGTTTGATGCTGTCCATCGGCTACTACTTCATCATCCGCAATATGGGCGCTCTGTCCTACACGGAGGGCTTTGCGGGCATCTTCAGCGCAGTCGTTATCGTGCTGTCCTTCACGGCGGGCTCTCAGCTCTGCACCTGGATGGGCAACCAGATCGACTCCAAGGGTATCGGCAACGGTCTCTCGCTGATGATCTTCGCAGGCATCGTGGCCCGCTGGTCCAGCATCTACACTGCTACGACCAACATCCTGGCCCGCGCCCAGAACGGTGAGCCGTTCTTCTACATCATGCTGCCCCTGCTGGTCGTCCTGGCCCTGGTCGCTGTGGTCTTCGTCGTCATCCTGACGAACGCGGAGCGCCGCATTCCGGTCCAGTATGCCAAGCGCGTTATGGGCCGCAAGATGTACGGCGGTCAGGCCAGCTACATCCCCATCAAGGTCAACATGACCGGCGTTATGCCCATCATCTTTGCCTCGACGCTGTGCAGCCTGCCCGGTCTGATCTTCCGGTTCATCAATCTGGATGCTTCCTCGCATCCGGCGCTGTACGCTTTCTTCAGCGTGTTCAATTACAACAGCGCTCTTTACCTCATCGTTTACGTGCTGCTGATCGTTGCGTTCAACTACTTCTACGTTGCGATCCAGTACAACCCCGTGGACATTGCCAACCAGCTCCGCAAGAACAACGGCACCATCCCCGGCATCCGTCCGGGCAAGCCCACCAGCGATTTCATCACGAAGACCCTGTCCAAGATCACTCTGATCGGCGCGGTCTTCCTGGCCATCGTGGCAGGCTTCCCCATCATCCTCGGCAACATCACCGGCACTTCCATCCAGCTGGGTGGTACTACGCTGCTGATCGTCGTGGGTGTGGCGCTTGAGACCGGCCGTTCTCTGGAAGGCTATATGACCGCCCGTTACCACAAAGGGTTCTTGGAATAAGAGAAAGGGAATGTGCGATGAAAACTGATCCTTTTGGGCGCCCCCGGCGCCGCAAGGGAACTCAGGCAGAGATCCTCTGCGATAAGCTGGGCATCCCGACCATTTCCACCGGCAACATTCTGCGTGCCGCCGTCAAGGACGGCACCCCGATGGGCAAAAAAGGCAAAAAGGCTTTATGGACGCCGGTGCTCTGGTGCCTGACGACGTGATCGTCGGCATCGTGAAGGAGCGCCTGGCCGAGCCTGACTGCGCGAAGGGCTTTATCCTCGACGGTATGCCGCGCACGATTGCCCAGGGCGAGGCCCTGGAGCAGATGGGCGTGGAGATCGACAAGGTCGTGAACCTGATCGTTCCCGACGAGGCCATCACCGCCGCATGTCCGGCCGCCGCGTTTGCGCAAAATGCGGCGCCAGCTACCACATCGGTCAACAAACCCCAGTGCCAAAGAGGGCGTTTGTGACCGCTGCGGCGGTGAGCTTGCCATCCGCAAGGATGATGAGCCTGCCACCGTACTGGATCGCCTGAAGGCTTTACCACGAGCAGACCGAGCCGCTGGTCGAGTTCTATCGCCAGCGCGGCAAGCTTGTTGGAGGTACCCGACAGGGTTCCATCGAGGCCACGACTGCGTTCCTTCTCAAGCTTTTTGGAGGCTTAATCATCCATGATCCAAATCAAAAACGCTGCCGAGCTGCAGAAAATGCGCAAGGCATGCGCGATCAGCGCTGCTGCCTTGAAGGCTGGCGGCGAAGCGATTGAACCCGGTATCACTACCGCAGAGATCGACAAAATCATCTATGACTTTATCGTGCGCCACGGTGCAAGACCCAATTTCCTGCACCTGTACGGCTTCCCGGCCACGGCGTGCATCAGCGTGAATGACACGGTCATTCACGGCATCCCCAACAAACAGCAGCAGATCGCCCCGGCGACATCGTCTCGATCGACACCGGCTGCAAGATCGACGGCTTCAACGGCGATAATGCCTGCACCTATGCGTGCGGCAAGATCGACCTCGAGGCCCAGCGGCTGCTGGATGTTACCAAAGAAAGCCTGCATCGCGGCATTGAGATGGCGTGCGGCGGCAATCGGGTAGGGGATATCGGTCACGCTGTACAGTCCTATGTCGAGGAGAACGGTTTCTCCGTCGTGCGTACCTTCGTCGGCCACGGTGTCGGCAAGGAGCTGCACGAGGACCCGGAGGTCCCGAACTTCGGCAATGCCGGACGCGGTCCGCGTCTGGTGCCGGGCATGTGCATTGCCGTTGAGCCGATGGTATGCCAGTACAAGTACGCGGTAAAGACGCTGAAGGACGGCTGGACGGTCAAGACGTGTGACGGCGGCCTGGCGGCTCACTTTGAGCACACCATGGCTATCACCACGGCTGGCGCCGAGGTCCTGACCCACGGCTGGGAGGAACCCGGATGGACTTTGTAAAAGGCCAACTGGTCCGCTCGAAAGCCGGGCGGGATAAGACCCGCACGCTGGCTGTTCTGGCTGTGGAAGAACAGATGCTTCTGCTCGCGGACGGGGACCTGCGCAAGCTGGACAACCCCAAACGCAAAAAGAAGCAGCACGTTGCACCTACGACCACCGTTCTTGAGAACGAGCTTCTGAAAAGCGATCAACAACTCAGGGATGCGATCCGCGCCTATGACGCGGTGCAGAACTGACGGAACCCTTCAAGGAGGCAATCAGCTTGTCTAAAGAAGATGTCATCGAAGTAGAAGGTATCGTTCGGGAGGCCATGCCCAACACTGTGTTCAAGGTTGAACTCCTCAACAAAGAGGGTAAGCCCAACGGCCATGTGGTTATGGCTCACATTTCCGGCAAGCTGCGGACCAACTTCATCCGCATCCTGCCCGGCGACAAGGTCACGATGGAAATGTCTCCCTACGACCTGACCAAAGCCCGGATCACCTGGCGTTCCAAGTAAGAAGCGCCTTGTGTTATAAAGGAGGTTAACATCATGAAGGTAAAACCTTCCGTGAAACCCATTTGCGAGAAGTGCAAGGTCATCAAGCGCAAAGGCCGCGTGATGATTATCTGCGCCAATCCGAAGCATAAGCAGCGTCAGGGCTAAAGGTCCGCGGAGCATTCCGCGGAAACCGTACCCAAAACGCTTGGGGGCCAAGTGCGTAGATTCCCGGCGCAGGCCCCGACCAGGACATGGGATGTTACTAATGGAGGTGCTTTATGGCACGTATTGCTGGTGTTGATCTGCCTCGCGAGAAGCGGATCGAGGTTGGTCTGACTTATGTTTACGGCATTGGCCAGTCCACTGCCGACGAGATTCTCGCCGGTACCGGAATTAACCCTGATACCCGCGTCAAGGATCTGACCGCTGATGAAGAGGCCAAGATCCGTGACTACATCGACAAAAACAACATCATGGTGGAAGGCGACCTGCGCCGTAACGTCGCGCTTGACATCAAGCGTCTGACCGAGATCCAGTGCTACCGTGGTGTGCGCCATCGCAAGGGTCTTCCCTGCCGCGGCCAGCGCACTAAGACCAATGCGCGTACCTGCAAAGGTCCCAAGCGCACTGTCGCTAACAAAAAGAAGTAAGGAGGAACTGAGACATGGCTGCTAACAAAGCTACTGCGGCAAAAACCCGCACTAAGAAAAAAGAGCGCAAGAATATCAGCGCCGGTGCTGCTCACATCCAGAGCACCTTTAACAACACCATCGTGACCATCACCGACACCCAGGGCAACACCGTTTCCTGGTGCAGCACTGGTGCGCTGAACTTCCGTGGCTCCCGTAAGAGCACTCCTTACGCTGCGCAGAGCGCTGCTGAGGTCGCTGCCAAGGCCGCCATCGAGCATGGCATGAAGACCGTTGAGGTCTACGTTAAGGGCCCCGGTTCCGGCCGTGAGAGCGCCATCCGCGCCCTGCAGGCAACCGGCCTGGAGGTCACCATGATCCGTGACGTGACCCCCATCCCCCACAATGGCTGCCGCCCGCCCAAACGCCGCCGCGTTTGATTGAAAGGAGAACATGAGATATGGCTAAGAATACCCAACCTATCGCTAAGCGCTGCCGTGCTCTCGGCATTTCTCCTGCTGTTATGGGTTATGGCAAAAAGACCACCAATCGTAACCCCGGCGGCCAGATGAGAAAGAAGAAGAGCGAGTACGCCACCCAGCTGAACGAGAAGCAGAAGGTCAAGTTCGTCTATGGTATCCTGGAGAACCAGTTCCATACCTACTACGAGAAGGCCACCCGCATGCCCGGCCAGACTGGTGTCAACCTGCTGGTCCTCGTCGAGCGCCGTCTCGACAACGTCGTCTACCGTCTGGGCTTTGCCAAGACCCGCCGCGACGCCCGCCAGCTGGTTTCCCACAACCACTTCACTGTCAATGGCAAGCGTGTCAACATCCCCTCTTACCAGGTCAAGCCGGGCGATGTGATCGAAGTCATCGAGTCCAGCCGTTCCTCCGTCAAGTTCAGCAAGCTGCTGGGCGAGGAGGCTCCTGTCGTGCTGCTGCCCTCCTGGCTGGAGCGTGACAAGAACGCCCTGAAGGGCACTGTCACTAAGCTGCCCGTTCGTGAGGACATCGATGTGCCCATTGCAGAGCACCTCATCGTCGAGTTGTACTCCAAGTAATCCTCTAACTGTTTTCTACGATTTTTCCAACCGAACCGGTGCCTTCGGGCATCGGCTAACAAGGAGGTTTTTATGATGGAGATCGAACGCCCCAAGATCGAAACGGCTGCCCTTTCCCCGGATGGCCGCTACGGTAAGTTCGTCGTCGAGCCCCTCGAGCGCGGCTTCGGCACGACCTTGGGCAACAGCTTGCGTCGTGTGCTTCTGTCCTCTCTGCCCGGTGTGGCTGTCACCAGCGTCAAGATCGACGGTGTGGTGCATGAGTTCACCACCATCGAGGGCGTGCGTGAGGATGTCACCGAAATCGTCCTGAACCTCAAAGGCATCGCTGCCAAGATCTACGGCGAAGCCCCCAAGACCGTCCGCGTGGAGGCCGTCGGCCCCTGCGAGGTCACTGCCGGCACCATCAAGGGCGGCGACGACCTCGAGATCCTGAACCCCGAGTGGCACATCGCCACCCTGGGCGAGGGCGCTAAGCTGGTCATGGAGCTGACCTTTGACAAGGGCCGCGGCTACGTTCCTGCTGAGAAGAACAAGCAGGCGCTGATCGAGAAGAACGACATCAGCACCCTGCCTGTGGACAGCATCTACACCCCCGTCCTCAAGGTCAACTACACGGTGGATCGTACCCGTGTGGGCCAGATCACCGACTTCGATAAGCTGATTATGGAAGTCTGGACCGACGGCACCTGCAATGCGCAGGAGGCCCTGAGCCTGGCGGCCCGCGTGCTGACCGAGCACCTGAACCTGTTCGTGAACCTCTGCGATGAGACCGGCGAGACCGAGATCATGGTGGACAACGACGACCAGGGCCGTGAGAAGGCACTGGAGATGACGATTGAGGAGCTGGACCTGAGCGTCCGTTCCTTCAACTGCCTCAAGCGTGCCGGCATCAACACGGTTGGTGACCTCATCGGCAAGAGCGAGGACGAGATGATGAAGGTCCGCAACCTGGGCCGCAAGTCTCTCGAAGAGGTCATGGCAAAGCTGGACAGCCTTGGTTTCTCTCTGACCAAGGAAGACGAAAACTAACCCCCCGCGACACGCGGATTCTATTGATAAGGAGTGAATCGAAATGCCCGGTACCCGTAAACTCGGTCGTGCCACCGACAGCCGCAACGCTATGCTGCGCGCTATGGTGACCTACCTGTTTGAGAACGGCAAGATCGAGACCACCGTTACCCGCGCCAAGGAAGTTCGTTCCATGGCCGAGAAGATGGTCACCCTCGGTAAGCAGGACGATCTGCACGCAAAGCGTCAGGTCTTCTCCTACATCACCAAGGAGGACGTTGCCAAGAAGGTCATTGATGAGATCGGCCCCAAGTACGCTGACCGCAACGGCGGCTACACCCGCATCTACAAGACCGGCCCTCGTCGCGGCGACGCCGCCGAGATGGCTATCATCGAGCTGGTCTGATTAGTCAGATAACTTGATAAAAAGACACCGCTTGCCCGCAAGGGCAGGCGGTGTTTTTGTTTTGATGAACTGCAGGACTATGTAGGGGCGAGCATTGCTCGCCCGTGGAACCTCATTATTATTGCCTTTTCGCCCTATGTCCTCCGTAGGGGCGGATTCCATATCCGCCCGCCCCGGCAGCAACTCGACACCGGGCCATCGCCCGTAGGGGCCGGGCATGCCCGGCCCGCAGCTTACCCGTAAGCGAGCGTGCTGCGGGAAACGGGCAAAGCCCCACCGGCCAT
>ENA-OQCU01000964-OQCU01000964.1-human-gut-metagenome-genome-assembly--contig:-NODE-964-length-10999-cov-2.666483_pt1 | contig 10999 bp, 14 predicted proteins | sample MGYA00242504_ERZ504590 | MGnify/ENA primary metagenome ERZ504590 (study PRJEB26092, sample SAMD00036318) | human gut metagenome | host: Homo sapiens | study: EMG produced TPA metagenomics assembly of...
GGCATTACCAGCGCCGGAAGCCTTCACGCCGCTCAAATTGTGCGCGGCGAACGCTGCGCCAGAACGCATCACATTGGACACCGATAAAAATCAAGAAAAAGTCCTGCGGCCAGAAACAGCAAAATTCAGCAGTGCCGTTCTCAATTGAACCACTTCCCTTGCAAACGATCAGATATGAAAGCACCGGCTCAGGGCCTTGCCCTCGCCCAGCACCAGCAATGTGCCGTCACCGGGCAGAACCGTGTCCGAGTCAATGTTGACGTCAGCAATCCCGTTGCGCTTGATGCCCAGAATGTTGATGCTGTATTTCTTGCGGATATTGATGTCGCCAACGGTCTTTCCGATCCACGCGGACGGCACAGATACTTCCAGAATGGCGTGGTCGTGGTCCAACTCGATATAATCCAGCACATGGTCGGACCCGTAGCGGATGGCCGCCCACTTGGCCAGCTGCTTTTCCGGGTAAAGCACCTCATCCGCACCGTTGCGCAGCAGAAATTTAGCCTGCACATCCCGTTCCGCACGGGAGACGACCATTTTTGCGCCCAGCTCCTTCAGCAGGGAAGTGGTTTCGAGCGAGCTCTGAAAGTTTCCGCTGATCGCCACAATACAGACATCAAAATTGCGGACGCCCAACGCCTCCAAGAATTCCGCGTTGGTGCTGTCGCCGATTTGGGCGTTGGTCACAATGCTCAGAACGGCGTTGACGCGGTCCTCGTTTTCGTCCACCGCCATGACCTCATGGCCGAGCTTGTTCAGCTCCTCTGCGATGTGGCGGCCAAATCGACCCAACCCGATCAGTAAAATAGATTTCATGGTATGTACCTTTCTTTATCCTACGGTGATGCGTTCCTGCGGCAGCCGTGCCGCGCTGCTTTTGCTGCCGGAGAGCGCTGCATAAATCATAGTCAGTCCGCCGACGCGCCCAATGAACATCAAGAAAATTAAATCCCCTGTGAGACGATTCCAAGATGCGGTGTCAACCCCAGAGACAGCCCTACGGTAGCAATGGCCGAGGTCGTTTCAAACAGACATTCGGACAGCGGCAGCGTCTCCACCATGCTGATGACAAACGCTCCCGTCAGCGAAAGGACGAGATACAGTGTAAAAATAGCTGCGGCATCATGGACCGCTTTTTCTTCCATCCGCCGCCCGAACATTTCGGGGCTTTTCTGCCTGCGGAATACAGCAAACGCATTGGCGACAAGCACTGCCGCCGTTGTTGTCTTGATGCCGCCCGCCGTAGAACCCGGTGAACCGCCGATGAACATCAGCAGAATGGTAAGGCCGCGCCCGCTGCTGGACAGTGACGTATAGTCTGCCGTATTGAATCCCGCGGTTCGGGGTGTTACGGACTGGAACAGCGAGAGCAGCAGCCGCTCCCGCAGTGTGCCGCCTTTGAATTCAAAGCAGAAAAAGTATAGCGTTGGCAGCAAAATTAAGAGCGCTGTTGCCGTCAGAATAACTTTGCTCTGCAGCCGATAGCGATGAAAGCAAAGCCGATTGCACCGCACGTCATCCCATGTCAGAAAGCCGATGCCGCCCACAACGATCAGGGCGGAAATCGTCAGGCTGATAACCGGGTCTGCGCGATATGCGGTCAGCGAGACAAAAGGCATGTCGGGGGTACCCATTAAATCAAAGCCCGCATTGCAGAAAGCGGAGACGGAATGAAAAACGGCTTTCCATATCCCGGAAACGCCGAAATCCCGGCAGAAAACCGGGAGCATACAAAGCGCGCCGATTCCTTCCATCATCAAAGAAGTACGGATCACAAAGCCTGTCAGCCGCACGATGCCGCCGACTTTTGGAGCAGATATGGCCTCCTGCATCCGCCCACGCTGGGACAGGGAAATGCGCCGACCTGATAAAAGCGAGAAAGACGCACCGACTGTGATCACACCCAAGCCGCCGATTTGGATCAGCACCATCAACACGGCCTGACCGAACGCTGACCAGTGAGAAGCCGTATCCCGCACAACCAGCCCTGTGACACAGACGGCGGAGGTTGCTGTGAATAATGCCTCATGGAAAGGGGTGACGGTGCGCTCCTGCGCAGAAATCGGCAGCATCAGAAGTGCCGCCCCGATAAGGATAACCGCTGCAAACAGCAGAATTATGGACTGAAAGTAATTGAGCTTACAGGCTAAACGCCGATGAGATGGCAAAAGGAATCACACTCCAGCAGAATTTTCGTACAATACAGTATAGCGCCGCCCGTTTAAAGATGGTGTTAAGCTTTTCTGCCGGAATATTAAGATTGCGTTAAGATTGCATTGCACCCGATACTTCGGAGATGATCGTGCATTGGCTGTTTCGTCTTTGCACGAAAAATTCGCCGTTGGGCTGCAAGGCCTTCACGGGGAGTGCGCCGGATACCAGCGCGGAAGGGGTCGTTTCCTCGGCAGGTGCGGCTGTGGCAGCCGGTGTTGCTGTGGCGGAAGGCGTCTGCGTGACCTCCGCCGGTGCCTGTGCTCCGCTGCAGGCTGCCATCGACAGGGTCAATGCTCCTGCCAGCAGGAAGCTGCCTGCAGTATAAATCGGGTTTCTCTTTTTCATCGGTGATCCTCCTTGCTGTGTTGGTTGTGATCCGCTCGGGGCGAAGCAGACGGTTGTTTTTCCTCTACCCATGCATAAAGCCCATGCCGGAATGCTTCTTCCGTTATCGGCTCCAGCAGAAAGTAGTCTACGCGCAGCCGGAACGCATGCAGGGAAAAATCCAGCTCGCTGCACCATATAATGCGCGTTTCCGGGAAAAGCGCCCGCAGGTGCTCCACTGCATTCAGCCCATCCACGCCCGGAAGGGAAATTACAGCGTTGGTCGGCGCATTTTTGCGCGCGACCTCAAAGAATACCTCCTGCCCGCGGTAGCAGTCCACCCTGGGAAACAGACCGCGCTCTGCGCAGAACCGTGAAAGCTGTTCTCTGTAAAAGGTCTCCTGCGTTTCGCTCTTTGTCAGCACGGCAATGTGGTACATAGCGCTCCGCCCCCTTTCTGCCGTCGTTGACTGTTTCTGCTTTCAGTATACGGAACGGTGCAGGCTTTTCAAGCCTTTTGGCACGAAAGCCCCAATTCCGGCACGAAATCGGGTTTTTCCGCTGTGCCGGTGCCGGACAGTTGTGGTATAATTAACATAGAATCTTTTCCGAAGGAGCCAGTCCGGCATGAGAATAGCAATTGTGGATGATCTTGAGACCGAGCGCGCGCAGCTGAAAACGCGCCTTGCGCGGCAGCTGCGCCTGTGCGGCACCGAGGCGCAGCTATTGGAATTTGAAAGCGGCGAGAGCTTTCTCGCCGCAGAAAAAGAGCGCGCTTTACCGCCGCGTTTCTGGATATTTACATGCACGGGATGAGCGGCATGGACGCTGCAAAGGAGCTGCGCAAAACGGACGCAGACTGCCTTCTGGTTTTTACCACGACCTCAACCGACCACGCGCTGGAGGGCTTTCAGGTCCGTGCGCTCCACTATCTCGTGAAGCCCTTTTCCGAGGAGGAGCTTTCCGCCCTGCTGGCCGAGATGCTTGCAAGACTCCCCCGCCCCGAGCCGGTCCTGACGGTGAAGGTCAGCGGCAGCGATGTCCGTCTTTGCTACCGGGGACATTATCTCGGCAGAGCATTTTGCACATCTGATCAACATCCGCACGACTGCCCTGAAAACGCTGGTCACCCGCCAGAGCTTTAAGGTGTTCACCGAGCCTCTGAAAAAATGATCCCCGCTTTTTCGTCTGCGGCAGAGGCATGATCGTCAATTTAGAGCACGCCGTCGGATTTTCGGGACGGTGCCTTCTGCATGACATGACGGCAGCAGCGTCTATGTCAGTCATGGAGCTTTTAAAGCCTGCCCGGCAGGCGTTTATGGAATTTCTGCTGCAAAGGGAGCGTATGAAATGAAGGATATTCTGCGTCCGATTTTGGAGCTTCTCGTCGTACTCCCCGGCCTTTTGCTTGGATATTTCCCTTGTAAAAACCTATCTGAAGCAGTCCCCCGGAAGGCTGGCCGCCTGGCTTTTTCCCTTGATGGCGTGCCTGTGCATCGGCAGCGGGCTTGCCTGCTATCGGCTTCATGCTTCCACGGTCTTTGCCCTTGCGGGGGTCGCGCTGGCTGCGATCTGCCTGTATACCGGAACGCTTACCATCTCCCTCTGGAAATCCGGCACGATTGCGCTGTCCGTCTGCGCGGTGTTCGCGTGCGTGAACAGCCTGTCCCGTGCCGTCAGCGCAGCGATTATCCGGAACCTGCAGCTGCCGCCGGACGGACCGTGGCTCTGCCTGGGCGCCTGCGTGTTCTATAACGCCGTTTGCTGGGTCATCGTGCTGGCCGCGTATTATCCTGCGACACATACGGTGCGTGCGATGGTCGAGGACGACAATTTTGCGCAGACCTGGTATGTGTTCTGGGTCCTGCCGCTGGCGTTCATCCTTTTGAACCTTTTCATGATCCCGCGCTATCAGTCAACGCTCCAGACCGGCCGCGTACTGCAGGGCTATATTGTGCTGAGCAGTGCGCTTCTGGTCTTTATGTTCTGCTTCAATGCGGTTTTCCTGCTGATGGCAACCAGTCTCAACCGCAATGCGAAGCTGCAGCAGGAAAACCAGTTTCTTTCGATGCAGCAGCAGCGCTATGAAAACCTCAGGACCGCCATCGAGGAAGCGCGGCAGGCACGGCACGATATGCGCCACCAATTAAATCAAATTTCTGCGCTGGCCGAGGCAGGTGACCTGGAGAACCTGAAAAGCTACCTTGCAAAGACCGTCTCCCGCATCCCGAATCTTGATATGTGTTTCTGTGAAAACCGTGCGGCTGACAGTGTTGTCGGCTATTACTGCGCCATGGCAAAGCGCGATGAGATCCCCTTCCGCGCCAGACTCGACCTGCCGGAAACACTGCCGGTTGACGAGATCGATATGTGTCTCGTGCTTTCCAACCTGCTGGAAAATGCGCTGGAGGCAAGCCTTCGCACCGCACCGGACAGGCGGCAGATTGAAATAACCGCTTGTGTTCACGCTGACCGGATTCTGCTGATCGAGGTTGAAAATGCGTTTGACGGCGAGGTCAACGAAAAGAACGGCGTTTTCCGCTCCTCCAAACGGAGGGAAAACGGGATCGGTATCCAGTCCGTCACCCGTATTGCGGAGAAAACCGGCGGCACCAGTACCTTTACCCATCAGAACGGCGCCTTCACCGCCAAAGTCATGCTCTGCGGATAAGAGAATATTCAGAGCATATCCCGACAACGCCCGGTGCGACAAACCGCAGTGGGCCGGGCGGCTGTCCCCTGCTTTTACGAAAGGAAAGGAGCAACACAATGGAGCAACTCTTGCGCCAACGCGCAGAATCGATTTGGACAGCGGCCATCCGGTCCGTTTTGCCGGATGAGGCGGTGCGCCGCGCTTTGGAGCATTTTCACCCGCAGGGGCGTGTGTTTCTCGTGGCGGCGGGCAAGGCCGCGTGGCAGATGGCCCACGCGGCGCTGGCCGTGCTGGGCTGTGTGGACGGCGGGATCGTCATCACAAAATACGGCCATGTCAGGGGGCCGCTGCCCGGCGTGACCTGCTGCGAGGCAGGGCATCCGGTGCCGGACGACAACAGCTTTGCGGCCACCCAGCGGGCGCTGGCGCTTGTCAGCGGTCTGCGGGCGGACGACACCGTGCTGTTTCTGCTCTCCGGCGGCGGCAGCGCGCTGTTTGAAAAACCGCTGCTGCCCGCTGAGGAGCTGCAGGCCATCACACAGGCGCTTTTGGCCTGCGGTGCAGATATTGTTGAGATCAACACGATCCGCAAGCGGCTGTCTGCCGTCAAGGGCGGGCGGTTCGCGCTGGCCTGTGCGCCCGCCGCGGTGTACAGCGTGGTGCTCAGCGACATTCTCGGCGACCCGCTCGATATGATCGCCAGCGGCCCGGCCTGCCCGGACAGCTCGACCTGCGCGCAGGCTGCTGCCATTGCGGAAAAATACCGGCTGGCGCTCTCCCCTGCTGCTGCGGCCCTGCTGCGGCAGGAAACGCCCAAAACGCTGCCCAACGTGACCACAAAAATCACCGGCAGCGTGCGGGAGCTGTGCCGCGCCGCTGCGGACGCCTGCCGCACCGAAGGGTACGAGCCGGTTTTGCTGACAGACTGCCTTTGCTGTGAGTCCCGGGAGGCCGGCAGCCTTCTGGGAAGCATCGCCCGCACCCACGCAGGGCAGGGCCGCAAGCGGGCCTTTATCGCGGGCGGCGAGACCGTTGTGCATCTGACCGGCCATGGGCTTGGCGGGCGCAATCAGGAGCTTGCCTTAGCCGCAGCCCCGGCACTGGCCGGGCTGCGCGGATGCTGTGTTTTCTCGGTGGGCAGCGACGGCACCGACGGTCCCACCGATGCCGCGGGCGGCTACGCGGACGGCGAAGCCTTAGCCGCCCTCACTGCGGCGGGTCTGGACGTGCCCCGTGCGCTGGCCGACAACGACGCCTACCACGCCTTACAGGCCGTTGGCGGTCTGATCATGACCGGCCCCACCGGCACAAACGTCAATGACGTGGCAGTTGTGCTGACGGAATGACAAAAGTCAGACCGCTGTGGATCTGGTTTTTGCCGCCCGCAGGCTGACGGCCAAAATGCAGCAGACCGCTTAAAAACGCCATCTTCTGTTTGCTTCTGTAATTCTCTTTTGGACGGGAAAGCCCCGCCGCTCTCATGGCGAGGGAGCGGCGGGGCCTTTGTATGTATCAGTATTCAACGCCCTCGCGCGCGGCGATGCCCCGGGTGTAGGGGTGCTTGACGGCGCGCAGCTCGGTGGAGTAGTCGGCGGCGTCCTGCATCCAGGCGGTGGGCTCACGCCCGGTCAGCACGACCTCTGCCCCCTGTTCGGCGCGGGCGGCGGCCTCCCGCAGCAGAGCTTCCTCCACAAGGTCATTTTTGCAGGCGGCACAGGCTTCGTCCAGCACCAGCAGGTCAAAGCTGCCCTGTAAAATCGTCTGTAACATCCGGGTGTTCGTCCGGCGTGCCTCGGCGCGCTCTGCGTCGGTCATAAGCCAGGTGAATTTCGCGTTGGGGCAGGCGTAGACGACTGCCCCGCAGCGGCGCAGCATTTCAATTTCACCGCTGGAGCCGTCTTTTAAAAATTGCAGGATGACCACCCTGCGGCCATGGCCCAGCGCCCGCAGCGCCAGCCCCATTGGCGGCGGTAGTCCTTTCCCTTGCGTCGCCCCAGTACAGATGCAGCATGGCTGTTCTCCCCTTGCAGTAAATTTCCATCTTATTATAGCACACCCTCCGCGCCGCTTGCAAATACCGGCAGTTGACAAAGGCACGTCGGTTATGCTAAACTAACCTCTGCTGTGAACACCATGTACAGGCATGGTGCTTTTTATGCTGTATGAGTTAGAATAAGCTAACACAAGTCAGGAGGAATCCTCATGAACCAGAAGTCCAACAAGCTGACCGTGCCCGATCTGATCTCTGTCGGCGTCTTTACCGCGCTGTACTTTGTGCTTGTCACCGTGGCGACCTTCGCCTGTGTACTGCTGCCGGGCGTGGGCAACATTCTGCTGCCCGCCGTGGCCGCGCTGATCTCCGGCAGCGTCTATATGCTGCTGGCCGCCAAGCTGCAAAAATTCGGCGGCATCACGATCATGGGCCTTGTGATGGGCCTGTTCTTCTTCGTCTCCGGCCATTTTGTGCTGTCGTTCGCGGCCAACATCATCTGCGGCGTCGCGGCAGACCTGGTGGCCGCTGCGGGCAAATACCGCAGCAAAAAGCTGCTGCTGGCCAGCTACGTCGTGTTTTCCTATGGCCTGACCGGCCCGATTTTGCCGCTGTGGTTCATGAAATCCGCCTACATAGCCAACCTGACGGCCCGCGGCAAGGACGCCGCCTACATCGACACGCTGTTTGCACCCATCAACAGCGGCAGCTTTGTGGTCAGCATGCTGGCAATTTTGATTTGCGCCCTTGTGGGCGGCTTCTTCGGCCAGAAGATGCTGAAGAAGCACTTTGAAAAGGCGGGGATCGTTGCATGACCTTCCGCATGGACCCGCGCGTCAAGCTCTATCTGCTGCTGCTTGCCAACCTGATGCTTCTCTTTCACGTCGGCACCGGGGCGGAGGCCGCTGCCACGGCGCTGTGCCTGCTGCTGTTCTTCCTGTCAGGCAAGGCCCGCGCGGGGGTACGGCTGTCGGTGCTGTACTTTGGTCTGCTGGCCGTGGACCTCTTTGTCGTGCCCCGCGCCGGGGATGGCGTGCTGTTGAACCTGCTCTCCCTCGTCTCGGTCGGCGTGCGGATGATGCTGCCCTGCATCATCACCGGCGCCTATGCGTTTTCAACGACGACAGTCGGGGAGCTGACCGCCGCGCTGCGCCGGATGCACCTGCCGGAGAGCATCATCATCCCCTGTGCCGTCGTCGTGCGGTTCTTTCCCACCGTGGGTGAGGATTACCGCCACATCCGCGCGGCCATGGCCCTGCGGGGCATTGCCGCGGGCCGCGGCGCGCTGCTGCGCCATCCCGTGCAGTCGCTGGAATACATCCTGATGCCGCTTTTGATGAACAGCAACAATGTGGCGCAGGATCTTTCCGCCGCCGCGCTGACCAAGGGCATCGGCCTGCCGGGGCGGCATACCTGCATGACCGAGCTGCGGCTGACCGCGTGGGATTTCCTCTATCCCGCGCTCTGCACGCTGCCCCTGCTCTGGAAGGTGGTGACTCTGCTGTGATCGAAGCCGAAAAGCGCAAGCTTTACCTATCAAAGTGCTCCCTCCCCCGCCCTGCAGGACGTCACGCTGACGGTGCAGCCCGGGGAATGCGTCGTCCTCTGTGGCCGGAGCGGCTGCGGCAAGACGACGTTCACCCATCTGCTGAACGGTCTTTCCCCGGAATTTTTATCCCGGCACCCTGACAGGCCGCTGCACGGCGGCGGGGCTGGCCGCGGGCGAGGCCGCCATCGAAGCCTATGTGCCGCAGGTCGGCAGCGTGTTCCAGAACCCCAAGACCCAGTATTTCAACGTGGACACGACGGCGGAGCTGGCCTTCCCTTGTGAGAACGCCGGCATGGAGCCGCAGTCCATCCGCCGCCGCGTGGACGAGGTCGTCGAACAGTTCCGGCTCGGCCCGCTGATGGACCGCAGCGTTTTCAAGCTGTCGGGCGGGGAAAAGCAGCGCGTCGCGTTCGCGGCGGCCTGTATGCTCGGCCCGCGGCTGTTGGTGCTGGACGAGCCGACGAGCAACCTGGACGCCGCCGCCATCGCGCAGCTGCACGATATGATTGCCGTGATGAAGCGGCAGGGCGTGACCGTTGTGCTGGCGGAGCACCGCCTTGCCTGGATCACCGATCTGGCGGACAGGTATTTCTTCTTTGCGGCGGGCCGCCTGGCCGCGCAGTGGTCCGCTGCGGAGTTTGCCGCGCTGCCTGCGGACACATTGGCCGGGTACGGTCTGCGCGCCCGCACGCTGGACGACTGCCGCGCCGGAATCCGCGCAAAGCAGAGCGCCCGATGCCCCGGTACGCCGGTGCTCACGCTGGAGGGCGTCACGCTGGGCTGCGACAAAAAGCACCGCTGCGACCCTGCCCGATATGAGCTTTGCCGCCGGTGAGATCGTCGGCCTGATGGGGCGCAACGGCATCGGCAAATCGACGATGGCCCGCACGCTCTGCGGCCTGCTGGAGCCGGTCAGCGGCAAAATCTGCCGGAACGGCAGACCCGCCAACGCAAGGGAGCGGCTCAGGAGCAGCTTCCTTGTCATGCAGGATGTGAATTATCAGCTGCTTCAGCGACAGCGTGCGGGAGGAGGTGCTGCTGCGGCGCAGCCCACCCGGAGCGGTGCGACGCCGTTTGCAGGCGCTGGGGCTGGACGGTCTGGCGGACCGCCACCCGATGAGCCTTTCCGGCGGGCAGAAGCAGCGGGTCGTCGTAGCGGCGGCCATGCTGTCCGACAAGCCGCTGATCTTACTGGACGAGCCGACGAGCGGCCTTGACCTGGGCAGTATGCAGCAGGTCGGGCAGCCTTTTGCAGGAATGGAAGGCGCAGGGCAAGACCCTGCTTGTCATCACCCACGATGAGGAGCTGGCCGCCAACTGGTGTGACCGCGTCATACGCTGGGACGATACGGAAGGAGTGTGACCCCCATGGAATTTCACCCGAACGACTGGCTGGGCCGCTGGCAGAATTTTGAGAGCTATATCACCAGCACTGACCCGTATTTGCAGCTTGCCTGGCAGGAGGCCGAGGCCGCCGCTGCTGCGCTGCCGATGTTTAAAAGCGGCGCGAAGCAGTTCTGGCAGACGGCCTGCGTGACGACGAGCATCGGCAACCCGCACACGCTGGGCGGCTGGACTATCACCCACGCCGACGGCGGCAAGCTCTGCATCGCGTGGACGGACGCCGACGGGAACACCCTCGGCCGGGCGGTCTATCATCTGGACCACGTTTTGGAGCGCGGGCTTGAGGGCAAGGAGAACGCCCTTTTCGTCGCCGAGGACGTCCCCGCCGACTGGCCGTTCCGCTGCCTGCTGGCAATGGAGCCGATGCCGCCCCGCGCGGCCCGGCTGCAGGGCGGGCTTTTAAGCCACCTGCATTTCCAGTACGCCAGCGGTCCCGAGCACCTGTTTGACCCCGACACCCACGCCCTGCGCAGCCCGCTGTGGTACGCTACGATGTGCGACGGCGACGGCACGCTGTTAGAGCAGTGCAACATTGTCCGCGCTTTGCACCGCCTGCCTGTGTGGGAGGAACTGCCGGAGCTGTGAGAGGATAAGAAAAAGGCTATCCGATTTTGGTGTCGGATAGCCTTTTTTATAGCATGTAGGGGAGGGATTCATCCCTCCCGGGAACAGAGCGGCAGCCGCAGCGTTCCCCGGAGCGGTCAAGACCGCTCCCTACAACCCTTTATAAAATGGCTCTGTAGGGAGGGGTCTTGACCCCTCCGCACAGACTTGCCGTTGCAGTAAACGGCCCGGGTGGGATACATCCCTCCCCTACGACTTTACTCCTCGCCCTCCGGCTCGGTCTTGATCGTAATGTTCCGGT
>ENA-OQCU01000965-OQCU01000965.1-human-gut-metagenome-genome-assembly--contig:-NODE-965-length-10993-cov-2.807381_pt1 | contig 10993 bp, 12 predicted proteins | sample MGYA00242504_ERZ504590 | MGnify/ENA primary metagenome ERZ504590 (study PRJEB26092, sample SAMD00036318) | human gut metagenome | host: Homo sapiens | study: EMG produced TPA metagenomics assembly of...
AACCATTATCAAAGCGTGTGAGGGCGACCCACCTGTTTCTGCCAGATAGAGAAATCAAAAATATCAAAGCGTATGTCCCGCAGGCTAAGGGATTTTATGAACACATGGGTTTCCATATTTACAAGATGGAAGCGGTAGTGTCGCTGAGAAGATTCGAGAATATGATCAAAAGATTCTTGAAGTATGTGGATGGAAAGAAGGAATGCTACTTCTGTATTCTGAATTTAAACAAACTATCCGAGCCAGTGCCTGCAGCCAGAAGGGACTGTACATAATACATGCACAGTCCCTTAGTAAAATTGGTTTATTTCTCGCATTCCAGAACAATTACTTCACAGCTATCGAGCTTCATGCATTTCTTCTGGACAATTGGTGCGGTTCTGATTGGACAGAAGCACTTTTTTTACCGGATATTCAAGTTTGGTGGAAACGGTTTCACGGCCGAAGTTGGCGGCAACGAGAATGCGTTGTGATTTCGTCTCACGATAATATGCCATAACTGTTTCACTATCCTGATATGTAGGAACTGTTTTGCCGTAAGTAAATACCTCTTTGTATTCTGGAGCCTTGCGGATGGCAGTCAGTTTACGGTAGTAATTTAATACGGAATCCGGATCCTTTTCCTGAGCTGCGACGTTGATTTCTTTATAATCAGAGTGAACCTTGAGCCATGGTGTGCCTGTAGTAAATCCGGCATTCACCTGAGCATTCCACTGTACAGGGGTTCTTGCGTTATCACGACTCATTTTGCCGCATACTTCCAGAGCTTCTGCATCACTTAAACCTGCTTCTCTTGCGAGCTTATACTGATCGATCGTACTGATATCATTGTAATCATGAATGTCGTTCCAGATTTCATTCTGCATTCCGATTTCCTGTCCCTGATAAATGAACGGAATTCCACGGAGCAGGATGTTTACGGTACCGAGCATTTTGGCACCGACAGGCGTTTGGGCATACTCCGGAAGAAAACGGGATACACCGCGGGGTTCATCATGATTTTCGATGATATTTGCTTCCAGTCCATATTTCTGGACATTGATCTGAGAACTCAGAATTGTATCACGCCATGTTTTGAAATCTACATGAGGTGCATCGTACCAGCCATGAGCACCATCGCTGAGGGAATGCGCACAGAAATCAAAGATTGTGGAGAAATGTCCGTTATCTCCAATAAATTGACCAAGTTCATCAGCTTTCATATTGAATACTTCACCAACGGTGAAAGCATCATATTTCTGAAAAGTGTTTTTCTTCAGATCTTCAAGGAATTCTCCTACACCGTCAACGTTTTCGACCATTTTCCAGCAGGCGGCCATGCCATCCGGTCCGTCCGGTTCATAGTCAGGAAAAGCAAGGTCTTTTTTGATGTTGATGATCGCATCGATACGGAAACCGGCAAGGCCTTTTTCAAGCCACCAGTTGATCATATTGTAAAGCTCCTGACGAAGCTTTGGGTTCTCCCAGTTCAGATCAGGCTGTTCTTTGGCGAACATATGGAAATAGTATTTGTCTGTTCCCGGAACCGGTTCCCAGCAGCTGCCGCCGAAGTAAGAACGATAGTTGCTTGGCGGGTTACCGTTTTTTCCTTTCCGGAAATAAAAATAATCTGCATATTCACCATCTGGATCAGCCAGAGCTTTTTGGAACCATTCATGTTTGTCAGAGCAGTGGTTGATGACCAGATCCATGATGATATGCATATTACGTTTTTTTGCTTCTGCAAGCAATTCATCAAACTCTTCCATAGTTCCGAATTCTTCTGCAATTGCATAGTAATCTGAAATATCATATCCCTGATCGACAAAAGGCGATTTGTAGATTGGAGAAAGCCAGATGATATCAATGCCCAGTGCTTTTATGTAATCCAGTTTGGAAATGATTCCTCTCAGATCTCCGATGCCGTCCCCGTTACTGTCCAGAAAACTCTTTGGATAGATCTGATATGCGATTTTGTCATGCCACCATTTTTCTGTCATTATTTGTACCTCTTTTATTCATGCATTATATGTTTAGTATAGATGATATTGTGCCTGCATTCTTGCGATATGTCATCATTATATAATACTATCCTGCTTTTGGAAAAGAAAATATCCATCTCTGCCGTTCTGTTTTGCACATGTAAATGACAAACTCATCTCCACCGATTCTTCCAATGATATCATTTTCTCTGAAATAATTTCGGAGTGTCTGTCCAAGTGTGCTGAGGACAATATCGCCGACAGCATGCCCATAATGATCATTTACTTCTTTGAATTTATCAACATCCAGAATAATAAAGTACCTTTTTCATGAGGCCTCTGCTCCAGGATTTCGTTGATGAGTGCCTCTGTCGTGCATTTGTTGAGAACACCTGTCAGACCGTCTGTCTGTGCATCGTGACGCAGCTCTTCATTGCGGATACGATTGTTGTGGATAATGTAGAAAACAAGTAACAGCACCAGAATGCAGAATACGGACATAAAAATGCCTTCATAACTTTTAATGAAAGAATAGGAGTTTTGGGCATCGGATACAGGAATAACATAGCAGATCATCCAGTTGTTCATGCCAAGCCGGGTATAAGCGATATACTGGTCAGATTTTTTGTTGGAGTCTGTTCGGATCTTAATCAGTCCATCGTTGCCGGCTGAAAAATCTTTTTTTGACATTTACAAGAGAATTTTTGGACAGAAGTGTTCTGTCTTTATAAAAATTCAAAAAAATTGTCACCATATGTGATTTTATGATATGAAGGTTCACCATCGTAGGCGATGATCTCTCCTTCTTTTGTGACAATCAGACTGTATCCGGCATCATCAAAAATATCATTAAAAAGCATCTGACTAAGGGCGGTCACATTATAAGATCCACCAAGTGCGCCAATGATTCTGTCATTACAGCGTACAGGAACACACAGGATCACACGTGTCTCCTGATCAATACTGCTGTCCAGTGGATCACTGAGAGTTGCCTGGCCTTTCATGGCTTCCAGAAAATATTTTCTCTGGGCTACATTCTTTATGGCACCGTTGTCATAGTATGCTGTACCGTCTGCTTCGATCAGGGCAGTTCTTTCGAAATCCGTGTTTGCTGCCAGGGATACCAGAAGCTCCATATTTTCATCGGAAAGAATATCAGAGGAATCTCCCATTTTGTCAGCGATACTGTTCAGAAATCCGTAATGAATATTGAGAATGGATAACGCATGATCACTTTGTTTTGCTACATTACTGGTCATGGCTTTCTGGGAATTGGTATCAATAGAACGTTGGACATACAGCAAAAAAATGTCCCAGACTGATGACTACGGCGCAGATAAAAATAATAATAGCAGCAACATAATTCGTAGAAATCTTTTTTTCTTTTTCATATTTTGTTTCTCCTGTAGATAGATACAGTTTGGGTATATACAGTATAAAATATTTTATGCGAGAATGCAAAAACGTTTTTGCTTTTTTTGGCCAATTAAAAAAGCTCTTGACTATAGCAGATAAGAGTTGTAAAATAAAAAAGCTTTTAACGAGGTAAAGCATAAGAGCAAATTCTATGAAGGGAATCAGTAAAAGCAGAGAAAATAGCTGTTTACAGAGAGCCGCAGTTGGTGTGATGCGGTAACGGCACTGTTTTGAATATCATCCCTGAGAAGGAAGACCGAACGTTACGTTTGAGATTTATCAGTAGGTTTTCACGGAGGCTCCCCGTTACAGGAGACGCGTATGCCGGTACGTTGCAGAATCGTACTTGTTTCAATGACGAAACAGGGTGGTTGCGGAATTATATATCCGTCCCTGATGGGGCGGATTTTTTTTATGCAGAATTTTTCTGAAACCGGAACTATCATTCATATTTTTACAAGGGAGGAAGAGAGGATGAAAGTCTACAAGAAACTCATGAATGCACTTGCAGCAGTAGAAAAAGTTGTACTGGTAGTTACAACATTGCTGATTCTCGTGCTCACTGTGGGAAACGTGTTTTCCCGTAAAGTGATCCACCGCTCATGGTCCTTCACAGAAGAACTTGTTGTAGCGGTCTTTGTACTTATTACACTTCTGGCAGCAGCATTGTCCTGCAGAGAGGGTGGCCTGGTCAGCCTGACACTGGTTACAGACCGTCTTCCGAAAAAAACTGGAAAAAACCATCTGTGATCCTGATCACAGTACTGAGTATTAATTTTTTCAGTGATTCCTTTTTTAAGTATGGTATGGACAAGGTTATCACCCAGCTTGAAAACGGAAAAAGAACCTTTGTACTGAACTGGCCGGAATGGATCTTCTGGTCCTTTGTACCGATCGGAGCAGGCTGTATGATTCTTCATCTTATTGAGTACTGTCTGGATGTCTGTTTTGGAAATAAAAACGATAAGGAGGGCAAATAAATGATCAGTGCTGTTTTATTTATTTCATTTTTTGTTTTTCTGATCCTGGGTGTGCCGATCGCACTCTGCCTGGGTCTGTCCTCTGTATGTGCGATCCTTTATTCGGGAACCTCACTTACCATCGTTGCAACAAATATGTATTCAGGAATCAGTAAATTCCTTCTTCTTGCGATTCCGTTCTTTGTACTGTCCGGAAATATCATGGCAAAAGCCGGAATTTCACGCAGACTGATCGATTTTGTAGATACCTGTGTCGGACACAAAAAAGGTGGCATCGCGATCGTATGTGTTATTGTTTCCTGTTTCTTCGGAGCAATCTCCGGTTCCGGTCCGGCTACAGTAGCAGCTCTTGGTGCTGTTCTGATCCCGGCAATGGTTGAGCAGGGTGGTTTCTCTGCACCGTTTTCAACAGCTTTGATGGCAACGTCGAGTTCGGTGGCTATCGTTATACCGCCAAGTATCGCTTTCGTTGTATATGCGTCCATTACAGGTGTGTCTATCGCAGATATGTTTATGGCAGGTATCGTACCTGGAATCCTTATGGGTGTGGCACTTGTAATTGTAGTAATTCTTGAAGCAAATAAACATGATATCAAACCGTCCCGTAAAAAAGCATCTGCAAAGGAGAGATGGGCCACTTTTAAAGAATGCATTTTGGGGATTCCTGATGCCGGTCATCAATCCTTGGCGGAATCTACGGTGGTATCTTTACACCAACAGAAGCTGCGGCAGTATCTGTTGTATATGGACTTTTTGTAGGTATGGTGATCTACCGTGAGGTATCCTTCAGAGATCTGTTTGATATCCTGGTAGATTCCGCAAAGACTACCGGTGGAATCATGCTGATCGTTGCAAGTGCATCTCTGTTTTCATTTGTATGTACCAAGTTTGGTATTGCAGAGGCTGCATCCGGACTGCTTGCATCCATCGCGCACAATCAGTTTGTATTCCTTCTGATCGTAAATATTATCTTCCTGATCGCAGGATGTTTTATTGACGCAAACTCTGCAATGTACATCTTTATCCCAATCATGCTTCCGGTATGTAAAGCATTGGGATACGACGTTGTTGCATTTGGTGTTATGGCAACTGTAAACCTTGCGATCGGACAGGTTACCCCTCCGGTAGGTGTAAACCTTTTTGTTGCGATCAGTATCAAGATCAAAAAAGGTCTGGAGGTTACTCTTCAGCAGATCTCAAAGGCAGTTATGCCAATGATCGCTGCCAGCGTTGTAGTACTTCTGGTTGTAACCTATGTACCGGCAGTTTCAACAGCACTTCCGAAGGCTCTTGCAAAAGATGGTTCTTATACGGGAGAACAGTCTTCATCTGATACAGGAAGTACTTCTTCCAAAGATGCGGGAGATGGAAGTGATTCCTTTAATACAATTGAAGATTACAGCGACCTTGACTGGCCGGAAATGACCTGGAACTTTGCATGCTCCACAACGGAGACAAGTACCTGGGCAGATGGTGGACGTAAGTTCGGCGAACTGATGGAAAAAGCAACCGGAGGCAAGGTTAAAGTTAATGTTTATGCAACTGACCAGCTGACAAACGGAAATCAGTCTGAAGGAATCCAGGCACTGATGAATGGAGACCCGGTACAGATTTCCATGCATTCCAACCTGATCTATTCCGCATTTGATCCGAGATTCAATGTAGTATCTCTTCCATTTATTTATGATTCTTATGATGACGCAGATGCAAAATTTTGACGGAGCAGCCGGTGAAAAACTGAAAGAATTGCTTTCCGAATATGGTCTGCACTGCATGGGTATCGCAGAGAATGGTTTCCGTGAGATCACCAACAGCAAACGCGAGATCAAGACTCTGGATGATATGAAGAATCTTAAGATCCGTGTGGCAGGTTCCAATCTTCTTATGGAATGCTATAAGAGATGGGGCGCAGATGCAACAAACCTGAACTGGACAGAGACCTACACGGCTCTGCAGCAGAATACAGTAGAAGGACAGGAGAACCCGCTGCCGGCAATCGATGCGGCAAGTGTGCAGGAGGTTCAGCCATACTGCTCCATGTGGGATGCAATCTATGACTGTCTGTTCTTCTGCATCAACCAGGAGATTTATGACAGTCTGACACCGGAGCAGCAGGCAGTTGTTGACGAGTGTGGTCAGAAAGCTGTTCAATACGAGCGTTATATCAACCGTTCCGGAGATGAAGAGATTATGGAGCGCTGGCAGTCAAAGAATGGCGTGACGATCACAAATAAAGAAGATATGGATATAGATTCCTTCAAGAAAGCCGTAGATGGTGTTGATGAGTGGTTTGTTAAGGAACTTGAGAAAGAAGGATACGATGACGCACAGGAACTGGTAGATCTCTTCACACAGGAATCTACGGATACAGTTGCGGATTACAGTGATCTCAACTGGCCGGAAGCAACCTGGAACTTTGCATGCTCCACAACGGAGACAAGTACCTGGGCAGACGGCGGACGTAAGTTTGGCGAGCTGATGGAAAAAGCAACCGGAGGCAAGATCAAAGTCAACATCTATGCGGCAGACCAGCTGACCAATGGAAATCAGTCTGAAGGAATCCAGGCGCTGATGAACGGAGACCCGGTACAGATTTCCATGCATTCCAACCTGATCTACTCAGCGTTTGATCCAAGATTTAATGTTGTATCGTTACCATTTATTTATGATTCCTATGATGATGCAGATGCGAAATTCGATGGTGAGGCAGGAGAAAAGCTGAAAGAAATTCTTTCCAGTTACGGACTGCACTGCATGGGTATCGCAGAGAACGGCTTCCGTGAGCTGACCAACAGCAAGCATGAAGTAAAAACTCTGGATGACATGAAGAACCTCAAGATCCGTGTAGCAGGCTCCAACCTTCTGATGGAATGCTACAAGAGATGGGGCGCAGATGCAACGAACATGAACTGGTCTGAAACTTATACGGCTCTGCAGCAGAATACTGTAGAAGGCCAGGAAAACCCACTTCCGGCAATCGATGCGGCAAGTGTGCAGGAGGTTCAGCCATACTGCTCCATGTGGGATGCAATCTATGACTGTCTGTTCTTCTGCATCAACCAGGATCTGTACGATACTCTGACACCAGAGCAGCAGGCAGTCGTTGATGAGTGTGGACAGAAAGCCGTTGAGTATGAACGTTACATCAACCGCTCCGGTGATGAAGAAATCATGAACCGCTGGCAGTCAAAGAATGGTGTGACAATCACTAAAAAAGAGGATATGGATATCGATTCCTTCAAGAAAGCCGTAGAAGGTGTGGACGAGTGGTTCGTAGAACAGCTGAAAGATGCCGGATATGACGATGGACAGGAACTGGTAGATCTGTTTGAAAAATAGAAGTCAAAAAATTTAAATTTTTAAATTAAGAAGCTGGCGCTTCGCAGATTGCGGGGCGTCAGCTTTTATAGTATAATAAAATTAATAATGACTTTTTTTGAAAAAAGGTTATGCGGAAAGTATGTGGAGATTTTGGAAAAATCTATAAAGTATTTTACAGGAGTTTAAGCGGTCGATATGAATGAATTCAATCTAAATTTTTATAAAGGGAAGAAAGTTCTGGTGACAGGACATACCGGATTTAAGGGGACATGGCTCTGCAGGATACTTCAGGAGTTGGGAGCGGAAGTGACCGGATATTCTCAGAAGCCACCGACAGATCCATCAATATTCACGCTGACAGATCTGGAAAGTCAGATCCATTCTGTGATCGGAGACATTCGTGATCTGGAGCATATGATACAGGTGTTTAAAGAAACACAGCCGGAGATCGTCTTTCATCTGGCGGCACAGCCGATCGTGAGGGAATCTTACAAAAATCCGGTATATACCTATGAGACAAATGTTATGGGGACGGTCAATGTACTGGAAGCAGTAAGGCAGTGTGGAAGTGTCCGCTCTTTTTTTGAATGTAACAACAGATAAAGTTTTATAAGAATAATGAATGGGAATGGGGGTACCGCGAAACGGATGAACTGGATGGCTACGATCCGTATTCCAATAGCAAATCCTGCTCAGAACTTGTAACACACAGTTATGAGAAATCTTTCTTGAAAGACATGGATATTGCAGTATCAACTGCGCGTGCCGGTAATGTGATCGGAGGCGGTGATTTTGCAGCAGACCGTATCATTCCGGACTGTGTGCGTGCTGTTTCCGGTGGAAAAAAGATTGCAGTTCGGAATCCACATTCTACCAGACCATATCAGCATGTACTGGAACCATTGGGCGCGTATCTTCTGATCGCGGAAGAACAGTATCAGGACAGCCGGAAGGCAGGATCTTATAATGTAGGACCAGATGACAGAAGCTGTCTGACCACCGGGGAACTTGCAGACCTGTTCTGCACAGCATGGGGAAACGGGGCAGCATGGGAAAATCTCTGTCAGGGAGGTCCTCATGAGGCAAATTTCCTCAAACTGGATTGTTCCCGTATTCGAAACCGGCTGGGCTGGAAACCTCGCTGGCAGGTGGATGAAGCAGTAGTCAACACTGCAAAATGGTATCAGGCATGGCTTGCCGGTCAGAATATGGCAGAATATACGGACTGTCAGATCAAAGAATATTTTGGAATATAAAAAGTATAAAAGGATAGAAGAAAAGAAAATATGAAAAAGAATAGAGAGGTTATCTGCGCTTTTGCAGCGTGGGTTTTATCGGCATGCTTTTTTATGAGCTGTTTTATGATTCCGGGACTGGCAGAAAAAATCAACAGTCTGGGAAACAGTAACATGCTTGTATATGGAATGTCTCTGATCCTGTTTTGTCTGCTCTTTGTAGTTGGAATGGGAATCGCACACAGGCATGAAGTTGCGGGAAAAACTTTTCCGGAGAATGTCAAAGCCAGAAAAACAGTATTTTGGCTGATGCTGTTTATACAGATTCCGTTCTGGCTGCTTTGTATCTCAGGAGAGACGGAACAGCTTGGATCTGTGGCGGCGAAATACGGATGGCACACACAGCCGGCAGTGATCGCAGCATTTTTGTTTTTGGCAGAACTTGCAATCTTTTTCTGGGCATGTCAAAATGTCTGCTTTCCGGAAAAAGACGGTGAGTGGATTATCCGGCTGGTATATGCAGCGTTGGTGCTCCTCGTTTTTTACAGTATGTACACACCGAATATTTTTGGAAGAGGAGAACTGAGCGATGCTTACCATGGGCACGCATATTTCAATTCTGTCTACAATATTTATCAGGGAATGCCATATACGCATAATGTTACGAGTATTTATGGACATTACGGACTTTTCTTTAAGATTCCAATGGAACTTGTTCATGGTGATTTCAAAGCCTTTGTTGCCATGGTTGCCGGAATTGGAGTCTTTGCACATATCTGTGCATTTCTTATCCTGGAACTGCTGGTCAAAAGCCGTGTGTTGAGGGTACTTGGTGCTTTGGCAGTTACATTTCCTGTACTTGGTATGCGAGGTGGCTTTTACTGGCAGGTTTGGCCGCATCGGGTAATTTTTCCGATGCTGCTGTTTCTGTATGGAGCATGGATCCTCAAAAAAGAGCTGTGCAATTTCTGGACAGCAGTGGGTGGGTATCTGATCTGTCTGCTGGCAATCCTCTGGAATACAGAGACCGGACTGATTCTTACTGTGGCGTGGGCAGGAATGCTTATTTCACGTTTTCTGTCTGTGGGAAAAATAAAGATCCGTAGACTATTGTGGTTAATCTTTGCACAGTTTGCCGGAATGGCCGGGGCGGTGTTTGGAGCGTATGGAACAGTAAATCTCTATAATATCCTGAAACACAGTCCGGCAAATTCGTTTGAGGACTTTTTGATCCCATTGCTGTCAGGCAGTTATATGACGGGAGTTCTTCATCTGGATATGCCTACAGAACCCAATGCATATATGGCAGTGATCACACTGTTTCTGACCGGAACGGCTCTGGGAATGACCAGCTGGTTCAGTGGAAAAGAGAGACATTGCTGGCAAAAAGAATTTCTGTTTCTTCTGAGTGTCGGATCACTGGGATGCCTGGTGTATTATATTAACCGTCCGGCATATCACAATCTGGACTGTATTACCATGCCGGCTGCGATCATGGCTGCATACTGGGGACAGAGGGGAATCGAATTTATCAAAAATGAAGAATGGAAAAGATTTGACAGCCTTTCGCTCAGACATGTGACCGTCAGTGGTGTAGGGCTGATCTGTACAGTTGCGGTTCTTGCAATGTCTACCGGAACGGTTCTTCAGTTTGCACAGAACAGCAAGATTAAAGAAAATTATCATAATGTGCAGGAATTTGAGGATTTCGCAGAGCAGATCGCAGAAGTTGTTCCTGCTAATACACCGTCATTTGGTATCAATGTTCCAGAAATCTGCAGTATGCTTCATCGGCGGACAGAATGTTTTACAATGGATTTCAGTGATATGCTCGTTCGCCCGGACAGTTTGAAAGAGCTGAAAGACCAGCTGGAACATGCGGAAGTGCCAGGGGCATTTACCGGAAAATCATCCATGAATATCTGGAAACGGAATGATCCGGAAACATATCGGTGGTTCATGGATCATTATGAACTAAAAGAGACGCTCCCTTTTTATGGGGAAAAGTTTCTGTACTATATAAAAAAATAAAATACAGAAGGAGACTATTATGTTTGAAGAAATGACAGAACAGCAGGCC
>ENA-OQCU01000966-OQCU01000966.1-human-gut-metagenome-genome-assembly--contig:-NODE-966-length-10978-cov-3.856327_pt1 | contig 10978 bp, 12 predicted proteins | sample MGYA00242504_ERZ504590 | MGnify/ENA primary metagenome ERZ504590 (study PRJEB26092, sample SAMD00036318) | human gut metagenome | host: Homo sapiens | study: EMG produced TPA metagenomics assembly of...
ATAGTGATGTGTGAACAGTAACAGTTCATCCTTTACGAAAGTTACCAATATCCGATTGATTTCAACATCACTTCGGCTCAGCTTTTTCTATACCATAACATTCATGGCAAATCCCATGTACCGCCATACGTATTTCTTTATCCAGACGTGAATTACAGGTGATCAGAGTCACCATTCTCTCCCTTTCATCAGGCTCTACTCCTGTGTCATACATGGAATTATTTTTCAATATAGATAATTGTCTCCTGTATGCAGGACTGGATAACTTGTATCCATATTCAAATGCCGGGCTTTGGGAAGATGCCTGTTCCACAGAAAAAATTTTGTACAGAAACTTTCTTTTTGGTGTTGTGATCTCAATTTCAGGACATTTTTTAGAAATTCAGGCTGTTCATAACGGTTCAGATTTGCAAACATCATATTACCTTCTATATTATGCCCGTAAAGAATACTGTGGGAATCTGTGAAATTCTTTTTTATGTCATGTTCCAGAAAAATACATCCAAACAGATCTTCCTCTCCTCTGAAATTATGTTTCAGGTAATATTCATCATCTGCCGCCTGAACTACAGGATAAGAAATATCGGCTCCCGGGACAGTAATCCAGGCAACTGTCTGAGAGTTGATCTTTCTTAAATTTTCCCAGGAAATCCCGAAGGATTCCCTGATTTCATCTGTACAGTTTTTGTTTTTTGATTCAGAAGTATCTTCTCTGTTTTTTACCTGCGTTTTTTTTCACTGTTTTTTGTTACTGCTTGTCTTCATCAGTTTTTTGCCATCTGCCAATAATCCGGCACCTTCTTCTGTTCTTCACCCCTGCCATTTGGGAAAGCTCTGCATATTCCTGCCTTGCTGCAAGATTCTGTTCATAACTTTTTATATAGAAGCCGGCACAATATATAAGAAGCCCAATTGCTGCTATGATCATACTTACTGCAAATGTTCTGAGTTTTTTCATTTCCGCGGCATACCCTTTATATTTCTTTTCCCGGAAACAGTTCTTCTGTAGATCACCACACCTCCTGTCAGCAGTCCCATTCCGATAAGTCCAAGAACAGCCATCATTTTAAACGGTCTGACATCTCCTGTTTTAGAACTTCCTGCCATGGAACCACCCTGATAGCTTCCGTATCCACCCGAATTTCCGTAACTGCTGCCTCCGTTTCCGGAAGTTGTGCCTCCATTATTTCCACCATTGTAAGATGCCAACGGTGCTTTCGTCGGTACAGGAGTCATTTTCGGGCAGGTTCCCGGTACAGATGGTGTTGGTGTGGCTTTTGGCTGCTCCGTCGGTTTCGGTACTTCTGTAGGTTTTGGTGTCTCTGTCGGCTTTGGTGTTTCTGTTGGTTTCGGTGTTGCAGACGGTGTTGGTGTGGCAGTGGGTTCTGCTTTTGTTTTCACATATACCTCCTGCTGCGCCGCAATTTCCGGTGAAATATCTCCTCTTGCTTTCGCTGTGTTTACAATTTTTTCAGGCTCTGTGCTTTCTGTTTTAAATACCACTTCATAGCAGACTTCAATTTTATCCATATCTGACAACGATGCTCCTGTCTGAATTACAAATCCTGTATCATCTGCCTCTATTTTGGCATCTTTCAGCTCTATGCCGTTTTTCTTCACAAAAATGCTGTCTTTTACAATAGAAGCCCCTTGGGTTTCCAGTTTATCTTCGATAACAATATTCTGATCTGTGACATCCTCACGCAGTTGTCTTACTGTCAGCTTATAGTATCCTTTCTCACCGGACGCATACTCTTTCTTATCTGATTCCTTCACAATTTCCAGAATCGGACTGTGTACCTCTGTCTCTGTTTCCCCGGTTGCAGGTATCTTTTCACTGCTGTCTGCAACTGCAGTATTGTGCACTTTCTGTCCTGCCAGGGCTGCATCAATCACTGCTGCCTGATATTCCACGATCATACTTTTCTGTTCCTGACAGTCCAGAGGATTATACATTACCTGCTCAAAAAGACCGCCTTTATCATTATCGCAGATACTATATCTGCTGTCCCTGACCAGTGTCCTGCCTGTTGACATCAGGAAAGTATTATCATCATTGATCTGTACATCAGCATCTGCCACATTTCCTTTCTCATCCATCAGAATCACCGAATCCTTCAGAAGACGTACTCCCTGAGTATCGATCACATCCTGCAGAGTAACATTACGCGCCACACATCCGGTCTGCTCCTGTGTCAGGACAATGCGGTATGTAATAATATCACCATATTTGTAAAATGGTTTGTCCGTCGTCTTCTCTACGTTAAGAACAGGCGAGTTCACCCAGATTTTTGAGGAGTCCTTTACTTTCTGTGCATTATCTGCATACGCCTGTGCTGTATTTACAATCTCCATCCCATTTACGCTTTCCTGCGCAGTACAGCGGAAATTAACAGTCACAGGTGTCTGATACGGAAGATCTGAAATCGTCACGATCCATCCGGTTCCCTGACGTGTAACCTGACAGCTGACCGGTTTTTCCACTGTTTCTTTATAATTTTCCGGATTCAGCTGATTTCCTGCATCATCAGTTCCTGCCACCGGATTCTGAATAACAGCCGGAACACCGCTTACAGTAACAGCATCTTCAGCTCCGTCCAGAGCCAGCCCTTCAGGAAGGGAAAGATCACTGATCACAAGATTTCTTGCGATAGATCCCTTCTGAAGATTATTAACCGTAACCTGATAATTCACCTGTTCTCCTACCCGAAATTCATTTTCCGCACGTCCGTCCCCGGCTGCCAGATATGGATTCTGAAAACTTTTCTCAATAGAAAGAACTGCTGTATTTACATACACTTCTGCGTCATCCTGTGAAACAGGGGCATTCTGCGCCTGCACATTGGCAACATTAATGCTTTCCATTCCATTTGCCGCTTCCGCAACTGTGCAAAGGAAAGAAATCATAACCGGAGTATTTGCCGGAAGATCTGAAATGTTCAGTCTCCATCCGCTTCCCTCCTGAAGAAATTCATAATTCACCGGTTTCTCTGATGTCTCATTATAAAATTCCGGATTGAGCTGGTTCAAAACATCTTTGGTCCCTGCTGTCAGCTGCGTAATATTCTGTGGGATTCCGCTTACCGATACATCCTCTGCCGATGAAAGCGCAAGTCCTGCCGGCATACCGGTATCCCAGACAGTTACGTTCCGGGCCACTGTACCTGCTTTTTTATTCTCCACCACCACATTGTACTGTACCTGTTCTCCGACCTGCCATTCATAATGATCTGCAGATTTCTCAATCCAGAATTCTCCTGAATTTACATATACTTCTGCATCATCAGATCTCTCATCTGTATTAGCAGCTTTTACAGTTGCTGCATTTACGCTTTCGTGTCCATTTGCCTCTTCCTGTGCGATACAATGGAAAATAATCGTTACAGGCTGACTGTATGGCACATAAGAACAATAAAAGGAAAATCCGTTCTCATCTGCATTCAACTGAGAATCCACAGATCTCGCTTCATATGCCTGTCCTGTTTTCTTATCCGGTACGGGATAGTTTACCTGTTGCTGAACTCCCAGTACTTCCATGCTCTGTGCACCACCTGCCAGAACCAGTCCCTGCGGCAGACCAATATCAGTAATAGTTACATCTTTTGCAATTGTTCCTGCCGTTACATTATTCACCACGATCCGGTAAGCTACCTGCTCTCCTGCCTGCCATTCATATTTGTCTGCTGTTTTATCAATTTCAAGCTGTGGACTGTTCGGCCATACTTCTGCCATATCCTTTCTGGATTCCTGTTCTCCTGTCTCAGGATTGATCAGATTATCCGCTGTTGCAGTCACAATATTTTCCCATTCCTGTCCATTGGAATCCGCAGATGCCTGACATTTAAAACGGATTGTGATCGTCTCCCCATACTTCAGGGACGGACACTCTGCTTTCCATCCATTTTCTCCCTGTCCGGTAAGCGTACAGTTCTCGCCTCCCTGACTTGTCTCTACAGCATACTGCCCTTCCAGAAACTGCAGACATGATGGAAGCTCGTCTGTAATAACAACATTTACTGCTTTTACATCCTGTTTTGTCTGAGAAACCAGAACCTCATAATCTATGATATCTCCCGTTTTCCATTCATACTGAGAAGTATTTTTCTTTACTTCCAGTTCCGGTGGAATCACACCCTTTACCCACACTGTTTCCGTATCCATTGTATCTCCGCTTCCGTTTGTACGTTCATAACTCATGGATGCATGGTTTGGTACAAGAATACTGTATCCATCCTCTGCAAGGTATTTTGAAATGTTAATTTCTGATTCCGGTCTCTGGCGTACTTTTAAAGTAAATGTGTAAGTCTGATTATCTGTAAATGCTTCATCCTGAAGGCTCTCTGCTTTGGCCCTGCAGGTCACTTTCTGTCCTTCAACAGCAACATCAAACCAGTCTGTCACTGTCTGCCCTGCATCATTCACAATACTGACTTTTGATGCATCCTCTATAGTAAGACAATCCTCAAGTATATCCTGTACCACAAAGGATTTCAGTCTATTGGGTGTCACCTCCGCCCGGATCATATACTGGAATTCCTGTCCCTGACGAATGCCAAAAGGTTTTTCTTTTGATGTGGCAGCTGCCTGTTCCCATGTACAGTTTGCCTCTCCCACACGTTTCTCAGGCGCTTTTTTCATCTCAACATCACCGAAACAATAGGATGTAAAATCAAAATATGCATATGCTTTGCAGTATTTCTGTCCTTTAAAGTTCGGACAATAACTGTTGCCTGATGGATCCAGATATTTATTTCTTGTAATCTCTGCCCATCTTTCCTGAGAACCGGCTTTTGCAATGGCATCTTCACGACTTTTATCCCATTTATCCAGTCTGAACTGATGACAGAATTCTACCGTAAAATTATCTGTATTATAAAAAATGATTCAGCCATCCTCTCGGATCATCCGGCTCAACGGAACCAAGGGGTGAGCTTACAGAATTCCCCATCTACCGTCAGATAATCATTGTTTTTCAGAACATATGCATTATCCAGACTGCTGTCTGATCGGAATACGGACTCCCTGTCCCGCATCAATATCACGTATGGTTCCATGGCCACTGATCGGCAGTGTTTCTTCTGTTCCATGCTTCAGAAACTGAAACTTAACCTTTGCGTATCCTACAGAATAAATAAATACACCGATACTGTTTTGGAAAAGCCAACCATTGGATAAGCTTCATTATCTTTCCATTGCAAACGTAGCTCCGCCTTTATTCTGTAACAATCGATTCATGCAGTGCGCAGTATCATAACGGGGATTCTGCATTCTCTACTCCCACAAGAATGAGTCTGACATCAACAATATTTCCATTTCCATCTTTTCCTACATTGTTATAACGCATCCCTGCGCTTCCGGCTTTATAGTCCGCTCCTACACGAACGCACTCTGTGTCACGTTCAACTTTTTCCATTGTCTGAAAAAGCTTCCCTGTCCAGATTATCACACCCAAAAGATTCATATGTGGTAATTCCGGGGCTGAAACTTCATGTTAAAGCCGAATAACCATAAACTCACCACCTTGTTCACTAGTCCCATGTTTCTACAGTTAACGGTGCCGCCTGAGTTACGCAGACAGGCACAAGCCCCAGAATTGCCTGCAGAATAAAAAGCATTGCAAGCAGCAAAGCTCCAAGGCGTTCTTTCAGTTTGAAATTGTGTTTCATTTTCCGTCTCCTTTCCGAACAAAAAATATAAAAAATGAATGTGGGATTTTTCCCTGCACCTGGCAGGATTAAAGAATAGAAATAAGTTGAGATTGTATGATTATAAATATTCAAGGGGAATTAATATCGTGAAACAAGAACGTTTACACTTAAGATTTTAAGATTCTGCGCAGGGTTTCTTTTCTGAAACCCTGCACAGATTTTCATTGATCATTTCTTTTCTTCAGCCATGAAAGAAAATAAAGAATAATTGCAAGAATAATAAAAAACGGAATCGCAACTCCGATTATCAGTATCAGTAAAACAATTATAACAGCCGCCGCTGCAATAACAACAGCCTTGCCATGCCAGGTAGAAAGATCGATTACTTTTTTCCATCTTTTCTCCTGCTGATGAGGAAGCTCTGTCTCATTGCCATAACTACTTCCGTAAGAAGAATACTCTCCGTAATCTTCCTGTGTACTTCCATCATCTGTATCGATCAGAGTTTTTGCTATCAGATGCGGGTCTCCCAGTTCCTGCAGTACTTCCTGCTCTGAACGTCCGCCACGTACCTGAGACTGTATATAATCTTCATAATACCTGATATGTGCTGCTGCTTTGCCCTCCTGCATCTGCCCGGCAAGCTGGCTTCTCAGGATTTCCAAAAATTCTTTTCTGTTCATCTTCTACACTCCATTTTGCCAGAAATACATATCAAAACTCTACTGCTCTCTCCGTTATCAGTAACGTTCGTACTCTTATTTTACCATATATACCGCAGGTAGCAACTAATATAATCATAAACTTTTTATGAAATTCTTATAAACACATATATCGTTTTGGAAATAACACTGCAAATCCACTCGGATTCTCCTGCTTTCGTCATTTTCCGACAATTTTTGCATACATCTCCGGTCTGCGGTCTCTGAAAAGTCCCCAGTTCAGTCTGTCTGCCTTTAATGCATCCAGGTCAAAAGTGCTTACAAGCACCCCCTCTTCCCCTCCGGGCAGTTCTGCACAGAGAGCACCTGTGTTGTCTGTGATAAAAGAAGAGCCGTAAAAATTAAGAGCAGATTTCTGCATTCCGTTTTCCGGACATGGCTCTACTGTTTCCTCACCGATTCTGTTGGCAGCGATCACAGGGATCAGGTTGGAGGCAGCGTGTCCCTGCATACATCTTCTCCAGTGTTCCATGCTGTCGCATTCCAGGATGGGTTCACTTCCGATGGCAGTGGGATAAAAGAGAAGCTCTGCTCCCTGCAGTGCCATACATCTTGCCGTTTCCGGGAACCACTGATCCCAGCAGATTCCAACTCCAATGGTTCCAAATCTGGTATCAAAAACCTTAAAGCCGGTATCTCCCGGTGTGAAATAGAATTTTTCCTGATAATAATGGTCATCCGGAATATGTGTTTTCCGATAAATGCCGAGATTCTTTCCATCTGCATCCAGAACCGCAACGCTGTTATAAGTATTATTGACCTCTTTTTCATAAAAGCTGACCGGAATCACAATCCCCAACTCTGCCGCTACCCTGCTGAAATGACGCACTGCAGGGTTTTCCTCTGCAGTCTGCGCATATTCATAATACTCATATCTGCGCTCCTGGCAGAAATAGGGCCGTTCAAAAAGCTCCGGCAGAAGAACAATCTCAGCTCCCTTTGCTGCTGCCTGACGCACCAGTTCCTCTGCATGGGCAATATTTTTCTCCACACTTTTACTGCATTTCATCTGAACTGCTGCCACTGTTACATTTCTCATCCTGTCTGTTCCTCCTGCTCCTGTTTACATAAGTAAGTTTTTTCATAACTTTCAGGTAATAACCCTCAAACACATGACTCTCAAAGTTTTCTGCATCAAGGTCAGATATTTTTTCCGGGAATCTGCTGGGTGATACAGTGAATATTTCCACCGCCAACAATGATGGCTCTGGCATCAATGGGATAAATCCTTCTTTCAGGAAAACACTTCTGCAGAATCTCCACTGCCCTTTTGTCATTTTCATCCCCAAATTGTGGAAGGATGATCCCTCCATTGGAAATATAGAAATTCACGTAACTGGCAGCCATCCGTTCTCCTGCTTCCCGTTCGTCTTCTCCCTCTTCAAACACAAAGCCATCCACATCTTCCTGGGTAAGGCAGACCGGTTTCTGAGGAATCGGAAGCTTATGAATCTTAAATTTTCTGCCCTTTGCATCTGTTTCCTGTTCCAGCACCTTCAGATCAGCCAAAGACATGGCATACTGCGGATCTGTCTCATCCTCTGTCCATGCAAGCACAACCTCTCCGGGCCTTACAAAAGCGCACACGTTATCCACATGCTCATTGGTTTCATCCTGATAGATTCCACATGGAAGCCAGATAATCTTGTGGACACCGAGCCAGTACTTCAACTGTTCCTCTATCTGTTCCCTGCTCATCTGAGGATTGCGTCCCTGACTCAGAAGACAGGCCTCTGTAACAATCAGAGTCCCCTCTCCGTCAGAATGGATGGAACCGCCCTCCAGCACAAAAGGTCTGGCATCCAGACATGGACAACCGAGAGTCCTGCAGATAAAGGCAGCCACCCTGTCATCCTTTTCCCAGTTCCGGTAAAGCCCGTCAAAGGTACCTCCCCAGGCATTAAACTGCCAGTCAACTCCACAGACCGCCCCTTTCTCATCCAGAACCATGGTTGCTCCCACATCTCTGGCCCAGGCGTCATCTGTCTCGCATTCCAGCAAAGTCACACCGGAAACATTCCCAAGCTGATTCTTTGCATTCTCCATCTGAGCTTTGGAAACCAGCATATACACCTTTTCGCTCACTCCAATAGCCTCTGCAACTTTCACAAATGCTTTCTGTGCTTCCCTTGCCCCATAATTCCAGGAACCGGGACGTTCCGGCCAGATCATCACACATCCCTCATGAGGCTCAAATTCTCCGGGCATACGATATTTTGTTCTGTTCTTCTCTGTAACTTCCATGTCTGTCTCCTTTTCTTTGATAGCCCGGCAGATATCAGGAAAGCCGGCTCTTAAAGTCTTCGTATCCGAAATGTCTGATAACCTCACACTCTCCGTCCTCATGCATAACCGCAATATCCGGCAGCGGCATACCGTTAAATGTATTATTCTTCACCATAGAATAAATCGCCATATCCATAAAATACAGCTTGTCCCCGATCTGGATCTCTCTGTCAAAGGAATAATCTCCGATCACATCTCCTGCCAGGCAGGTGCAGGAAGATAAGCGGTAGGTATATGCCTTCTCCCCTGCTTCCCCGCTGTCCTTAAGAGGCGGACGATAGGGCATCTCCAGCACATCCGGCATATGGCAGGCTGCAGAAGCATCCAAAATCAGCGTTCTGATCTCATTTTCCACAATGTCCATAACCTCTGTCACCAGATATCCGGCATTCAGGGCAACAGCCTCCCCGGGCTCCAGATAAATATCCAGATCATAGGTTTCCTTCATATGCTGAATACATTTTTCCAGGAGCTTTACATTATAATCCTCTCTGGTAATATGATGTCCGCCACCCATATTCAGCCAGGAAACCTCAGACAGAAATTCTCCAAACTTCTCCTCTACCGCCTGCAATGTTTTCTCCAGGTCATCCGCATTCTGTTCGCAGAGCGTATGAAAATGCAGTCCGTCGATCCATTTCAGACATTCCCCGTCAAAGTTCTCTCTGGTAACCCCCAGCCTTGAACCCGGCGCACAGGGATCATAGATCGCATGATCCCCCTGAGTGGAGCATTCCGGATTAATACGGAGTCCCAGACTGGCTCCGGTACACACTTCTTTAAATTTCTTCAGCTGTGCTGTGGAATTAAAGATAATATGGTCACAGATCCGATCCAGTTCCTCTATATCTTCTGTACGGTAAGCAGGGGAAAAAACATGATTCTCTTTCCCCATCTCTTCATATCCAAGCCTTGCCTCAAACAGACCGCTGGCAGTGGTACCTGCCAGATATTTTCCGATCATGGGATACAGAGCAAAACCGGAAAACGCTTTCTGCGCCAGAAGGATCTTACACCCGGTATCCTCCTGGACTTTTTTCAAAATCTCCAGATTCTCCCGCATCTTCTTCTCATCGATCACATAGCAGGGAGTTTGCAGTTGATTAATCTTCATTGGCTTTCCAGACCTTTACCAGTTCAGGATCTTCGCAGACTTTCCATGGAAGTCCCCATTTGTTCAGTGCTTCCATATATGGATCCGGATCAAATTCTTCCACATTAAATACACCCGGCTTCTTCCACTGTCCGGTCACTACCATCATGGAACCGATCATAGCCGGAACACCTGTTGTATAGGAGATTGCCTGGGATTCCACCTCTTTATAGCATTCCTGATGATCACATACATTATAAATATAAATACTTTTCTCTTTTCCGTCCTTAACACCTGTGAAAATACAGCCGATATTTGTTTTACCCACTGTTCTCGGACCCAAAGATGCAGGATCCGGCAGAAGAGCTTTCAAAAACTGGATCGGCACGATCTCCTGTCCATTAAATTCCACAGGTGCGGTGGAAAGCATTCCTACATTTTCCAGTACATTTCATATGTGTCAGATAGCTCTGTCCGAATGTCATAAAGAAACGGATCCTCTGTACTCCCGGAATATTTTTTGCCAGTGATTCAATCTCTTCATGATGAAGAAGATACATATCCTTCTTTCCTACCTCAGGGAAATCATAGACAGATTTAAATTCCATAGGCTCTGTTTCTACCCAATGTCCGTCTTCCCAGTAGGAACCATTTGCGGAAACCTCTCGAAGATTGATCTCCGGGTTAAAGTTTGTGGCAAAAGGATATCCATGATCACCGCCGTTGCAGTCCAGAATATCAATGGTATGGATTTCATCAAAATAATGCTTCAAGGCATAGGCACTGAATACACTGGTAACACCCGGATCAAAACCGGTTCCCAGAAGAGCAGTCAGTCCTGCTTCCTTAAATTTCTCATTATAAGCCCACTGCCAGGAATAATCGAAATATGCAGTAAAGCCTTTTTCTTTACATCTCTTTTCGTAGATTGCACGCCATGTGGGATCTTCTGTATCCTCTGCTTCATAATTGGCAGTATCAATATAATCCGCACCGGCTTCCAGACATGCATCCATGATGGTAAGATCCTGATATGGAAGTGCCACATTCAGGACAGCATCCGGCTTATAGGCTCTGATCAATTCTGCGACCTCTGCTGCATTATCCGCATCTACCTTTGCTGTCTCAATTTTTTGTCTTCGTTGTACTTTCAATCTTCTTTTTGAGTGCATCGCATTTTTCCTTTGTCCTGCTTGCGATCATAATCTCTGTAAAAACAGAGCCTATGG
>ENA-OQCU01000969-OQCU01000969.1-human-gut-metagenome-genome-assembly--contig:-NODE-969-length-10959-cov-3.582533_pt1 | contig 10959 bp, 11 predicted proteins | sample MGYA00242504_ERZ504590 | MGnify/ENA primary metagenome ERZ504590 (study PRJEB26092, sample SAMD00036318) | human gut metagenome | host: Homo sapiens | study: EMG produced TPA metagenomics assembly of...
TGCACCTCGCGCTCGGTCATGCCGGGACGCATGTACCCCACGATGTGCGGCGAACGCGGCGTCGGTGACGACCTGAGGCCGCCTTCATTGCGCGCGATTCTACCTGCACGTCTTTGCGACGGCGCGCAGGTTCACGATGGAGTCGGATGTTTCGCGCAACTGCGGCGCGCGGGAGCCTCCGCGAAGGCGGCTTCGAGCGCGCGAAAGCCGGCGAGCGTCATGGAGTCCTCGATGCCGAGCGCGATGGCTTCGGCCCCGTCCGACGGCTGGTCGACGTGGCGGGCGGCGAAGGTTTCGGCGACGAACTTCGCGTGGGTGACCCGTGCGTCGTCGACCGCGACCGCTCCTTCGCGGGCAGCAGCCGCGCGCGCCGCCTCGCTATAGCGCGAGTCGGTGTGCAGCACGGCATCGTGCGGCGTGACCAGCAGCGCGTGCGCGTCCTCGTCGTCGAACACGCCGTCGAACGCGGTGAGCCAGGCGATGTTCGAGGTGTCGCGCACGAAGAACGCGCCCGATGCCCGCATCGGCGCAGGCGGCGCGGAGACGATCGAGGCGAGGCCCCGGCAGCCGCAGCGAGCGCGGCGCTATCGGGCGAGCAGCACATCGACGGCCTCCTTGTAGCCCTCTTTGCCCTTGCCCTTGATCTGCGCCACGCATACCGGCGCGATGACCGAGATGCGGCGGAACTCCTCGCGCGCGGAAATATCGGATAGATGCACCTCCACCGTGGGCACGTCGATGGACGACACGGCGTCGCGCAGCGCGTACGAGTAGTGCGTGTGCGCACCGGGATTGTAGACGATGCCGTCGTACGCGCCGCGCGCCTCGTGCAACTTGTCGATGAGCGCGCCCTCATGGTTGCTTTGGAAGCAGTCGACGCTCGCACCCCGCTCGGCCGCGTATTCCGTCACCTCGCGCTCGATGTCGGCAAGCGTCACCGTGCCGTACACGTCGGGCTCGCGGACTCCCAGCAAATTGAGGTTCGGCCCGTTCAACACCAGAATCTTCTTCATAATCGGCTTCCTCCCCTATGCCTTCGAGCGAGCCCAAGCGTTCAGGTGGTCGAGGATGGTGGCGTCGTCGACATCGGCGAGCTGCCAGGAACCCACGTCGCGGGGCAGCACGAAGCGCACCTGGCCGCGACGGGCCTTCTTGTCGCGCTTCATGGCCTCCAGCATGGCCTCCGGCTCGGCCGACCAGTCGAGGGCGGGCAGGCCCAGCTGGTCGAGCAGGCTGTCCTGCGTCTCGACCAAATCGAGCGGCGCGTCCACCAGCGACACGGCCATGCGCGCGGCGAAGCGCATGCCCTCGGCCACGGCCGCGCCGTGCGAGAACGCGCCGTACCCCGCCAGCGATTCGACCGCATGTCCCAACGTGTGGCCGTAGTTCAGGCACTCGCGCACGCCCTTGCTCTCGGACTTGTCGGCGGCCACCACGTCGGCCTTGAACACCACCGAGCGCGCGATGGCCTCCTCTACTACCACCTCATCGCGCGCCGCCAGCGCGCCCGCCGCGTCAACCAGCCAGAAGAAGAAGTCGTCCGAGTCGATGACCGCGGACTTCGCTATCTCCGCGCAACCGCAGGCCCACTCGCGCTCATCAAGCGTGGCCAGCGTGGCCGTGTCGGCGCACACGTACGCCGGCTGTTTGAACGCGCCCACGAGGTTCTTGCCGGCCGCCAGGTTGACGCCGGTTTTGCCGCCCACCGACGAGTCCACCATAGATAGCAGCGTCGTGGGAACCTGCACCACCGGCACGCCGCGCATATAGGTTGCGGCAACGAACCCGGCGAGGTCGCCCACCACGCCGCCGCCGAGCGCCACCACCACGCAGTCGCGGCCGAGCGCAAGGCTGGCCATGGCCTCCCATATCTCTCCCGCCACCTCGACAGACTTCGAGCCTTCGCCCGCCGGCACGGCGATGTCGCTCACGCGGAACCCGGCTTGCGCGAGCGCTTCCTTCGCGTCGGCGCGGTACAGCGGCGCAACGTTCTCGTCGGTGACGACGAGCGCGCGGTCCGACTCGGCGAACGCCGGCAGCTTGCGCAGATGCGCGCCCAGATTCGCCAGCACGCCGCCGCCGATGCGCACGTCGTAGGCTTCTTCGCCGGGGATGTTGACGATCACTTTCGTTGCAGGCACAGGATGCCCTCCTTCTCGAGCGCGCTCTGCACTTCGCGCGCGATGGTAGCCACGTTCTTGCCGGCGGTGTCGATGGTGAGGTCGGCCACCTCGGCGTACAGGGGCAGGCGCTCCTCGGACGTCTTGCGCGCGGCATCGAGGTCCTGGAACAAAGGGCGCGTGGAGGTGTCGCTGATGCGCGACTTCGCCTCGTCGGCCGTGACCTTCAGGTACACGACGAACCCCGCATCGCGCAGGATGGCGCGGTTCTCATCGCGCTTCACCACGCCGCCGCCGCACGACACGAGCAGCGGCTCCTTGCCGGCCAGCTCGCGCAGCACGTCCGTCTCGATGGCGCGGAAGCCGTCCTCGCCCGCCTGCGCGAAGATCTCCTTCACGCGCTTGCCCTCGCGGCGCTCGAGGTACGTGTCCATGTCCACCGAGGCCACGCCGCAGGTGCGCGCCAGCCGTCGCGCGACCGACGTCTTCCCCGCGCCCATGAATCCCACGAAGAACACGGGGCGCGCAAGCTCCCCCACCACGCGAGGTCGCCTCGAAGCCTCGTGCCTCATCGCGCCATCGTCCTGAGCCGCTGGCGGTACGCTTTCACGGCCGCCTTGATGTCGGCCATGTTATCGCGCCCGAACTTCTCGAGGTACGCCTCGGCCAGCACGAACGCCACCTCGCTCTCGGCCACCACGGCGCAGGCGGGCACGGCGCACGTGTCGCTGCGCTCCTTCGACGCCTCTTCGACTTCCAACGTGTCGAGGTTCACCGTCTCGAGCGGCGTCATGAGCGTGGGAATGGGCTTCATGGCCGCACTCACGATGAGGGGCATGCCCGTGGTCATGCCGCCTTCGAGGCCGCCCGCATTGTTCGACGTGCGCACGAAGCCGACCTGCTTGTCCAGCGCGATGGGGTCGTGCACCTCGGAGCCCACGCGGCGAGCCGCTTCGAAGCCCAGACCGAACTCGACGCCCTTGATGGCAGGGATGGAGAACAGCGCCGCTCCCAAACGCGAGGTCAGACGATCGTCCGCCGTAGCGTAGCCGCCCACGCCCGGCACGAGCCCCGTCACCACGACGCGGAACGTGCCGCCAGGCTCTCGCCGCGTCTTTCGCGCGGTCGATCTCGGCCTTCATGGCCTCCGTCGCCTGTTCGTCGGGACAGCGCACCTCGCTCGTCTCGATAGCCAGCGGCTTGTAGTCGGGAGCGTTCATGAGCGCGTCGTCCTCTTTGAAGGACGCGCTTCCGATGGACGTGACGTACGAGAACACCTCCACACCCAGGTCGGCCAAGAACTCGCGCGCGATGCCGGCCGCCGCCACGCGCGCAGCCGTCTCGCGGGCGCTTGCGCGCTCGAGGATGTTGCGGCAGTCGGACGTGTCGGTTTTGAGCGCCCCCACGAGGTCGGCGTGGCCGGGGCGTGGCGTGACCTCACGGGCGAGGTCGGACGGAGCCTCGCCGAACGTGGCCATGCGATCGGTCCAGTTCTCCCAGTCCCGGTTGCGCACCACGAGCGCGATAGGAGTTCCCAGCGTGCGGCCGAAGCGCACGCCGGAGACGACCTCCACGGTATCGCGCTCGATACGTTGGCGGCCGCCGCGCCCGTAACCGGACTGACGACGAGAAAGGTCGGTGTTGATCTGCGATTCGGAGATCTTCAAGCCCGCGGGCACGCCTTCGACGATGGCCGTCAGGCACGGACCGTGGCTCTCGCCTGCTGTTAGGTATCGCATAGTCTGTCGCTTTCCGCGCTGATACGAATGGTTCGCATCGTATTGTACCCTACCGTTCAGGCAAGGCTAGCAAAAAGCAGGTCGCACGCCGCATCCGCATCGAATGAGTCATCAACCCCATCCCTATGGCTCACGCACTCGTCATCCTGAGCGAGCACAGGGAGGCTCCGCGAAGCGGGGACGCGAAGGATCCCGCACGGTGCCAACCGAGACGCTTTCAGCTGGCGCCTCACGGGATCCTCGACTCCGCGCTACGCGCTCCGCTCAGGATGACGAAGCAACCAGTCGGTTCCGTTCAGGATGACGGAAGTCTACAGGTCGAACCCTGCCGCTTCCGCCATCAAGGCGAACAGCTCGTCGTCAGACAGGGCGACGTCGACCTCGGCGAGGTCGCACACGGCGTGCACGGTGGCCACTGCCTGCGCTACCAGCATCCCGGCGCCGTCGTGCACCGTGCATCCCGCTTCGCGCGCGGCGCGCACGAGCGCCGTCTCGCCGTGGCCGTATACCGCGTCGAACACGGTCTGGCCCGCGCTCAGAAGCCCGACGTCGAACGGCGAGCCGTCGCCCTCGTTCATGCCGAGCGGCGTCGCGTTCACCACGAGATCGGCGGCGGCCAGCGCCTTCGTGGACGTGGTGTAGCTGCCGAACTTGAACGTGGTGCGCTCGTAAGCCGTGCGGAAGCTGCGATGGTGCGCCTGCGCTGCCGGCAGGTCCACCGTGGCATTTGCCAACAGGCCGAACCGCTCGACGTAGCCTTCGAGCACCTTGCGGGAGCGCTCCTTGTCGCGCCCGACCAGCATGGCCACGTCCGCCCCGGCGATGGCGCATGCGTGCAGGATGGACAGCGCCGTGGGGCCCGTGCCGCACACGGCCACGCGCTTGCCTGCGAAGCAAAAGCCCGTGCGCTCCAAGTACGCCACGCAGCCCTGGCCGTCGGTGTTGAAGCCGATGAGCGCGTCACCCTTCTTCACCAGCACGTTCGCGCCCTGGGCGAGCTTCGCCGTGGCAGCCTTCGCCGTGGCGGCCTCGAACGCGAGCGGCTTGTACGGCGTGGTGATGTTGATGGACAGGAAGCCGCGCGCCTCCACGAACGAGCGCGCCTCTTCCTCGGTCGCGCAATCAGCCAAACCGTAGCGCCACGGCAATCCTAAGCGCTCGTACACGGCGTTGTACATCGCGGGCGACGAAGAGTGCGCAATGGGATGTCCCAAGAGGTACAGGCTCTCGGCCGGCCGTTCGGCTTGCGTGTCGGTCATAACGATCCTTTCGCTCGCTCGTTCACATCAGACGCCCTGCGCGTCGGGTTCCTCATCCTCGCAGGGGACGGCGTTCTGCGACGTCGATGCGGCGCCCTCCGGCTTACGCTCGCCCATGACGACGCGCTCGAAGTTGCGCAGCAGCAGCGTATGGGGCAGATCCTGCTCCACCAGCGGAGCCAGCAGATACGCCTTCATGCCCAGAAAATGCGCGCCCATGACGTCGGTGACCAGCTGATCGCCGATGACCACCGTCTCGGAACGCTTCGCTCCCAGCTTGCGCAAAGCCATGAGGAACGCGGGCGGCAACGGCTTGACGGCCTTCGCCACGATGGGCAGCGAAAGACGGTTCGCCAGCTGGTACACCCCTTCGTGCCAGTTGTTGGACACAAGGCAGAACGTAATGCCCGCGTCGCGCGCCTTCGCCAGCCAGAACCCCACGTCACGCGGCACTTCGTGGGTGTCACGCGTGAGGATGGTGTTGTCCACGTCCAGCAGCACGTTGCGAAAGCCCAGCGCCAGCAGGTCGCGGTCGATATCGATGCGCGAGATGCGCGCAAAGTAGCGGTCGGGTTCGAGAAAAGCCATGGCGTTGTCGCTAACGGCCTAGGAGAACGTCTGCTGATGCTCTTCGTACGTTTCGCTGAAGTAGTACTGCATCGTACCGCTTTCATCAGGCGCGAAGTAGAAGAAGAAGTAGTTCGTCTGCGCAGGGTTGCACACGGCTTGCAGGCAATCGAGACCCGGCGAGCAGATGGGCGTGGGAGGCAGACCCGTGTTCGTGTAGGTGTTGAACGGTGTTGGATTCTTGATATCCTCGGGGGTGGGGTCGTGACCCAGCTCGTAAGCCGTGGTCGCATCGCTTTGCAGGAAGCCGTAGTTCGGATCGCCGAAGTTGTTCAGGCGGTTGTAGAACACCGAGGCCACCTGGGCGCGGATCTGCTCGTCGCCCGACGACTCGCGCTCAACGATGGAAGCCAGCTTCACGGCATCGTAGATGGTGAGGCCCTGGCTTTGCGGGTAGGACCAATTGAGCCCCGACGTCTCGGTCTTGAACTGGTCGAGCATCATGCGCACTACCGACTCGGCCGCGGCATCGTCGCCGATCTCGTACGTTTTCGGGAACAGGAAGCCTTCCAGACTGTTCGTGCCCGCATCGGCCAGGAAGTCGTAGTCGGCCGCGTATGCGCTGGCATCCGACGCAGCGGCCGTGAACGCGTCCGCCGTGATGCGATTCTCGGTGAAGGTTGCCACGCTCTGGGCAACGGCCTCGAGCGTGCTGCCTTCGGGGATGGTGAGCGCGTTCGCCACCGGACCGGCCGTCAGCTGGTTGATGATGGCGTCGAGCGACATACCGCCCGCGAATGTGTAGGTACCGGGCTTGAGCTGGGAATCAACGCCCATCTCGTTGACGCGCTTCGTGAAGTCTCCCGCATTGGAAACCAGACGGGCTTCCGCAAGCTGCTCTCCGACGACCTTGGCACCAGCACCTTCGGCCACCGTGATCGTGGCCTCCTGACCCTCGGCCAGAAGCTCGACCGATTGCGCGGAACAGCTGTTGAACAGGGTGAGCGCGCCCCACGCCAAACCTCCGACGACGAGAACGGCCAAAACGGCGGCGACTATAGCAGGAGCCTTGCTTTTCTTCGGGCGGATATAGCTGGTATCGTACGTACGGAACTGGCGCTCGCCCCGGGCATGAGCCGAGCGAGCTGCATGGTTCGGACGCTGAGAATAGGTGACTTGCTTCCTGTGCTGGGGCATGGAACTGATCCTCTTCTTCCATCAAGCCTCACGGCGCGCGTCAAGCCACGCCTGCAAAAACAAACTTGCGGCTATCATATCTATTTTGCCGCGCATGGCCTTCTCGGTCATGCCCTTTTCACGCAAACTCCGTTTGGCTTCCTGCGAACTTAACCGCTCATCAGCGAATTCGTAAGGGATGCCGCAGGCGTCGGATATGGTTTTCGCCGCTTTCCGAATGCGCGCGGCCTGAGGCCCCTCCGCGCCCGCCATGGTGTAGGGAAGTCCGCACAGCAGCAGCTCCGGCTCCCAATCCTCAAGCGCTCGCTGGAACGGCTTCGCGCAGTTCAGCACTTCCGAGGCGGGCAGCACGGCCACCGGAGAAGCCACCCGTTCCCCCGGATCGCTCACCGCAACCCCCACGCGCGTCTCCCCAATATCCAAAGCCATAATTCGCATGATGAGCCCTTTCATGTTACCGGCGGATACGCGCGGCTTTCCGCTTTCAGCCTATTGTACGTCAATGCGGCAACCTGGCGAAGAGCGCAAGCATGCTCGCAACCTCTTTTGAGAAAATCGCACGGTCGATAGACGGCGGCTTGTCGTCGAGGTGCGAGAATATGGCAAAAATTTTGAGCTAGGTGAATGTGGGACGCCAGAAGACCGTCTTTGCATCGTAACTTATGCGCAAAACACCTGGTCGGTTTTCTCACACGCTCGCTTTTAGCCAAGTTAGATATATGTAACTTTTACCTACCTCGTAATTCTTGCCAAAATCAACCCGCCAAACGACCGAATAGGATTTCTCGATCCGTTTCGCACGCCCCAGGTTGACGAAGACGACAAGACGGTCACGCGCGTCCCGAAGAGGCAAGCGAGGCAGCATGATCACTCCCCAGGATGAAAAAAGGGGCTTCTCCGATTCACGGAGAAGCCGCCGAAAAAGACGCCCCGCAGGTTGAAGCGCCGCTCGCAGAGCCGGTGCCCCCAGCGGAAGAACCGCCTCGGGCGCCGTGCCGAGGGGTGCGCCGCGAGATTCCCCCTTCGGGGACTTGTCACGCTTCGCTTCGCGACGCCGCACCCATCGAGTCGAAACGTCCTGTGGACGTTTCGAGCGAGCTCGGGACCGCCTGGGCGCCGCACCCCTCGGCACGGCGCCCAGCCAACAACCCTACAGCAGCATGTCGCGCGCAGCCTGAAGGGCCGCGTCGATGCCCGAGGCGTCTTTGCCGCCGGCCTGCGCCATGGCGGCCTTTCCGCCGCCGCCGCCCTTGATGTTCCCCGAGATCGCCTTGATGACGGCGTCTGCGTCGAAGCCCACCTCCACCGCCTCCGGCGTGCCGGCCGCCAACAGCGTGGGCTTGCCGTCTTTCTCCGTGGCCAGCACCGCGGCGCCCGGCTGGCCCAGACGCGCGCGCAGCACATCCCACATATTGCGCATCTGACCCGCATCGGCCTCCGGCATGCGGCCGAACACTACCGGATAGCCCGCAGCGCTCGTCTGCGCGGTCTCGAGCAAGGCGTTGATGCCGTCGTCGGCCACGGCCTCGCGCCCACGCTTCAGCTTCGTCTGCAGGTCTTTCAAGGTCTTCATGTTCGATGCCGTGCGCTCGCTCACGTCGAACAGGGGCACGCGCAAAGACTCGGCCGCCTCCTTGAGCTCAGCCTCCACGCGATTCATGTACGCAAGCGCGTCGAAGCTGGTCACGGCTTCGATGCGACGCAGGTTCGCGCCCACGCTGGTCTCGGAGGTTATCTTAACGAAGCCGATTTCGCTCGTAGCCGAAACGTGGGTACCGCCGCACAGCTCCTGCGAAAAGCCCTCGATGTCGAGCACGCGCACGAACTCGCCGTACTTCTCGCCGAACAGCGCCATGACGCCGGCTTCGCGTGCCGATGCGAGCGACGTCTCGTAGGCGCGCACGGGATGATTCTCCATGATCTTCTGGTTCGCCAGGCGCTCCACCTCGGCGATCTGTTCGGCCGTCATGGCCTCGAAGTGGGTGAAGTCGAAGCGCAGACGGCTGTCGGCGACGTAGCTGCCCGCTTGCTTCACATGATCGCCCAGCACCTCGCGCAGCGCCCAATGCAGGATGTGCGTAGCGGTGTGGTTGCGGCGGATACGCTCGCGGCGCGGCACGTCGATGGCGGCATGCACGGCATCGCCCGCGCTCAAGCGACCGCTCTCCACCTTCACGGTGTGCGCGATCAGGCCCTTCTCGGGCTCCTTCGTGTCCAGGACCGCCACGATGGCATCGTCCTTCGCAAGCACGCCGGCGTCGCCGATCTGGCCGCCCTTCTCAGCGTAGAAGGGCGTAGCGTCCAACACCACGCGACCCTCGTCGCCCGCCTCCAGCACATCCACCTGCACGCCGTCTTTCACGAGCGCCAGCACGCGCGCTTCGGCGTCGTTCTTCGTATAGCCGAGGAATTCGGTGGGACCCACGGCCTCGAGGATCTCGTTCATCACGCCGCCATAGGTGGACCAGGCCGCCTCGGCGTCCTTCGTATTGGCAGCGCGAGCGCGCTCGCGCTGCTCGTCCATGCAGCGGCCGAAGCCTTCCATATCAACTTCGATGCCGCGCTCGTCGCACAGCTCTCGCGTGACCTCCACGGGGAAGCCGTACGTATCGTGCAGCGTGAACGCGCGGTCGCCCGGCAGCACCTCGCCCTCGAGCTCGGCCAGCGCCTCGTCGAGGAACGCGCGGCCCTGGCGCAGGTTTGAGCCGAAGCGCTCTTCCTCGGACAGGATGACGCGCCGCGTGAGCTCGCGGTTCTCCACGATCTCAGGGTACACGTGACCCATGAGGTTCACGATCTCGTCGACGTAATCGTTGAGGAACGGCTTGTCGAGGCCCAGCAGATGGCCCTTCATCACGGCGCGACGCAGCAGACGGCGCAGCACATAGCCGCGGCCCTCGTTGGAGGGCAGGATGCCGTCGGCGATCATGAATGCCACGGCACGGCTGTGATCGGCCATGATGCGCAGCGATAGGTCGATGGCCGCGTCCTCGCCGTACGTCGTTCCGGTCAGCTTCTCGCCCACCGCCACGAGGCTGCGCAGCACGTCCGTCTCGTAATTGGACTGGACGCCCTGCAGGATGGCCGCGATGCGCTCGAGGCCCATGCCGGTGTCGATGTTCTTCTTCGGAAGGGGCACGAACGTACCGTCTTCCTGTCCGTCGTACTGGGTGAACACGAGGTTCCAGTACTCCAGGAAGCGGTCGCAGTCGCAACCAGGCGCGCAGTCGGGGCTGCCGCAGCCGAAGTCCTCGCCCTGATCGAAGTAGATCTCCGAGCAGGGGCCGCAGGGGCCCGTAGGCCCGGCACGCCAGAAGTTGTCATCCTCGCCCAGGCGCGAGATATGGTCGTCGGGCACGCCCAGCTTCTTCCAGATCTCGATGGTCTCGTCGTCGTCGAGATACACGGTGAAGTACAGGCGCTCGGCCGGCAGGCCCAGCACCTCGGTGGAGAATTCGTACGCCCACGCGCACATCTCCTCCTTGAAGTATTCGCCGAAGCTGAAGTTGCCCAACATCTCGAAGAAGCTCTGGTGACGGCCCGTGGTGCCGATGATGTCGATGTCGTTCGTGCGCACGCACTTCTGCACCGTCGTCGTGCCGATGTAGGGGGCTTCAAGGTGCTTCTGCTGCAGGAAATACGGCTTGAACTGCACCATGCCGGCGCTCGTCAGCAACAACGACGGGTCGTCGGGAATGAGCGATGACGAGGGCCAGCGCTTGCAGCCCTTCTCCTCGAAAAAGCTCAGGTACTTCTCGCGGATCTCCGCGCTGGTCATGTACTTCATAGTCGTGTCTTTCTATCTCCTCGGGGGCCGCCTCGCACGACCCGCTGCTCCACTAACGACGTGCGCCCGCACGCCCCCACGCGCTCAGGCCAACAAAGCCCGATCAACGCTTCTTACGATGCTGCGCCTTCTGATCGGCCTCGGCCTTGCGCTGCTCGACGCGCTCGAACGCCGCCGAGATGTCGGGATGCGGCGACGTGGCATCGGCGATGGGATCGAGCGTGCCGTCCGAGGCGGTGGTGCCTTGGAAGAACACGCCGTCTGCGCTTACCAGCTGCCGCCCCATGCGC
>ENA-OQCU01000970-OQCU01000970.1-human-gut-metagenome-genome-assembly--contig:-NODE-970-length-10957-cov-5.071006_pt1 | contig 10957 bp, 12 predicted proteins | sample MGYA00242504_ERZ504590 | MGnify/ENA primary metagenome ERZ504590 (study PRJEB26092, sample SAMD00036318) | human gut metagenome | host: Homo sapiens | study: EMG produced TPA metagenomics assembly of...
AGACGAAGGCCGCCGTCGGCGAGCGAGGCCGCGCGGCATTGGAGGAATGGTCGTTCAGCGCCGGAGCCGACACGGATCTGTACGTGTTCTCGCATGGCTCATGGATCGCGCAGACCGTGCAGACCGTGCTGGGATTGGGGGCTATCCACCCCGATTTCGCCGACGTGGTCAGCATGGGCAACGCGCACTGGGTGCGGTTCGTCGCAGCCGACATGCCCGACGGCACGTTGCGGTGGCGGCTCGTCGACTACAATCATGGTCCGGCGCTCGCCGACACCGACCAGTGGGAGCATCCGGCCCTATAGCAGGCTCCTGATGCTGCGTTCTCCCCGTTCCCTCTATCCGCCGTTCCCTGTACGCTGGCAGAGGACACATCGCGTCCCGAATGACGGGCTACGATGGGAGCATACCGTCATCGACAGCAGGAGGAGACCGATCATGGCCAAGAACATCGCAGACGGCGACATCATCTGGACGCAGCGCAAGCGCAACTGGTGCCGCACCCCGTTCACGTTCACCACGTACACTCTGACGGCCGACGAGCTGGCCACGCAGAGCGGTCTGCTGCATCAGAGCTTCGACACCGTCAAGCTGTTCCGCATCGTCGACATCACGATCTCGCGCACGCTGCTGCAGCGCATCTTCGGCTTGAGCACGATTCTCATCGACGCGATGGATCAGTCCACCGGCGGCAAGATCGTGCTGAAGAACATCATCGACGGTTTCGCCGTGCGCAAGGAACTGCAGCACGCGGTGGATGCCGCCCGCAATGTCAACCGCGTCAGCACCCGCGAGTTCATGGGCACCGGCGACGGCTACTACGGCGGCCCGGACGGATCCGACCTCGACGGGGACGGATACCCGGATTTCCCGACCAGATGATCGCTGCGGCACACCCGGTCACGGGAAACGGGAACGGGTGTGCCGGATGAGGAGAATGCGATGAGCGTCAACGACACGACCATCTGGTGGCAGGTGTATCCGCTGGGATTCACCGGCGCCCCCGATACGCCCGTCCAACGAGGGCGAGCGGGCGTTGACGCCACGACTCGACGCCATCATCCCGTGGCTTGACTATCTCATCGACATGGGCGCGAACGGCCTACTGCTGGGGCCGGTGTTCGCGTCCGAGACCCACGGGTACGACACGGTCGACTACTATCGCATCGATTCTCGGCTCGGCGATGACGCTGCATTCGACAGGCTGATCGATGCATGCCGTAGCCGGGGCATCCGCGTGATGCTCGACGGCGTGTTCAACCATGTTGGGCGCTCGTTCCCGGCGTTTAGGGACGCGCTCGCCGGCCACGGCCACGAGTCGATGTTCCACATCACGCGAAATGCAGGCGGGGGAGTGGACTATCGCCGGTTCGAGGGGCACCCCGAACTGCCGGAACTCAATCATGACTCGGAAGAGGTCGTGCGGCTCGTCACCGATGTGATGCTGCATTGGCTGCGGCGTGGAGCCTCCGCATGGCGGCTGGACGCCGCCTACGCCGTGTCGCCGGCGTTCTGGACGCGTGTTCTGCCCGCCGTGCGGCGCGAATTCCCCGACGTGTGGATCATGGGCGAGGTGATTCATGGCGATTACCCCGCGATTGTCCGGCAATCCGGCATGGATTCACTCACCCAGTACGAGCTGTGGAAGGCGATTTGGAGTTCGCTCGAATCCGCGAACTTCTATGAACTGGATTGGAGCCTAATGAGGTGCTTGCGTACAAGCAGAAGAAGCAGCTCAAGTCAAATGATATCATCAGATTTGCCGATGTTAAGTACCGGTTTGTATAATTGTTGCAAATAAGCTCCTTAAAATTTATAATAAGAAAAAGTATTTAATAGGAAAATTAAGGAGACCCCACAGATTTGCAGAATATAAAAAGATTTGATGATAAACCATATATGACAATTGGCATAATAGTGGTAAATATAATAGTTTTTGTGCTGATGAGTTTATCTGGCAGCACACTTGATGCACAGTATATGGCTGCCCACGGAGCCATGTACCCTGAGTATATAAAGGATGGTCAGTATTGGAGGCTGCTCACTTCTATGTTTATGCATTTTGGATTGATGCATATACTTAACAATATGGTGGTTTTAGGCGCTGTCGGTCAGATAGTCGAGAAGGCTATGGGGCATGTGAAGCTTCTGATTACATTTCTTGTGTCAGGCATGTGTGGAAGTGTATTATCGTACATCGTTATGCTTTATAATAATGACTTTGCGGTATCGGCAGGCGCCTCCGGGGCGATATTTGGTCTGGTGGGAGCACTTGTGTGGATAGTTATAGCAAACAGAGGCTTTTATGAGGGCATCAGCAGACAGCAGGCTGTATTTATGGTTATACTGATGATATACTATGGAGTTTCAACGCAGGGAGTGGACAATTGGGCTCATGGAGGCGGACTCGCAGGCGGATTTGTTATTTCAATTGTTTTATATCGCAAAAAGAGATATAATAAATATAGTATCAACTAGAAATTAATTGTAAGAGAAGCTGCATGAAGATAAATATTTATTATGATGGAAGATGCATGCTTGATCAGATATTTCCGTTTTAATGGGCTTTTTGATTCTGAACAGTTACAAAATAATTATATATATGAGGTGACAAAGATGAAAGATGACAACTGTATTTTCTGTAAACTGGCAAATGGGGATATCCCAACCAATTCAATCTACGAGGATGATGATTTCAAGGTAATACTCGATGCAAGTCCTGCTACAAAGGGACATGCACTTATCCTTCCAAAGCAGCATTATGCAAATATTTTCGAGATTGATGATGAGACACTTGCCAAGGCAGCAAAGCTTGCAAAGAAGATTATGACACACGAGAAAGATGTGCTTGGCTGTGAAGGCTACAACCTGGTACAGAACAATGGCGAGGTGGCAGGCCAGACAGTATTCCATTTCCATATGCACCTGATTCCAAGATATGAGTCAGATGACAACAAGAATGTCATAGAGTGGAACCATAAGGAGTTCACTGATGATGAGATGAAGACAATCTGTGATGAGATGAGCATGTAATAGCTGCTAATAGTTACACATTATTAAAAAACAAAAAGCCCGGATATGCAAATGTAGTTCATATCCGGGCTTTTTCTTTTTTATGATATGCAATGACGCTTTAAACAGACTCTGACCCTATGACGACTTCTTCACCTGAGAGTTAATCAAATCGATTATAGTGGCGATGGAATCCATCTGACCGCTTTTTGCCATGGCATCCTTATATTTATCCCTGTTGCCGTACACCTCTTTTACTGCGCTAAGCAGAGAATCCTTTGTGAGCTCCTCCTCCTCGATGACATATGAAAAGCCCTGCTTTTTGAAGGATTTTGCATTTAATACCTGGTCTCCGCGGCTGGCAGCAGCAGAAAGAGGAATCAGGATGTTTGGCTTGTGCAGAGCAAGCAGCTCGCAGATGGAGTTGGCTCCGGCTCTTGAAATAGCCATGTCAGCCAGAGCAAACATGTCGGTGAGCTCAGCATTGGCGTACTCAAACTGTGCATAGCCTGTGATTCCGGCAAGCTTGTTGTCCAGATTGCCCTTTCCGCAGAGGTGAATCACATAGAAATCCTTTAGTAGTTCAGGAAGAATCTCACGGACAGCTTCATTAACCTTTTTAGAGCCGAGGCTTCCTCCGATGATGAGGATGACAGGCTTATTGTGATCAGGAAAATTACAAAGCTTTATGGCATTTTCCGCAACGCCGCTAAAAAGCTCGCGTCTGATAGGTGATCCGGTGAGCACAGCCTTGTCTGCAGGCAGATATTTCATGGTCTCAGGGAAATTGCAGCAGACCTTTTTGGCACCCTTTATGGCGATTTTATTGGCAAGTCCCGGGGTGATATCCGACTCGTGGATGATGGCAGGCACATGGCAGTGCTTTGCGGCAAGCACGACAGGTACGGAAACGAAGCCACCCTTAGAAAATACTACATCAGGCTTGAGTTTTTTCATGAGGCTTACAGCCTGACCGTAGCCCTTTAACACGCGGAACGGGTCTGTAAAGTTCTTCCAGTCAAAGTATCGGCGCAGCTTTCCTGATGAAATGCCGTGGTAAGGAATCTTTTGGGCTTCGATCAGCCCCTTCTCCATTCCGTTTACTGAGCCAATGTATTCGATATCGTATCCGGCCTCCTTAAGTGCCGGCATAAGAGCTATATTTGGAGTGACATGACCTGCAGTACCGCCGCCTGTCATAACTATTTTCTTCATATATATGTATCCTTTCTTGCATTCCTGTTTGTCTCATATTTATATTATACTCAACACAATAAAAGTCAATACCAAGTTACCGGTGAAAGTTTGCCCTGCAATACCAGATAAATGTCGAAACTTGCGACCGATAGGAACTGTTAAGTTCAAGTGAATTGGTTATAATAATCAATAGTACATCATCCTGCGTTATAGGTTAAGTTAAATTTTGAATGATGTATCGGAAAAAGAATAGTAGGGAGGACACATTAATATGGAATTATCAATGGACAATATGGACATCGTGGCAGGAGGCATACTTGCGATAATGCTTGCACTTTTCATGCTGACAGTCATTGTGACCTTGTTCGCACTCTCACACAGGATAAGACTTTTGAGCAACGAGATTTATAAAATAGAAAAACAGGTGAGCGACTACATAGACGAGCTGTCGAGAAGCGAAAGCGACAAGCTGGAGATAGAGCATAAGGCACATCAGAATGGGGTGATTTCATCGGTGCTGCAGGAGATTTTTCCATGAAATTTGACAAAATGCTATTACTGTGATATTATACCGACTGTAACAAAGTTGTAACAAATGCAACATAGGTGTAATAAACGTAACAAAAACAACATATACTACACCATATGGAGGATTATATGAAGCTAAACAAAAAAGTAATCGATAGCATTACGGTCTGTGGACTGTGCGCCATGCTGACGGTTACCGCGGTTACTAACAGCGGACGCTCTGAGGTCAAAGCAGAGGATAAGGTGCTAGCAAACACTGGTTTAGAGCATACTGGTTATAATAGTTATGCTGGCGTGGCAGCGACTCTTTTTGATTATGAGAAGGGTCTCACAGCAGAGAATGCTGTTACAGTAGAAAAAGAAAATGTTGAGATGGTGGCAGCAGCACAGGAGGCACAGCCACAGCTCACACAGGAGCAGCAGGAATGGCAGACAAAGCTTATGCCAAACGTTGAAGAATCACTCAACGTAAGAGCACAGGCCAATGAACAGTCAGATATTGTTGGAAAATTATATAAAGGAAGTGTGGCAGACATCGTAGAAAACGATGGCACATGGGCTCACATCAAGTCAGGAAATGTAGACGGATACGTTAATGTTTCTTACTGTGTGACCGGAACTGACGCACTAAGCTATGCTTACGACACATGCGGAGAAATCGCCACAGTAAATACAGACGGACTTCGTGTGAGAGAGGCAGCAGATACAAACAGCAAGGCCTTAGAGGTAGCTGACCAGGGCAAGACCTATCAGGTGGACCGCGCAGCACAGGCACAGGATGGCTGGATTGCAGTAGTAAGCGATTCACAGACAGGATATATCGCAGCAGATTATGCGACACGTTCCCTCAACACAAGAGTGGGTATCACAATTGAAGAGGAACAGGCTCAGATAGCTGCACAGAAAGAGGCAGAGAGAAAGGCCGCAGAAGAAAAGGCAGCCGCAGAGGCAGCCAAAGCAGCACAGAAAAATACATCAGAAAATACTTCATCAAAGAAGGCTGAGACCACACAGGGCGAGGCGGTAAGTGCAGGAGCAGATGACCTGACACTTCTTGCTGCAATCATCGAGTGCGAGGCAGGCGGAGAGAGTTATGAATGTCAGCTTGCAGTAGGAGCGGCAGTCATCAACAGAGTAAAGAGCAGCTCATATCCAAATAGCATCTCAGGTGTTATTTATCAGAAAGGCCAGTTTGGACCGGCATCATCAGGAAAGCTCGCAAGAAAGCTTAGCGGACGCATTTCTTCTTCATGCTACAGTGCAGCACAGGAGGCAATGTCCGGAGTGGACAACACAGGAGGATGTACATCCTTCAATGACCACGGCTCAGGAATATCAATCGGAAATATGAAGTTCAGATAATATACAGCCGATATAAAGAAATAACAAAGAGGCTGCAAATCAACAAAGCTTGTTGGTTTGCAGCCTCTTTAATTATTTGTACGGCGTGGTTTTACAGTCAGAGCGTCAATGCTTCAAACCTCTTGCAACATACCACAAAATAGAGTAAAATGACATCATTATAGCAACCTACAGATATAAATTATAGCAACCTGCATCTATAAACGATGCAAATAAAACCCAGGAGGCAAGAGCAATGCAGTTAAAGGGACGAAACTTTTTAAAACTTATGGATTACACTCCGGAAGAGATTACTTATCTGATTGACCTCTCACAGGAGCTGAAGGAAAAGAAGAAAAAAGGCATCAGACATGATGAACTCACAGGCAAGAATATAGCGCTGATTTTTGAAAAGACCAGTACCAGAACTCGCTGCTCTTTTGAGGTAGCGGCACATGACCTTGGAATGCATGTCACATACCTTGACCCGAGCGGTTCACAGATAGGTAAAAAGGAGAGCATCGCCGATACAGCGCGCGTGCTCGGCAGAATGTTTGACGGAATCGAGTACCGTGGATACGGACAGGAAATCGTGGAGGAGCTGGCTAAATATGCAGGCGTACCGGTATGGAACGGCCTGACAAATGAGTTCCACCCGACACAGATGATAGCAGATATGCTTACAATCCGTGAGCACCTCGGCAGACTCAAGGGCGTGAAATTTGTATACATGGGCGATGCAAGATACAACATGGGCAATTCACTCATGGTCACATGTGCAAAGCTTGGCATGGACTTCGTGGCATGCACAAACAAGAAATATTTCCCAAATGATGAGCTTGTAAAATACTGTAAGGACGTTGCAGAAACAACCGGCGCATCAATCACACTCACAGAGGATGTGGCAGAGGGCACAAAGGACGCAGATGTTATCTACACAGATGTGTGGGTATCAATGGGCGAGCCGGAAGAGGTATGGGCAGAGCGAATTAACGACTTAAAGCCATATCAGGTAAATGCAAAAGCATTTGAAAATGCAAAGGATAGCGCAATCTTTATGCACTGTCTGCCTGCATTCCATGATTTAAAGACCACTATCGGCAAGCAGGTCTATGAGAAGTTTGGACTGAGCGAGCTTGAGGTGACAGACGAGGTATTTGAGTCAGAGCGCTCAGTGGTATTTGATGAGGCAGAGAACCGTATGCACTCAATCAAGGCTATCATGCGTGCAACACTTGCTGATTAGTACATCGAATAATAAGTAACCAGCCATATGACTTGCCTGATTTCCCATCTGCGGCGTTGTAGTCAATCGACGTAGCCACCGCTACGCCTCATTCCTCCGCCTTGCAGATGAAAATTCATTCTGCGTCATATAGCCAGAAACTTATTTTTCGATGTACTAGTACGGTAAGCAATGACCGCAACAAAAGATTGACGGAAAGCTAAGGAATAAAGTATGAAGGAAGAAATACTTAGGCTTCTACGCAGCGCTGACGGCTATATTTCAGGGCAGGAGCTATGCAACCGGTTCGGAGTATCGCGCACAGCCGTGTGGAAGGCCATAAACCAGCTAAAGGAAGCCGGATATGAGATAGAGGCACAACAGAATAAGGGCTACAGGCTCATGGCAGCGCCGGATTTGATGACAGAGGCGGAGATAAAAAGCCTAATGCACACAGAATGGGTGGCAAAGGAAGTGCTGTATTTTGATACAATAGACTCCACCAACACCAAGGCTCAGGAGCTTGCCGAAAAAGGCTATCCGAGCGGCACCTTAGTCGTAGCGGACAAGCAGGAGTCAGGCAAGGGGCGCCGCGGCCGCAGCTGGGTATCGCCGTCCGGCACAGGTATTTTCATGACACTTATGATAAAGCCTGATATCAATCCCAACAATGCATCCATGCTCACGCTTGTGGCAGCGCTTGCTGTCGCAAAGGCCATAACAAGCGTAACCGGCGAGGAAGCCATGATAAAGTGGCCAAACGACATTGTGGTAAACGGCAAAAAAGTGTGCGGCATACTCACAGAGATGAATGCGCAGTTTGACTACATCAACAATATTGTTGTAGGTGTTGGTATCAACGTGCATAATGAGAGCTTTCCGGAGGAAATCAGTCAGATGGCGAGCTCACTCATGATAGAAGCAGGTGGCAAAAGATTTCACCGTGCGCAGATAATCGCAGAGACCATGTTATACTTTGAGCAGTATTATGACACATTTTTAAAGACGCAGGACCTTTCAGCCCTCGTCAGGGAGTATGATGAGCTGTTGGTCAACAGGAACAAATCAGTAAGGGTACTGGATCCGAAGGAGCCGTTTGATGGAAAAGCGATGGGCATCACGCCTAAGGGCGAGCTGATCGTGGATACATGGGAGTCGCGCAAGCTGGTTTCAAGCGGAGAAGTATCAGTGAGAGGAATATACGGATATGTCTAAAGAGGTAGTACTTTGCGTGTCAAACGCATATCAGAAAAAATATTATCTGAACGAGAATTTTAACGGACTTCCACAGACAATAAGGGACGAGCTCAAAATCATGTGCGTCCTGTATACAGAGGATGTGGGAGGCATACTGGAGCTGGTGTTTGATGAGGACGGAAACCTCGATTTCAGAACATCCTGCAAGGAAAACGACTTTTTTTTATGATGAGATAGGAAGCGTGCTAAAGATAAAGCAGTACCGCAACGAGCGAAGAGAACTGCTCGAGTCGATAGAGACGTATTATCGCATAGTATTTTTGGGAGAAAGACTCGAGGAGGAATAACAGATGATCTTAGCACTGGACGTAGGAAATACAAACATAACATGCGGCGTGTTTGATGGTGACAGGATAAAAGCAAGCTTTAGAATTACAACTAAAATGCCACGTACATCGGATGAATATGGCATGCTTCTGAGCACTCTGCTTGAAAGAAATCAGGTAGGCATGGACGACATACATGATGCAATCATATGCTCCGTTGTACCGAATATCATGCATTCACTGCAGAATGGCCTCATAAAATACTTTAATATCAGGCCGATAATCGTGGAGGCGGGCATCAAAACAGGCATCCGTATTGCCACACCAAATCCGCAGCAAATTGGCGCAGACCGTATAGTAGACGCCGTAGCTGCATATGAATTATATGGAGGACCTGTTTTGGTCATAGATTTTGGCACAGCAACCACCTACGATATGGTCGATGAAAACGGTACCTTCATGGGAGGAATCACAGCACCGGGCATACGTATCTCAGCCAAGGCACTCTGGGAGGATGCGGCAAAGCTTCCTGAGATAGAGATTAAAAAGCCTGAAAATATCCTCGGAAAGGACACTATCACCAGCATGCAGGCGGGACTTGTGTATGGACAGATAGGACAGACAGAGTACATCATCAACAAGGTAAAGGAAGAAACAGGCATGTACGATGCAAAGGTTGTAGTGACCGGCGGACTCGGCAGAATAATATCCAATGAGACAGAAAACGTGGATGTATACGATCCGGATCTGACATTAAAGGGCATAAACCTCGTGTATCGCAAGCAGAACCGCAAGGGAGTGAAGTAATAGTATGGATATTCATCAGATACGAAAGCTTCAGATAGGAAGTGTGACACTCCCAAACAACCTGATACTGGGACCTATGGCAGGCGTGACAGACCTGCCATTTCGCTTATTGTGCAAGGAGCAGGGAGCCGGTCTTTTATGTATGGAAATGGTCAGCGCCAAGGCAATTTTGTACAAAAACAAAAATACAGAGTCGCTTCTTTCAATAGATGAAAGAGAAAAGCCTGTTTCACTCCAGATGTTTGGCTCAGACCCGCAGATAATGGCTCAGATAGCAAAGCAGATAGAGGAAAGACCATTTGACATACTGGATATCAACATGGGCTGTCCGGTGCCAAAAATCGTAAACAACGGTGAGGGCTCAGCGCTCATGAAAAATCCGATTCTTGCAGGTCAGATTATAGAGAGCATAGTAAAAGCGATAGATAAGCCGGTGACCGTAAAAATACGAAAGGGCTTCGATGATGAGCATGTCAACGCAGTAGAGCTGGCACATGTGGCTGAAGAAAGCGGCGCAAGCGCAGTCGCAGTGCATGGCAGGACCAGAGAGCAGTACTACTCCGGTAAAGCCGACTGGGACATCATAAGGCAGGTAAAAGAGGCTGTCTCAATACCGGTCATAGGAAACGGAGATCTGCTTTGCGCAGAGGATGTCATAAAAATGCAGGAGCAGACAGGCTGCGACGGCTTTATGATAGCCAGGGGAGCGCAGGGCAATCCATGGATTTTCTCACAGATACTGCATTACTTTGAGACCGGCGAGCATCAGGAAAAGCCATCCTTTGAGCAAGTACGCCGGATGATACTGCGCCATGCACGCATGATGATAGAGTTCAAGGGCGAGTACACGGGAATACACGAGATGAGAAAGCACACAGCGTGGTATACGGCAGGATATCCGCATTCATCAAGGCTGCGCGCGGCGGTGAATACGGTGGAGAGCTTAGAACAGCTTGAGGAGCTTTTGTATAAGTAGAAGCTTCAAAATTGAAATCGGTCAAATCCTTGACAGCGTGGGGATTTTCAATTATAATACACGCGTTAAAATAGGCTTTAAATTTAGTATGTGAAACTTCCCACATTCAGTTTATCGAAGTTACCGGCATAGCATACAGTATATTCCTCAGAAAAATATGAAGTTAGCCACGGGTGCGAATCGCGGATAGAGGGTTTTTCTTTGCTACCGGGTTTCCGTTGCCGGGTGTTATGGGACTCCGTGGCAGTTCATATTTTCTTCGGAACATACTGTATACTTTCCGGTATTGAAGACCTTGGTGTGGGAAGTTAATATACTAGATGAGTACAATAAATATCAAAAATAAAA
>ENA-OQCU01000971-OQCU01000971.1-human-gut-metagenome-genome-assembly--contig:-NODE-971-length-10951-cov-3.695492_pt1 | contig 10951 bp, 10 predicted proteins | sample MGYA00242504_ERZ504590 | MGnify/ENA primary metagenome ERZ504590 (study PRJEB26092, sample SAMD00036318) | human gut metagenome | host: Homo sapiens | study: EMG produced TPA metagenomics assembly of...
ATGTAAACTTTTTATCCGTTCCAATCGCGGAGTACAGCTGACCATTGAAGGAGAAAGACTTTTTGAACATGTATCAATTGCAATAGAACAGCTTGTATCAGGAGAAAATGAACTTCTCAAAGATAAAGGTCTGGAAAGCGGACTTGTAAATATTGGTGCCAGTGAAATCGCACTGCGTTTATTCTTGCTGAACGAACTGGAAGTCTTTCATCACCGTTATCCACATGTAAAGCTGAGGATTTCTAATCATTCCACACCACAGGCAGTTCAGGCACTGGAAAACGGTCTGGTAGACTTTGCAGTAGTTACCACACCTGTCGCCCTGAAAAAACCGCTTCAGAGAATTCCCCTCTATTCTTTCCGCGAGATCCTTATAGGCGGAGAGGAATATGCGGAAACAGCTTCCAACAAACACTGTCTTCAGGATCTGCAGGATATCCCTCTGATCGGGATTGCTCCCGGAAGCAGTACAAGAGAATTATATACACAGTATTTTATGCGCCATAACCTTCCCTTCTCACCTGATATGGAAGTGGCAACTACTGACCAGATCTTCCCTATGGTGCAGCACAACCTGGGAATCGGATTCTTCCCTGAAGAGCTTGCTGCTGAACATATTGCTCAGGGGAAAATCGTCCAGATTCCCATTGAAGAGCCTCTTCCTGAACGAAAGATCTGTCTGATCCGCAATGTAAAAAGGCCACAGAGCATTGCAGCACGCAGCCTTGAAGAACACCTCACATCACACCGGGAAACAGAATAACTGTTACTGCAGACAGCAGTACCCCAAAAAACAGGGATCACTCCTGCAGATATCCGGTCTGCAGTGGTAATCCCTGTTTTATTGATGTTATTTATTTAATCCTTTCATGGATAAGCTGATACGTTTTTTCTTCATATCAACTCCGATTACTCTTACATCTACGATATCCCCTACACTCACCACTTCCAGAGGATGTTTGATAAATCTCTCTGTCATCTCGGAAATGTGCACCAGACCGTCCTGATGTACACCGATATCTACAAATGCACCGAAATCAATAACATTACGGACAGTTCCCTTCAGCACCATTCCTTCTTTCAGATCTTTCATTTCAAGAACGTCTGAACGAAGGATCGGTTTCGGCATGTCATCACGAGGATCACGGGCCGGTTTCTCCAGTTCCTTTACAATATCACGAAGTGTGATCTCACCGATTCCCAGTTCTGCTGCCATCTTCTTATAGTCTTTTACCTGCAGGGAAAGTCCAAGGAGATTTCCTGCCACAACATCATTTGGCTTATATCCAAGTTTTGAAAGAAGTGCAGATGCTGCTTCATAGCTCTCAGGATGTACACTTGTTGCATCCAGAGGATTCTTTCCACCTGAAATACGCATGAAACCTGCACACTGTTCAAATGCCTTCGGTCCTAATTTCGCTACTTTGAGAAGTTCTTTTCTGTCTGTAAACTGACCGTTCTCTTCTCTGTAAGCTACGATATTTTTGGCAATTGCTTTGCTGATACCGGAAATATACTCAAGCAGAGATGCAGATGCTGTATTTAAATCTACACCAACTTTATTTACGCTGTCTTCTACAACGCCGCTTAATGCTTCATCCAGTTTCTTCTGGTTCATATCATGCTGATACTGACCCACACCGATAGATTTCGGATCAATCTTAACCAGTTCTGCAAGCGGATCCTGTACACGTCTTGCAATGGAAGCCGCACTTCTCTGTCCTACATCAAAGTTCGGGAATTCCTCTGTAGCCAGTTTGCTTGCAGAATACACAGATGCTCCTGCCTCATTTGTGATAACATACTGCACCTTTTTTTCCGGGATTTCTTTGAGCATATCTACGATCACCTGCTCGGATTCACGACATGCTGTACCGTTTCCTACTGAAATAAGGGATACACCGTATTTTTCGATCATACCTTCCACTGTATCCTTGGCAGCACGGATCCTTTTTTTCAGTAGTCGGAGCTGTGGGATAGACAACTGTTGTATCTAGAACTTTACCTGTTGCATCTACAACTGCCAGCTTACAGCCTGTACGGAACGCAGGGTCCCATCCAAGTACGACTTTGCCTGCGATTGGAGGCTGCATCAGAAGCTGTTCCAGATTCTTGCCGAATACATGGATCGCGCCGTCTTCTGCCTTATCAGTAAGGTCACTGCGGATTTCTCGCTCGATAGCCGGTCCGATCAGACGTTTGTAACTGTCTTCTACAACTGCTTTCAGAATCGGAGTTGTATTCAGGTTGTCTTTTTTGATCACTCTCTTATTCAAATAACGAAGGATGTCTTCCTCCGGTGCATTTACTTTAACAGTGATAAATTTCTCTTTCTCACCACGGTTTAACGCAAGAATACGGTGTCCTGCCAGTTTCCTGACCGGCTCCTCGAATTCATAATACATCTCATATACAGACTGAGTTTCCGCATTCTTTGCTGTGGAAGAAATACTTCCGTTCTTTGTTGTCAGGTTACGGATGTAGATACGATAGTCTGCTTCATCGGAAATACGCTCTGCAATAATATCTTTAGCTCCGTTCAATGCTTCTGCAACATTCTTAACACCCTTTTCTTCGGAGACATACCTAGCTTCTCTTCTACCGGCTTGTCTGTCATCTGCAGAAGAATGATATCTGCCAGTGGTTCCAGCCCTTTCTCTTTGGCAATTGTCGCACGGGTACGACGTTTCGGGCGATATGGTCTGTATAAGTCCTCTACTACAACCAGTGTCTGGGCATCCAGAATCTGTTTCTTCAGTTCCTCAGTCAGCTTGCCCTGGTCTTCGATGCTCTTTAATACCTGATTCTTCTTATCTTCCAGATTTCTCAGATACGTCAGTCTCTCAAAGAGTGTACGAAGCTGCTCATCATTAAGGGAACCTGTTGCTTCTTTTCTGTATCGGGAAATGAATGGGATGGTGTTGCCTTCGTCAATTAATTTGACTGCGGCTTCTACCTGCCATTTCTCCACCTTCAATTCCTGTGTGATTACCTGAATAATATCCATTATTTGTTTCTCTCCTCTTGTTGCTTGTGTGCCAACAAGTTGATTTCTCGAACAATCTTGCGTCTAAATTTCTTATTTCCGCGTTGTCGTCGGTCGCCGTAGCCACCGCTACGCCTCCTTCCTCCGCCTTGAAATAAAAAAATTTATCCTGCAAGATTGTTTCAAGAATCAACTTGTCGGCACACTTGTCAGAATTCAGATTGATTTTTTATCATCAAAAACGCTCTTGTGATAGGGTATCAATCTGGCAGTGATTTGTCAAGTGCGGGATTTTGGCATACATATGTCAAAGTCCCGCCGGATAACAGCGTATAAAAAGTAAATTACCCAAAATATTCATTAAGCTGTGCAATAAATTCCTCCGGAACCTTCCGTTCAAACGGAAAGCCTTCAATATTTCCCAGTCTGTCTGCAATATAGCCGAGCAGAACTGCACTTCTCTCCAATGACCAGTCTGACAGCAGTGCAATGGTGTCGTGACGGGTATGCATGCCAAACCCATCTCTGTTCAGAGTCATTGCAGGGATTCCTTTCCATGCAAAAGCATTGGAATCACTTCCCCATATCTGGTTCTTCGTTGACATTCCGATACCGATTTCATGAGCCATATATGTGAGTATACTGCAGACAGACGCATCACCGGTGACCCCTGCTACAGTTCCGCCTACAAGCTGTCCGGCAAGATCTACATTCATGTTAAAACGATGTGCCGAAAGTTCATTTTCATGAATTTTGATATAATTCTGACTTCCCAGCAGACCTTTCTCTTCTGCGCCAAACCATATGAATTCCATTGTTCTGCGTGGTCTGTGTGCATGGAAATATCTGCACAGTTCCATAATGATCGCTGATCCGGACATATTATCATACGCCCCCGGTCCCTCCGGAACAGAATCATAATGTGCAGTCAGAGTCAGGATTTCCTCTGCCTTATCTGTCCCCTCGATACGTGCCACTACATTACGGGATGTACGTGTTACTATCTCCTGCTCTACAGATAAACATACCTGAGATGCACCTTTCGTCACCAGTTCGATGGCATCTTTGTAATGAATGCTTACGCCAGGAATCCTGTTATCATAATTGACAGCTTCTCTTCCTGCTTCTTTTTTCTCTTCTCCCGGCAGATTCTTTGGCAGAGCGTATGCACGTGGAACCAGATCCACGTCTTCATCTAACGGAGAACCTGCAATACTGATGAATCCCACAGCACCGGCTTTCACCAGCTTCCGGTACATATCTTTTCTCACTGGATCATTTACCATAACAATCTTTCCGCTGACATGTGCAAGGCTGATATCATCACCGTTCTCTGCATACGCAAATGGTTCTTCCAGCCCGTCCTCTGCTGTGTTTCCGCATCTTCCATATCCGGTTACTGTGTATTCTTTTGTGTATGGCTCTGTTACTTTCAGCTTTGCTTTTTTTATCTGAAAGGTATCAAAAGAAAATTCTTCCAGATGACTCTCCACGCCAAAACTGTCCAGAGTTTTCTGAATCCTTTCTGCTGCTTTTTCTTCTCCTGCAGTTCCTGCCTCTCTGATATAATCAAAATCTGCCAAAAATTCCAATTGACGCTTTCCACTGATCTCATTTGTATTCATAATCGTAAAAACCCTTTCCCTTTTCTTGAATTGCTATAGAAAAGACCTTTTTCTTCTGATAATATGATGTCAGGGCCAAAAGGTATTTTAACCCTGATATCATAATACTTATCATAGCAAAAAGGTCTTCAATTTAGTAAACTGTATTTTTATTTCAGACTGTCAAAATATTCATCCCATGGTTTCGGTTCGTTGTCTTCTTCCTCTTCTTTTGGTGATGAATCATTCTGCTCTTTTTTATCATCCATATCTGTCTGAACATTCTGTATTTCTGTGCTGTCCGTAATATTCTGTTCATCTTCGTTTTCATAAGAAACCGATTCTTCCGGCACACGCCAGAACTGCTGCGGATGCGTCTGATCTTCCTGTGGCTGTTCACTCTGTGAATAGCTGTCAAACATAGGATTCACATAGTCTCGTGCTGCACGTTCTTCTTCCTCTTTCTGCACTTTAAGCTCCCCTGTCAGATCACGATAGAACATTACTTCTGTCATGGCCATATATGGAAATATCCACAAGAGTGCAATATAGAATGTAAAAACAGAAAGAAACATCAATGGGATAAAGCTTATCTTCAGCATAAGATATCTTCCGAAGTTTCCATGCATCATCTCCAGACTCTCTTTCATAGCCTCTGTACTTTTCAATTCCGGCTTATCTGCCAGAATATAATAAGTCATCTCCAGAGGAATAACCAGAATCTGATAAACAATCATTCCAACGATCATCAGAACAACACCTGTATACAGCCAGGTGATCAGCACCTCCACAGAAGCATCTTCACCCGGAAGATTCGCATTACTGTAAATCGTATAGGGCAGCATGGTAAGCAGATTCAGTACTGCCATAAAAAATCCGGCAACGATCACTCTGTCCGGATGATGTCTGTAAAAATAAAACAGGTCATTTAATGAATACACTTTCCCTCTGGCAATATTCAGATACATATAATTCATACCTGCCGCTACCACATTGATCAGCAGAGTCAGAATAAATGTAAATGCATACGACAGCACAATATCAATTGTTTCCTCTCCCGGAAATAAAGCCGAGGATATCATGCTGCTGATCAGAGCCAGTGCCTGAACTGCAACAAATGCCAGGATCAGTATCCCATATTTTCCTGACATGGCCTGCTTCGCATAGTTTTTTAATTCACGTCTCGATGTCATGTAATTCTCCTAAATCAGTCTGCCAGACCAAAGGCATCATGTACTGCATTCATTGCGCGCACGCCGTCCTTTTCATTGATCAGAACTGTCACACGAATCTCGGATGTAGAGATCATATTGATGTTTACGCCCTCATTATAGAGGCTCTCAAACATCTTTGCTGCTACTCCAGGATTACTCATCATTCCTGCACCTACGATGGAAAGCTTCGCAATATTTCTCTCAGAATGAAGCTCTGCAAATCCAAGTCTTGCCTGATTTGCATCCAGAACTGCAACTGCATCATCCAGATCATTTCCATCGACTGTGAAAGAAATATCCTTTCTGCCCGCACGTCCGATAGACTGCAGGATCACATCTACATTAATATTCTTCTTCGCAAGGGTATCAAATAATTTAAAAGCTACACCCGGCTCATCCTTTAATCCGATTACCGCAATTCTCACTGCATCTGTATCCAGCGCAACACCGCTGATCAACATTCTCTCCACTGTAACTTCCTCCTTTACCACAGTTCCTTCACTGTTGTTTAAACTTGAACGTACCACAAGCGGCACGCCATATTTCTTCGCCATCTCCACAGAACGGTTGTGAAGCACACCTGCCCCGAGAGTCGCAAGGTCAAGCATTTCATCGTAAGTGATCTCTTTGAGCTTTCTTGCTTTCGGAACCTTACGCGGATCTGCTGTGTAAACACCATCTACATCTGTATAGATTTCACAGGCATCTGCATGAAGAGCAGCCGCAAGAGCAACCGCTGTTGTGTCAGAACCGCCTCTTCCAAGAGTCGTATAATCATCATACTTGTCAACTCCCTGGAAGCCGGTAACTATTACAATCTTTTTGCTGTCCAGCTCTCTTCTGATACGCTCTGTATCAATTCTTTTTAAACGTGCATTTCCATGACTGCTTGTCGTATGCATGGAAACCTGAAAAGCATTCAGGGAAACCGCAGGAACTCCCAGTTTATCCATCGCCATTGCCATCAGTGCAACAGACATCTGTTCTCCGATGGTAAAGAGCATATCCATCTCTCTTTTCGGCGGTTTCTCATTGACATCCCTTGCCATAGTGATCAGTTCATCCGTATATTTCCCCATTGCGGACAGAACGACAACCACGTCATTTCCTTTTCTGTACTCTTCTATACAGCGGTTGGCAACATTAAAGATACGTTCTTTATTTGCAACCGATGTACCGCCAAATTTCTTGACAATCAACATTGTTTTACTTCCTCCATAATAAGTTTACAGGAAAGAGAAGATTCTCATATCTTCCCTTTCCTGTTCTGTTTACAGTAATCACTGTACAAATATTTATCTGAAGTATTGTATCAGTGTCCACCTTATCAGGCACACTATATGATACACGAAATCTGTCAGTTTATCAATCTTTAACTCGAATCTTTGCAAGTACCTGATCTCCGATCTGAGCCAGTTTCTCTTCAAATGCTCCCTGTGTCATTTCATCAGTGATAAATGCACATTCCTGTGGAAGCTGTCCCAGGCTGATGATCTCAACATCACCAAATACCTTCTTCGCTTCTTCTGCTGCTTCTTTTTTGATTCTCACGAAAAACTTTCCTGTCACTTCATCCAGTGGTTTCAGTACTGCCGGAGTGCTGTTCCAGTTTGTCACAATATTAACATGGAGATGTTTTGCGGCATCCACAATATCACCAACTACAGCACTTGCTGTAGGCAGTTTACCTGCACCGCTTCCATAGAACATGGCATCTCCAAGCATATTTCCATGTACAAATACTGCATTAAACACATCATTTACACTGTAAAGAGGGCTGTTCTGGCCGAGCATAAACGGTGCTACCATTGCATAACAGGTTCCGTCTGCCAGTCTGCGGCTGGTTCCAAGAAGTTTGATGGTTCTGCCAAGCTTTGCAGCATACTCCATATCTTCAGGTGTGATTTTTGTAATTCCCTCTGTATAAATATCTTCAAAATCAAAATATCTCTCATAAGCAAGAGAGGAAAGGATTGCGATCTTACGGCATGCATCGTATCCTTCCACGTCGGCGGTAGGATCTGCCTCTGCATAACCCTTCTGCTGTGCTTCCTTTAATACAGTGTCAAATTCACAGCCTTCTGTGCTCATCTTATAAAGCATGTAGTTGGTAGTTCCGTTCAGGATACCTGTTACTTCGTCAATCTCATCTCCTGTAAGGGAAGAATTGATGACACGAATGATCGGGATTCCGCCGCCACAGCTTGCTTCAAATAAGAAGTTAATGCTCTTTTCCTTTGCAATATCCATCAGCTCGCGGCCATGCTTTGCAACCAGAGCCTTATTGGAAGTGCAGACATTCTTTCCTGCCAGAAGTGCCTTCTTTACAAAAGTATAAGCAGGCTCCACACCGCCCATAACCTCTACTACAATATCTACTTCCGGATCACTGACGATCTGTTCATAATCATGGACCAGAACCTTCTCTACCGGCTGTCCCGGAAAATCACGAAGATCCAGAACATATTTTACATGAAGTTCCTGTCCGGCACGTCTGGAAATGCTCTCTTTATTTTCATTTAATACTTCAAATACACCACTTCCAACTGTGCCATATCCTAAAATTGCTACATTGATCATTTTCTTTTACTCCCTGCCTAATATTTTCAGATAATGAATTCCTTCATTCTGTTCAATCGTCTCTACCATTGCTTCTGCATCCCCCTCGCCCGGAAGAATGTCCACACTCAGAGTAAGTGTGGCAATCCCATTGATAGGAATACTCTGATGAATGGTGAGAATGTTTCCATGAAACCGTGCAATCGTCTGCAGGACAACCGACAAAAGCCCCGGTTCATCATCCATCTGGATAATAAAGGTGATCGTCTTTCCCCTTGTCTCTTCATGAAATGGAAAAATATCATCTTTGTATTTGTAGAAAGAGCTTCTGCTGATTCCTGTGCGCTCTGCTGCATCCTGTACAGTGTCCACTTTGCCGGAGTCCAGAAGCTTCTTTGCCTCCACCACCTTCAGCAGGACTTCCGGAACTGCTCGTTCCCTCACTACAAAATATTTCTTTTTCTCTGTTACTGGTTTCTGCATATCAATTTACCTGTCCGTTCTTTAAAGACATTTGTTTTTACACACTGGATATATTATCACACCACACAAAAATACGCAAGAAATATATTCTGCTGAATCATTTGTGTAAAATCATTATGCCTCAACACGAAAAAGGCTGTCCTGATTTCAGACAGCCTTTTTTATTCTTTTATTTCTTCAGTGCGATCCATTTCAGATATGCATTGATGAAAATATCAATTCCTCCGTTAAGTACTGCATCCACATTTCCGGTCTCCTCGTTTGTACGATGATCCTTTACCATGGTATATGGCTGCATAACATAAGAACGGATCTGATTTCCCCATCCGATATCTGTCACCTCACCGCGGATACCGGAGAGTTTTTCCTCTGCCTCCTGCTGCTTGAGAAGATACAGCTTGGCTTTCAGCATCTGCATGGCCTTATCTTTATTCATATGCTGAGAACGTTCATTCTGGCACTGTACCACGATTCCGGTAGGATAATGTGTGATACGGATGGCAGATGATGTCTTGTTAATATGCTGACCGCCGGCACCACTGCTTCGATAAGTATCAATACGGATCTCATCGTCATTGATCTCTACATCCAGATCCTTCTTGATATCCGGCATAACATCACAGGATACAAAAGATGTCTGTCGCTTACCTGCTGCATTGAAAGGAGAAATACGCACCAGACGGTGAACTCCCTTCTCTGATTTCAGATAACCGTAAGCATTTGTTCCGTTTACCTGGAAAGTAACCGATTTGATACCTGCCTCATCGCCGTCCAGATAATCCAACACTTCCAGGGTAAATCCTTTCTTATCTGCCCAACGGCTGTACATACGGTAAAGCATACCGCACCAGTCACAGGCCTCTGTTCCGCCTGCACCTGCATTCAACTTAATGATAGCATTCTCACTGTCATATTCTCCGGAAAGAAGTGTCTTGATACGGATATTGTCAAATCCTTCTGAAACTCATCCAGCATTTCCTGAATCTCAGGAATCAGTGCAGGATCGTTCTCCTCATATCCCATCTCGATCATGGTTTCCATATCTTCCATCTGTGTAACCAGATTCTGATAGGTCTCCATGTCATCTTTCATGTCTTTTAATTCTTTCATTTTCTTCTGGGAAACTTCTGCATCATCCCAGAAATCAGGCGCTTCCATTTCGCGCTCTAATTCTTCGACCTTCTGCTCTTTGTTAGCGAGGTCAAAGTGAATCCCTCACTTCCACTAATGGTTCTGTATAAGTCGCAAGAATGCTCTTGAACTGGTCTAATTCAACCACAGCTTCACCCACTTTCTTATTATAAATATTCTCTGTCGGACTCCCTGTGGATAACCGACTGAATTGCTATAGATTATAGCAGTCCTGATAAATAATTCGTTTAAAATAATAACATATCTTTAAGCAAATTACAAACAAAGAATTACACATAAAACCTGTGTAATTTATGAGAAGAAGCTCTCTGCAACACTTATATCTGCAATATATCCCACTGTTCCTGTCATATAGATAGTTCCGTCCTCTTCCATATCGATCTGTATCATTCCGCCCGGCTGATTTACATTAATACGGGATTCCACCAGTCCCAGCTTATAGGCTGCCGCTGCCGCCGCACAGCTTCCTGTTCCGGAAGCCTTTGTATATCCGGAGCCTCTTTCCCAGATTTCAATCTCCAGATTTCCCTTGTCGACCTGACGGCAGATCTGCAGGTTCATTCTCTCCGGAAATTCGTCTGCATTTTCCACATAAGGTCCCAGATTCTTTACAGCTTCTGCACTTACATTGTCTGTAAAAATAATGCAGTGTGGATTACCAACTGTCAGGCAGGTAGCCTTGTATTCTTTTCCATGGAATACGAAATTCTCCTTAATTACTTCACGAACTTCACCGGAAACAGGGATATCGCTGGAGATAAAAGATGGTTTTCCTATGTTTACTTTAAATTCCGTTGCCCGGCTGTTCAGGCATTCCACATGAATCGTGCCTGACATAGTTTCAATGTCAAATTTTTTCTCAGTAATATATCCATTATCCATCAGATATTTGGCAAAAAATACGCACGCCGTTTCCACTGATGGCAGATTCACTTCCGTCTGCGTTAAAAATA
>ENA-OQCU01000972-OQCU01000972.1-human-gut-metagenome-genome-assembly--contig:-NODE-972-length-10942-cov-5.205178_pt1 | contig 10942 bp, 9 predicted proteins | sample MGYA00242504_ERZ504590 | MGnify/ENA primary metagenome ERZ504590 (study PRJEB26092, sample SAMD00036318) | human gut metagenome | host: Homo sapiens | study: EMG produced TPA metagenomics assembly of...
CTTACGGTTCCGGGGTATCTTACGTTTGGACACAATGTACCTTGCGGTACTCAATATATATTAGTCAGTGATTACTCGATGATTGTAGCAACACGTCCTGATCCTACAGTACGTCCACCTTCACGGACAGCGAACCAACGTCCATGTCCACGCGAACTTTTTCCGATTCCCGCCATTACTACCATCACCGCGAGAAATCCACAACGTATGTGTTTCATCACTTTCTTCCGCAAAACCTTCTACCACATCGGCTTCTGCAGGCAAAACGGCAGCTCCAGTCCGTTTGCCTCAAGAAGCTCTTTGTTTGTCAATATTTCTTTCGTATCCCCGTCGCAGACAATCCGTCCGCCGGCCATCAGAATCACGCGATTGCAGGTTTCCAGAATCATATCGAGATCATGCGATGCGATGATTTTCAGATGTTCAAAATCGTTCAGTATATGAATTAACGTTCTACGGTTTTTTGGATCGAGTGCAATCGATGGTTCATCCATCAGAATGATATCCGGTGTCATTGCGAGGATCGTGGCGATCGATGCCATCTTTTTCTCACCGCCCGACAGCTTATAAATCTGCTTGTCCCGTAAATGCCCGATATGAATCTGTTCCAGTGCATGGCTGACACGCTGTTCCACTTCTGTTTCCAGCAGTCCGTAATTGCGTGGTGCAAATGCCACGTCCGCGAATACCGTCGACATGAACAGCTGACTGTCCGAATCCTGAAAGACATATCCGATTTTCTCGCGCACTTTCGGAAGCATCTCCTTCACAACCGGCATCTCCTCCACACGAATGCTGCCCTCATAGTCCGGATTTAGCCCGACCAGCAATTTCAGCAGCGTGGATTTCCCGACACCGTTCGCTCCAATCAGCCCGATGCTGTCATTTTCGTGTGCGGTAAATGTGATGTCCTGCAGAATCGGGACTGTTTTTTCGTAAGAATAATTAACATGTTCAAAATTGATGTGAATATGGCTCATTTTTGATATCTCCCGACAATTCTTTCCTCTTCCGCGTGCAGGCCACTGCACCGGGTTGCTTTTCTACATCTTCCGACTCGTTGCAAATAGATGTCTCCCCACGCAGCATTTCATCCCGTTACCTTCAGCACGGCAAAAAGTGCAAGCCACACGCCCAGATACAGCCAGTCCTTCGCTTTGCACGGCTCCTTTGCTGTATAGTAAAATTCTCCCCGATAGCCGCGCAAAGTCATGCTTTCATACACCTCATTTGCGCGGTCCATGCTGCGCAGAAGCAGCTGGCCGGCCAGTGTTCCCCATACCTTGAAATGAACACCCTTCTGATTCGGCGCGCGCAGACTGTACGCCTGGGTCATGCGGTTTGCCTCCTCGAGAAGCACTGTAACATAGCGGTACGTCAGCAGCACCTGTGTCACCAGAATGGCAGGGATGTGAAGCAGACGCAGTGCATAACAGATTTTTTCGATGGATGTTGTCGCAATCAGAAGATATGCCGCCAGTACGCTGTAAATGCCTTTGATCATCAGCGTCACCATGGAAAGCATCCCTGCTGTCAGCGGAACGGTACCAATATACCCGATTACCTGACGGTCAAAAATCGGATTAAACAGCCCCACAAAGCAGACAAGTGGCAGAACAATCCGAAGCCGCCGGATACTGTCGCAGAATGAAATTTCGCCGACGATAAAGAGTACAATCGGATAAATTCCCATGCGCAGCAGGCCGGTCAGATCGTATTTTTGAAAGGACATGGTTACGGTCAGAAAAACAATCGTTAAAACAAGTTTAACCAGTGGATGAAGCCTGTTCACCCACTGGTCCTTCGCCGCAAGCATATCCATATGATGGATTTCATATAGTGCATTGCCAAGTTTATTCATTTCTTTCTCCTGTTCCGTGCAGCTTATGACTTTTTCTTTTTAAAGAAACGGAATGCATAGCATGCACCGACACAGACAATAAGAACAACTGCGGATCCCGCAATTCCGGAAAAGCTGGTTCCAAACGTGGAATCGGAATTTTTAAATCCATAGTCCGGCAGAAGTGCCGTTTTTTCCTGAATTTCTTCCGCCGCTGCATGTGCGCCGGTTCCGTCGTTTTCCAGTTCCGTCGAACCAGTCAGACGCTCCATAGACCACTCAAGTCCATCCGGATTGGAGGATGCCGCAAGAGAAACGGCTCCGCCGATCACCAGTGCTGCGATTCCTAAGATCGCAATTGTCTTCTTGAAAGAAAATCGGCTCTTTGCCCTTTCTTCGCTGCACGAAAGCATCTCCGGGCGGGCTTCATAGACGAACAGCAGAACGGCCGCTGTAATCAGGCCTTCTACAAGACCAATCACGAGATGAATCGGCTGCATTGTTGCCACAAATACCGAAAACGGCAGATCCGTTATGCCGGATGCAAGTGTTTCCAGTGCCACACTAAAAGCGCCAAGCTGCAGCGTCACCACGCACCCAAGGATGGAAGCACCTATAATCTTTCCGCGCGACATTCCCTTTTTCATCATCGGACGCCAGAACAGGAAATAGCCGAGAAAGCACCCATAAAACGCCATATTCCAGATATTGCACCCGAGCGCCAGAAGACCGCCGTCCGCAAACAGCAGACACTGGATCAGCAGCACACCGATCATTGTTAAAAACGCGGCATACGGTCCGAGCAACGCAGTCAGCATCATACCGCCGCAGAGATGACCACTCGAGCCTGTGCCTGGAATTGTAAAGTTAATCATCTGCGCCGCAAAGACAAACGCACCCATCACTCCCATCACTGGGATCTTTTTCGGGTCGCTCTCCAGGCGTACTTTTTTTACAGAAAAACCAGCTGCTCCGCCGGAACAGACATACATTGTTGCAGCCACTGCAGGCGCAACCAGCGCATCAGCCATATGCATAATGTTCTCCTCCTTTTCGTTTTCTGTTTTTTCTTTTTTTACTTTACTACGCTAAAATTCGTCCTGCAAGCCCCCGTGGGGGTTATTTTTTCAGATTTTTCCGCGATCCTTTTTGTTCACTTTTACCGATTTTTTCATGAACATTTTGTTTAAATTTAAAGGGTGACTTTTTAACATTTATATGGTATTCTATAGACAACACAGACGGATATCCCGGTGTCGGGAGTCCGTACACACACTATCTCGAGGACAGGATTCCTGTCCGATCCGCGGCCGCCTGCACGTCATCGGGTCGCCGCGGTTTTTTCTACAAAAAAAAAGCCCTCCGGGCAGGATTCTTTCTTATTTTAGTGCCAAAACCGGCTCTTTACAGGTTCTGGCTGTATTTTCGAGTATTGGTGTGAATTTTATCTTGATGAGAAGGAGACTCTCTTATGAGCACAGAGAACTTAGAACACGAAGAACAAAACAGAACAACGGAACCGATCATCGATATCCGGGGCAATGAAGCGCCCGCTGATCCGGAACAGGAAATTGTTTCCCAGGGTGTCCACAACTATAGCGCCGCTGAAACGTATGTGTGTCCGACCGATCCGGCTGTTCTGCAGCAGCTCGAATGGTTCCGGGATCAGAAGCTTGCGCTGATGATGCATTTTGGATTGTACTGCCAGCCCGGCATGGTTGCCTCCTGGGCATTAAGCGACAAGGATTCAGACTGGTCCCGCCACCAGGTAAACTGGACAGACGGCGAAACCTTTAAAAAACAGTATTTCGGCCTGAATCGTTCGTTTTATCCGGTCCGCTTTCAGCCGGAGGAATGGGCGCAGATGGCAGAGGACTGCGGATTCCGTTATCTTCTTCTGACCACAAAGCATCACGACGGATTCTGCCTCTGGGACACCAAATATACAGATTATAAAACAACTGCAGAGGACTGCCCGTTCCATGAACATAAAAATGCGGATATCGTAAAATCCATGTTTGATGCATTCCGTGCAAAAGGCATCGGCATCGGTGCTTATTTTTCCAAAGCCGACTGGCACTGCCCGGACTACTGGAATGAAGATCTGAGAAAAGATGGTCTGACATCCCGCGGACCTTCCTACGATCCGAAGGAATATCCCAACGTGTGGAACCGTTTTAAAGAATATACAAAAAATCAGGTTCTGGAGCTCTGTGAGAATTACGGTAAGCTGGATATTCTCTGGTTCGACGCGGGCTGGGTCTCTGAGAGCAACGGCCAGGATATTGAGCTTGGAGAGATCGTTGAGGAAGCACGTAAGATTCAGCCGTGGATTCTCTCCGTTGACCGTACAATCGGCGGCGCTTACGAAAACTACGTGACACCGGAGCTCTGCATTCCGGAAGAACCGCTGAACGTTCCGTGGGAAAGCTGCCTTACCCTCGGCGTTGACTTTACGTACGAATACGGCGATCATTATAAATCTCCGCGTGAGCTTGTCGGCATGCTTGTCAACATCGTTGCCAAAGGCGGCAACATGGCACTGAACGTCAGCCCACAGCCAGACGGCCGCATCCCGGTCGATGCCTGGGACAGCCTGAACGGTTTTGGCCAGTGGATGAAAACCTTCGGCGATGCCATCTACGGAACCCGCGTCTGCGCGCCGTACCAGAGCGGAACCCTTTCGTTCACACAGAAAGGAGATTCCGTCTATGTGTTCCGACTGTATCCGACGGTACAGGAATCGGTAGAGGCGGAAATTTTCGTACCGTATACCGAGGCGAAAATTTCGGAGATCCGTATGGTGGAAAACGGAGAAACTGTTGCGTTTAAAGAAGTTGAAGGCGGCCTTTGTATAACCGTCCCGGCAGGATACAGACGAGGCTCCGCACCGATTGCGCTGGTGTTTGAGCTGAAGAAAGAACGGTAAATTTTTTACGAATCGAAAAGGGCTGTACAGCGAATGTTCAGCCCTTTTCATAATCATTAAGTTATCTTGGAAAAACCTGTTACTTTTACAATTAAAAATTTGCTTTTCATTAGTCCACAAACCTGTGAGCTCTGGTAGCTATAGGAACGAGTTCCACCTTTTACATTCAAGCGATGGTAACGCACATTTTTTGTTTTACGCCAAGACCAATGTATCCCAAACAAAAGGGGGGCGATTTCAAATCGCGACTTATATGTTCTGTTCTCATTCTACTGTTTACAGATTTTCCTTAATGTTTATCTTATTTTTTTTCGTATTTTTATCATCAGATTCGGCAGATGGATTAATCTTCACCAAGATACCCTCTTCCAACTCCAGATAACCTTCCGTGAAATACAGACCTTCTCTCGCAGTCACTTTTGTTAATGTTCTTCCGTTTACGATAGCTTCTGTATTTTTCCAATGAATTCCCGCCAGCATTACATAAAGCTCTGCTGTTCTTCCTGAAATTTGGAGCTGTATAGTTTCGCCATTTTTTTCCATGCCACAACATGTTTTGGCACCGGATCTCTCATACAATGTTTCTTTTACGATACTGTCATTCTGCGGCACCACAGCCAAAATCATTTCGGTTTCCGATTCGCTCATACTTTCTCCAAGTTTCAGACTTTCATTCAGTCGAAGTGGAAGAAAACTTCCTTCTCGAATGTACACCGGTATTTTATCAATTGGCACCTCAACGCTCCTCTGCACCGGACCGGAAATTTCATCATTTAAATTCCACAGACTAATCCACCGTCCCTCAGGAAAATAGATTTCCCGCTCTTCTGTTTCATCAGAAACCGGCGCAACCAGAAGATCTTCTCCGAAAAGATATTCGTCCCATACCTTTGTTGCTTCCTGATCTTCTGGATACATCATCGCAAGCGGACGCATCATCGGTATTCCCAGTTTGTGAGCTTCTGCTGCTACACTTACAATATATGGACGAAGATTTTCCCGCAGCCACGTATAATAACGATAAACTTTCACTGTAAAAGCATCGTATTCCCACGGCTCTCTCGGCTCCGTTCCATGGAAACGCATCAATGGACAAAATGCAGCATACTCTGTCCACCGGAGATATGTTTCCTGATCTGGGAATCCATCATAACCTCCCGCATCAACACCCCAGAATGGAAGTCCAGAAGCAGCTGCAGAAAGGCCTCCTGCAATCGCATATTTCAGTCCCTGGAAACTGGTCAGCTGATCCCCGCCGAACTGACACGCAAAGTGTTGAGATCCGGGTGCAGCGCCTCTTGTATAAAGAACATGGTCATCTCCATATTTTTGTTCAAATAACTCTCTATAATTTTTCGCATACTGATAGGCATACGCGTTATGCATCTCATCGCCGCGTCTTCCATCATAAAAAACTGCCTCGTCCGGTACAACATCTCCAAAGTCAACCATACTTCCACGAATACCTGCATCCATACGATCCTTCCACTGTGCTGCCAGAAGCTCTTTCGCACGCGGATGGGAGAAATCGATATACACCGGAAGTTTTTCTTCCTCATCATTTTTATTTCTCGTAATCGGAAGCTCCTCCTTCGGGCATTCCGGCAACAATTCCTGCGCCAATTCCTGCGTCATATTAGGGAACTGCCAGGAAAACACCTTGAATCCATGACGTTCTCCAAACGATACAACTTTGTATAATTCCTCTTTTTTATATTCTCCAAAAAAGGTAGCTCCTGCTCCTTCTGCATAAAAGCCGGAATGCGGAATATCGAGTTCATGGAACTTTTTCATTGCCGCCATCTGCTCCAGCGCAATATCCTGTAACGGACCGTTTCTCCATCTTCCGCCGCCACCGCCAGCCCATGGTTCAAATACCCATTCCGGTGGGAAAATCGGAAGCCCTGTGAGCGTTCCGTAAGCAGTCAGCGCCTCACGCGGTGTTCCGCTCCAAATATAAAAATCAAAAACATCTCCAAGTGCTTCCACCGAAAGATAGTCTTGCACAGCATCTCCCACATCCATCCGCATCCGATATGAAGTATTTGCAAAAAAGCTGAAACCATCACTTGTGTGTACCAATGGAATGTTTTTATACGCCTGGTTTCCAATGGATGCAAGACATCCCTCACAAGCATCTCTCTGCCACAGTGCAACGGTTTTTCCATACTGGTTCACGCTGTCAAAACGTTCTCCAAATCCATAAATGGCACTGTTTTCCCGAATTGAAAATCGAATTCGCGAAGCCGAAACACTTTCCTTTTCAAATATAAACGAAATATTTTTCAGATTTGTGATTGCTTTTCTATCAATAGAAATTTCCAGTGTTTCTTTCTGGAGTATCATCTCATGCTCTTTGCTTCTGATTATATATGCATGCTCTGATTCTTCCACAGAAAATGCTTCCGGCTGTCCATCAAAGAAGCCTTTCTTTCCAGAGACCATTCGGAAACCACCGACCACAGGATAAATCATGAGCTCCCATGTTCTCTCTTTTGATTCAACACAAATCGTTACATGATCTTTTGTTTCCAGAACATGTCCAATTTCACTACATGATGTCCATTTTTCCAGATCCTGGTTTCCAAAGCTGTGATCCGCATACCACCATGCACTGCAAGTTCTTAAAAACGTAAGATAACGATCCAGCTCAGCAGCTGCTTCCTCCCATCGGTTTTCTCTTAACCGCTCATTCACTAAACGCTTTTCTACCCATGGGTCCATAGGCTTCCATGGATTTGCAACTTCCTGGTTAAAGAAAAAGTCAAAGCCCTCCAATGTCAGACTGTCCTGCCAGCGCTGTGCAATTCGGATTCTATCTGTCAGATTTTCTCTCGTTGTTGGTTCCACACTCTTTTGTAGCTGATAAATTTCCCTCCGTTCTTCCGTACTAGTTTTTTCCAACACTCCTGGTCTCTGCCAGTGGCAAATTCCGGACGGCATGACAAAGACAATGCCGTTCTCCGTTTTCGTTTCCCCCTTTTCTCCAAAAGATACCTCAAGAAAAGTCTCTGGATCATATTCAAATCGATCCGAATAATTCACATTCAGATCTAATGGTGTTGGGCAGAGAACTTCACTTGACTGATGTTTTTTTCGATAGACTTGAAGATCAAAAGACTTCTCTTTCTCCGGCTTTCCGCCAAAAAGCATCCACGGTATTGCAAATAAAGCGTACCATCTGTCCTGCAGAATATCTACTGTTACAGAATACTGCTCTTTCGAAATTGCCGTTTTTTCTCCCTGGTCTTTTCCCTCTCCCAGATATGCCTGATCTCCGCTAAGATATGTCATTCCTTTTTCTACAAAAGCACTGCTACTGCCATCCCGTTTTGCTGTGAAAACTGCAAAATCCCTTCTTGAAAACTCTCTTCCTGAAAGTGCAACTTCTACTTGATCTTTTCGTTTTACTGTTAGCTCTGTAACGGTATTTTCTTCTTTCAAGATATGATGATTTTTTTCTTCCATGTTTTCAAACAAAACAAACAGCTTTTCTGCTGTATACAGAAGTTTACATCTTGTTGGTGTAACTGGAGACGGATTTCCTCCCGCGCGGAAAAAAATCCCGTATCGTAGCCGCCTCTCCCCACTCCACAGAATCATATTTCAGATTCTCCGTTTTCTGTTCTTTTCCCAGAATAATTGATGAAACCCCAAATTTCAGTTTTCCCATAAAGAACTCCTTTCCCGCAGTTTTTTCAACTGCAGATTTCTTCTATTATTTCTCCATTTTTTCTGCACACAATGTAAAAATTTCCCTTTGAATCAAAATTGATCTAGCGTTTTCGACTGTAATCTCTACTGTGTCATCACTGTCATTTACAAAAAATTTCTATTATCTCCGTTTCATTTTCACGCGCAAAACCATATACGCGTCCATCTGCCAAAACTGTTGTAAACGAACCGTTTCGTATGGCAGAATGTTTTTTTCGAAACTGAATCAGTCTCTGATAAAAACGGAAACTCTCTTTTCTCCCGGATTTTCTTGCCACGTCATACACTTTCGACAGTCCGGATCATTTTCTCCGTCAATTCCTGCTTCGTCCCCATAATAAATGGACGGCGAACCCGGAAACATCATCTGCACAACAACACCAAGTTTAAAGGAATCTAACCGATGACTACAGCTGTTGATAAAACGCTTGGTATCATGTGTGTCCAATGCATTAAACATAGCCATATTAGTTTCATCAGGATGTCGCGACAATGCAGTTTCCAACCGATGGCCAAATGTTTCGGCGTTAATACTCCGTTCTGCAAAAAAGTCCAGCATTGCCTGGCGGAAAGAATAATTCATAATACTGTCCATTTCACATCCGTTCAGCAGTCGTTTTCCCTCTGCCCATGTTTCACCAATCAGAACAAGTTCCGGGTTCAAGCGTTTGAGTCGATCTCTGATTTTGAGAACAAAATTCTCATCAATTTCATCAATCACATCAAAGCGATATCCATCCACTTGTACTTCCCGTACCCAGTATTCCAGTACATTCAAAAGATACTCCTGTACCTTCTCGTTTCCTGTATTCAGTTTTGGCATGCCGCAAATCCGAAAAAAACATTCATAACAGTCTGCCTCTTCCCTTACCGGAAAACGAGTAATATGATACCAGCTCTGATACTCTGACTTTTTCTTGCGTTTTTTTAAAAGATCAGCAAAATGCCAAAAAAAATCTGTTTCCAGTATGATTAAACACAGCATCTAAAATAACCCTTATGCTTTTTTTCATGTGCTTCTTTGACCAGAACTCGCAGATCTTCATTGATTCCAAAATGAGGATCTACTTTATAGTAATCCGTCGTATCGTATTTATGATTTGAAGGAGACGTAAACACCGGGTTCAAATAAATACATTCTACTCCAAGCTCTGCCAGATAGCTAAGCGATTTTCGGATTCCATCCAGATTTCCGCCCATAAAGTTGGAAGCTGTCGGTTTACTTCCCACGCCACACAATCCTCCGGCGCATAAGACGGATTTCCTTTGCGGAAGCGCTCTGGAAATATCTGATAGTAAATCGTTCCTTGACTCCATTTGGGTGGCATATACTCTACAGTACACTTATTGGCATATGCATATTCGAAAAAGCCGGAATCCGGACATTTTTCAACTGTTCCCCACGCATTATACCAACGCGTATCCCCGTTTTTTCCCGTCACTCGAAAATAATATTGAAGATATCTCGCCGGCTTTTGAAAAGAAACCACTGCCGTATATACAACCGATGTTCCTAAATGGTACTGCTCTGACATCCTTTCTTCTTTCGTTGTTTCTTCTCTGTGATTCTTATGAAAATAAACCAACGTACACGTTTCTATGTCCCCACTCGCTGCCCGGAAAGAAAATCTCAGATGAAACCGATCCGGTGCATAAATTTCCGGGTACATCCCGCTGTGATAAAAAGCAGCCAGATTCATACTAACTCCTTTCCGAAAGTTTCAGTACCCGGCATCCATGTGGCGGAAGCATGGTATGAAAGCTCTTCATTTCTCCGAGATCTTCATGCATCCAAAGATCCCTGACACTGGCAGCCCTGCACAACAACACTTGTTTAAAATCAATCTCTACTTCTTTTTCTTCTGCATCTCTATTAAATACGGAAAGAATGATCTCTCCTGTTGCTTCTTTTCCAATCCAGATGGTACTGTCCGGATTGTTGGTATCCGTTGACAATGGGAAGGATAAAATTTCTTTTTTATTCAACGCAAGAAGTTCCTCATTCTGATAAATCCATGCCCGATCTTTGATCGTATCATACTGATCTGCGATATCCAGCGGCGCTCCCGCAATCAGTTCCAGCGATACAGCCGATTTGCACTCCTCATCATTTGCAAAGGTATTCAGGCGAAGCATATCCGCATCCATGATCATGTTGTGGTCAGCAAAAAATTTTTTGACCAGTAAATCAGGCCTTCAAATGCTGTCGTGCACTGAGACCAATAATCAAAATGCAGTCCTCTGTTTCGATCACTAAAAGTATCCCAGCCTCCCGTACCGGAGTCTTCGTTAATACGCGCCATCTGTCCCATGCCAAACTCATTCTCACCATTGTTTTTCAAATGCGGCATAACAAGACTGATCATTATCTGATCCCCTGCTGCTTCCTTGATCCATTCGAGAACTTTTCGGTAATTTGCTGATCCATGATTTCTGCCAATCTGCTTTCCTTTATCCAT
>ENA-OQCU01000974-OQCU01000974.1-human-gut-metagenome-genome-assembly--contig:-NODE-974-length-10924-cov-3.590720_pt1 | contig 10924 bp, 14 predicted proteins | sample MGYA00242504_ERZ504590 | MGnify/ENA primary metagenome ERZ504590 (study PRJEB26092, sample SAMD00036318) | human gut metagenome | host: Homo sapiens | study: EMG produced TPA metagenomics assembly of...
TGCAGGAATCAGATTTTTTGACATTGGCTGCACTGATTTATCTTCTGCAAGAAGGATACGATGCGGGAGTTTCATAAGAAACTGAGGATGTAGAAATATGGTCTTGACACACATGGGATAAAGATTATACTTTACCCATGTAAAGAAAGGGGAGCTTGTGAGCGCAGGCTGAGAGGAAGTCATCAACTTCGACCCATATACCTGATTTGGATAATGCCAACGTAGGAACCCATAAGATATGATTTTAAAGGGAGATGACTGGCATCTCCTTTTATTTATCTCATGCATTTGAAGAAATTCAGCTGTCCGGTAATCAATCTGTAATAAGCGAGAGAAAGCCGGGGGCTTACAGGGAAATTTACATTATAACAGATGAATATTGGGAAAGATGAGAGTGAACAGAGTTCATGAAGGGGTGCACCACCGCGGGTGTATTCTTTTGTGGACTCTTTTTTATGTTGTAGAGGCCGGACCTTCTTTTCCCGGAAAGGAGAAAGTATGCTTATTACTGTTAATGGAAAAACAAAAGAATTGCAGAATACTCTTACAATAGGGCAATATCTGGAGGAAAACAGCTATGTGCCCAGCCAGATCGCAGTAGAATTAAATGAAAGAATTCTGTCAAAAGCTGAGTACAGCACTACTGTTTTACATGAAAACGACATACTGGAAATAGTCAGCTTCATGGGAGGTGGAAGATAAACAGGAATATCCTGATATCACATTATAATATACGAAAGAAGGACTTAAATTATGAGTACAAATAATGAAGACAAACTGATTCTGGGAGGTCATGAATTTACTTCCCGTTTTATTCTGGGATCCGGAAAATTTTCTCTGGATCTGGTGAAAGCATGTATTGAAAAGGCAGATGCGCAGATCATCACTCTGGCTCTGCGTCGTGCCAATGAAGGTGGACTGGCAAATATTCTGGACTATATTCCGAAAAATGTTACTCTTCTTCCCAATACTTCAGGTGCCAGAAATGCAGAAGAAGCAGTTCGTATTGCCAGGCTTTCCAGAGAAATCGGATGCGGTGATTTCGTAAAGATCGAAGTGATCCATGATTCAAAATATCTGCTTCCGGATAACTATGAAACTGTTAAAGCTACAGAAATTCTTGCAAAAGAAGGATTTGTAGTAATGCCTTATATGTACCCGGATCTGAATGCAGCCAGAGATCTGGTAAATGCCGGAGCTGCCTGCATCATGCCGCTGGGTTCTCCGATCGGCTCTAATAAAGGTCTGTGCACCAAGGAATTTATCCAGATTTTGATTGACGAAATTGAGCTCCCGATCATTGTAGATGCAGGAATCGGACGTCCTTCTCAGGCGTGTGAAGCCATGGAGATGGGGGCATCTGCAGTTATGGCAAATACTGCGATTGCCACAGCAGGTGATGTGCAGATAATGGCTGAAGCATTTAAAAAAGCTATTGAAGCAGGACGAAGTGCATACCTTGCCGGACTGGGAAGAACCCTGGAAAAAGGTGCAAGCGCATCCTCTTCCACTGAACTGGATTTTCTTCAATGAGTAATAAATAAAAAATCATTCTAAGATGCATTATTTTAGAGGATTGCTATAACTAGCGGAGTAGGTATTAATTTATAGGAAAACGAAAGTTGCCAAATAGGTAATAAAGAGGAGAAAACATCAAATGGAAACAACAGAAAAAAATATGGAACATGGGGAACACTTCAACGAAAGTATTGTCAATGAAGTGATTCTGGAGGATATGAAAAAGAACAGGATCGATCATATGAAATATCTTCCGGGAATGGAAGTACTGGAAGAATCAGACGTGATGGATCAGGTTATTTCTGCCATGAATGCTTACGATTATGATAAATATACAGAGGCAGATGTACGCAGGGCACTTGCTCATGATAACCGTACACCAGAGGATTTTCAGGCATTGCTGTCTCCGGCTGCGTTGCCTCTTCTGGAGGAAATCGCGCAGGCTGCGCAGAAAGAAACCAGGAAACATTTTGGGAACAGTGTGTATATGTTTACCCCTATTTATATTGCAAATTACTGTGAGAATTACTGTATTTACTGCGGATTTAACTGCCATAATAAGATCCGCAGAGCAAAGCTGAATGCAGAAGAGATTGATAAGGAAATGGCTGCTATCGCAAAGACAGGATTGCAGGAAATCCTGATTCTTACAGGAGAGAGCAGAGCAAAATCTGATGTAAAATATATCGGAGAAGCATGTAAGATTGCCCGGAAATATTTCAAAGTAATCGGACTTGAAGTTTATCCTATGAATTCAGATGAGTATGCACATCTCCATGAATGCGGAGCTGATTATGTAACGGTATTCCAGGAGACTTATAATTCAGATAAGTATGAAACTCTGCATCTTGCAGGGCACAAGCGTATATTTCCTTATCGTCTGAACGCACAGGAACGTGCTTTAAAGGGTGGTATGCGAGGAGTAGGATTTGCTGCACTTCTGGGACTGGATGATTTCCGTAAGGATGCTTTTGCCACCGGATATCATGCATATCTTTTGCAGAGAAAATATCCTCATGCAGAGATTGCATTTTCCTGTCCGAGACTTCGGCCGATCATCAACAATGACCGTATTAATCCTATGGATGTACATGAACCACAGCTGCTTCAGGTGGTCTGCGCCTATCGTCTGTTCATGCCATTTGCAAGCATTACGGTATCTACCAGAGAGTGTGAGCGTGTCCGCGATAACCTGGTTGGAATTGCTGCGACAAAGATTTCAGCAGGAGTCAGCACAGGAATCGGAAGTCATGTGGAGGATATCGAAGATAAAGGAGATGACCAGTTTGAGATTTCAGACGGAAGGTCTGTAGATGAAGTCTATAAGGCACTTTGGATCATGATCTTCAGCCGGTTATGAATGATTATGTGTACCTCCTAAAATGAGGAAAAATCCTTATAAAAATGTAATTGCAGTGACCAACCGTTCCCTGTGTCAGCGTCCCTTTGCAGAACAGATCGAGCGTGTATGCAGCCTTCATCCGAAGGCGGTTATTCTGAGGGAAAAGGATCTGCCGGAGGAAGAATATTCTCGTCTGGCAGAGCAGATACTGGAAATCTGTAAGAGATATCAGGTTCCCTGCATATTACATACCTATGTAAACGTAGCAGAAAAACTGCATCATCCATACATTCATCTGCCAATATTTCTGTTGGAAAAATATGAGGGAAAGCTTGGAGGTTTCCGGCAGATCGGAAGTTCGGTCCACTCCGTAGAAGATGCATTGAAAGCAGAAAGTCTGGGAGCTGATTATCTTACGGCAGGACATATTTATACAACTGACTGTAAAAAAGGACTTCCACCCAGAGGACTGGAATTTCTGGAGAATGTCTGTAAAGCAGTAAAGATTCCTGTATATGCCATAGGAGGGATACATCCGGGAACAGGACAGTTAAATGAGATTATGGAGCATGGTTCAGCCGGTGGATGTATTATGTCAGATATGATGAAGTTATGGTAAAAAGGTATTTTGCGATGAAAATATAGTAAATAAAAAGCCGTATTTCAACAATCAAATATGTTGAAATACGGCTTTTATAAAAGCATCATTCATCAAAAATAGTAACAATTTCACCATCCAGAATACGGTTTGTATTCTTTACGGCACAGAAGTTTCCGCACATACTGCAGGTGTCTTCTTTCTCAGGTTTGGCCTCTGCGCGGTAGCGTCTTGCTTTCTCAGGATCCATGCTGAGTTTGAACATTTCTTCCCAGTCAAGACGTTTTCTCGCTTCGCTCATCTTATAATCCCATTCTGCGGCACCGGGAACTCCTTTGGCAATATCAGCAGCATGAGCAGCAATTTTGGCAGCGATAATTCCCTCTTTTACATCAGCTGCATTTGGCAGACGAAGATGTTCTGCAGGTGTTACATAGCAGAGGAAAGCAGCACCTGAATAAGCAGCAATCGCACCGCCGATTGCGGAAGTAATGTGGTCATATCCGGGAGCAACATCTGTTACAAGCGGTCCAAGTACATAGAAAGGAGCGCCATGGCAAAGAGTTTTCTGGATTTCCATATTAGCTGCAATCTGGTTCAGCGGCATGTGGCCAGGTCCCTCGATCATAACCTGAACATCCTTTTCCCATGCACGTTTGGTAAGCTCACCGAGAGTGATCAGCTCTTCAATCTGTGCAGTATCAGTTGCATCTGCAATACATCCGGGACGACATGCATCTCCCAGACTTAAAGTGATATCATACTCTCTGCAGATATCAAGAATTTCATCAAAATGTTCATAGAACGGGTTCTCTTTTCCTGTCATTTCCATCCATGCGAACATAATAGAACCACCTCTGGAAACAATGTTCATGAGACGTTTATTCTGTTTGAAACGTGCTGCGGTTGCACGATTCATACCGCAGTGGATAGTCATAAAATCCACGCCGTCTTCTGCGTGCATACGTACGATATCAATCCACTCTTCAGAAGTAATCTTGCCAAGTGCTTTGTGATAATATACTACTGCGTCGTAGATCGGAACAGTACCGATCATTGCCGGACATTCGGATGTAAGTTTGCGGCGGAAGCTTCTGGTATCTCCGTAGGAGCTGAGATCCATGATGGCTTCTGCACCCATTTCTACTGCTGAATGTACCTTTTCATATTCCATATCAACGTCTTTCCAGTCTCTGGAAACACCTAAATTTACATTGATCTTGGTGGTCAGCTTTGCACCGACACCGCTCGGACTGATGCTCTTGTGATTTTTGTTGCAGGGAATAATTACCTGTCCTTTTGCAATCAGTTCTCTTAATTCTTCTACGTCAAAGTGTTCTTTTTCTGCTACGATTTCCATCTGTGGTGTGATGATTCCCTGACGTGCCGCGTCCATCTGCGTTGTATACTGTGTCATTTTTTCCTCCTTGCCCTGCACTGTGGGCTTTCGATGTTACTGCGAATAAAATGAACTGCGCCTCCTGCATATAGCAGGGACTTGCACCTGCGCATATTCGTAAGTTTTTTAGTAAACTACTGAAGTGACAGAGAGTGGTGCCCCCGGTCTGTCGTGTTTGTCTGGTTATAATTAAAACAGGGGAGATGATATGATATGTCTGCTTATAAAAAGGAAAAACTGCAATACGCCAACAAGCATATTGCAGTCCGGAAGAACTATAACTTTCCCTACGTTGGCATTATCCAAATCAGGTAATGGGTTAAAGCAATACAGCTTACTCTCAGCCTGTTTACACAAGCACCCCTTGTCTCAATTACAATCAGTGTATCACTTAGCTATGGGAAAGTCAATATAAAATTTTGGCTACGTCATTGATAACGTAGCCGGATTGTTACTGTTCACACACCACTGTCCCGCGAGGTGTTTTGGCATGAATATGCCAAAATCCCGAGACATACAAGCCAAAATTCCATTGCCGCAGGCAATCTGGAATGAATTTTGGCTACGTTACTGTGAACGAAGTGAACAGTAACGTATGGAAACTTTTTTATTCCTTATGTGTCCCTCTGACTACTTTGATTCCACGTTCTTCTATCATATTGCAGATCTGTGTCATCCTTGGACATTCATGCTTTCCATCCGGGAGACGACAGACACCAACGTGGATGGTACTGATTTTTTCACTGACCAGTCTGTCTATCTTTTCCAGGATTCCTTTGTCTTCTATGGGTTCTATCGGGTTGACGCCTTTGCATTCGTTACAGGTCATCATTGCTGCCAGACAGGTATCTTCCGGATAATCCTGAAAGAAATCGGTTCTGTTCTGAAATGCTGCCAGGCATCCAACTCTGGCGCATACATTATTAGAATGAATACACGTCAAAATTCCTATTTTATTCATCATTTTTTTCTCCATATATAGCAGGCCAGAGTCAAAAAATTTTCCTGACTCTGGCCTGTCAATACTCAAACATTCGAAATCCTCTGATTTACTACGTAAATTGCTACTTTCTCATGTTTGACGAGTCCCAAGCTCCAAAGTCTTATCGTGCAAGCACGAACGACTTTCTGACCTTTTGACCCTGATATCATATTATAAAAATAAATATGCATCTTCCCGCGGCTGTCATTTACCACTTCCGAATCTACCTGGTAAATCCTTTTGATCAGCTCCGGAGTGAGTACTTCCTGTGGAGTTCCATATCCTTCCAGCACACCATCTTTCAATACATAAATCTTATCGCAGTATGCCGCCGCAATATTCAGGTCATGGATAGCTGATATTACAGTTACGTTAAGTTTCTTTACCAGTTCCATCAGCATGATCTGATGTGTGATATCCAGATGGTTAGTCGGCTCATCAAGGATCAGTGCAGGTGTCTGCTGTGCAAGTGCTCTTGCCAGAATAACCCTCTGCTGCTCTCCACCTGACAGTGTAGAAAATGTGCGATCCGCAAATGCATCCATCTGTACCGTTTTCAGTGCTTCTTCAACAATCCGGTAATCTTTTGCATTATCCCGTTCCAATGCTTTCTTATGAGGTGCACGTCCCATCAACACGACATTCCCGTACGGTAAAATCAAAGTTGTAGTAATTGTGCTGATGCCACAATCTGGCCATTTTTTCTGGCGGAGCTTTTTACGCTCATGGAATGGAGTTCTTCGCCGTCCAGATAAACGGCACCTGCATCTGGCTTCAGGATACGGTAGATGCATTTTAATAATGTAGATTTTCCGCTTCCGTTTGGTCCGATGATCCCTACCAGTTCCTTATCCTTTGACTCTATGGAAATTCCCTTCAGTATCTGTCTGGCGTGAAATCCAACCTGAATATCTTCTGTAGTGATTTTCATTACTTACTACCTCCAAATCCATAGGATTTCCGCACAAGCAGATAAATAAAGCAGGGAGCACCGATAATGGATACCAGCACACCGATCGGCATCTCAGAATTCTTCAGGATCACACGACATGCCACATCACACCAGATCAGGAATGATGCACCAAGCAGTGCACTTAATGGCAGTAATCTTCTGTGGTCTGTTCCAAACAGGATTCTGATCACATGAGGGATCACAAGTCCTACAAAGCCGATCACACCCGCACAATATACTGCAAACCCAATCATTACAGAAGCAACGATCAGATAAAAAGTTCTCAGCCTGTGCAAATCAGTTCCCAGTGTGATCGATACATCATCTCCTAACAGCATCAGATTCAGATTACGATATTGCGTCCAGAAAATAATTACACAGATCAATGTAACAGGAAGCATTACACCTACTCTGCTCCAGCTTGCGCCTGCAAGGCTTCCCATCGACCACTTCATTACTTCTGTTGCTGCATTTTTGTCATTGGTGATATATGATAACAAAATTTGGAAAAAGCAGAACATACCGCACTGACAGCCATTCCGGCAAGGATCAGTTTGGCAGAAGTAGCTTTTCCGCCCATGTTTGCAATGGCAATTACTGCAAAAGAAGTGACCATTGCACCAATAAATGCAGGAACACCAACTGAGTTTCCACCGAGAAATCCACCAACTCCAAGCATGATCGCCAGTGTTGCACCAAGGGATGCACCGGATGAAATACCAAGTACATACGGATCTGCCAGTGGGTTCTGGACAATCGCCTGCATAACTACGCCACAGACGGAAAGAGCCATTCCAACTGCCAGAGCCAGCAGGACTCTGGGCAGCCGGATCAGCCACACAACATCGTGAACTGCGCCTTCTGCATAGGCGGACAGGCTTTTGATATGAAACAATTTATATGCAATGACACTGTAAACATCTTTCAGTGACAGATCTGCATTTCCAAAAGTGATTGCTGCAAGAATGGAAAAAATCAGAAATGCCGCAAGCCCGATAAGAACTGCCACATACATGGATGTCCTGAGCACACTGCCCTTTTTTTGTCTGTGAAACCTGTTCTTTCACTGTTATGTCCTCAATCAGTCAAGATTCACATCCGGATATAATCCTTTTGCGAAAGTTTCAATACCATCCTGTGTACGTGTTGCACTTGCGTACATTCGGAGCTCGCCACGGTCATGCCTTTCACGGTATCCGTCCATCTTATTCTTGCTGAGGTTCTTAGGTTTGGGAGTGGAAAGACCGAAGAGCTCGGCTGCAATACGTTCGTCAAGGTCGAAACGCTCGCCTTCCAGCTGGATGGCGGCCATGGTCTCCTTGTTCCGGTCGATGGTTTTCCGCATGAAGCTGCTCTCTTCCGGTGTGCGCTCCTGCGTGGCGCGGCTGACAGTGACCTTAGGAGTGGCGGTGGCGCTGTACTTGGCACCGGTGGCGGTATTCCGCCACAGCTCCACGCGGGTCATGTCCATAGGATCATACATCACGGTGAACTCGCGTCCGGTATTGCGAAGCGCCCATACCTCGTCACGCAGGCCGTCGGCGGCATATACGTCATAGTGGTATTTCCGTTTGTCTATTTCAAACTGAAGTCCGTAGTTGGTATAGGTCACGGCTTTGGGATGGCACAGCCAGAACATACGCATCATGTCAACCTCCGTAACGGGTTGGGCCTCGGGATTCCCGCTCATGCGGTACATCTCCATGTGTGGAATACCGGTGGCGAAGTGCTTTTCCTCATTGTTCCATCTGTCACGGCATTCCTTGTAGATTGTTTTCAGCTCCTCGAGCGTGGGAAGTGCGTAGGCGTTCTCTTCTATGAATTCCAGGTTGGGCTTGCTGTTCAGCTTCTTGGCGTTCACGTTCTGTCCCGTGAAATGCCAGATGGCATGAAGGACTTGTGCCTGAAAACGGTAGAAGGCATTCTCTATGGTCTTGGACTGTCCGTTATAGGGCATCGTGGGACGGTGGAGCACCGTAAGGCGTTGGAAGAATCCCGCGGCGTTGCCTTTCTTGTGTCCTCCCTGGTTGTCGGTCACTATCTCGTAGGGACGGCTGCCGGAAACTTCCACGGCCATGCGGTAAGCACGGTACTGGCAGTCGAAATTCTCGTTCGGGGCGATGTCATATCCAAGCAGGGTCTCGCTATAGGCATCCATCACTTCATATACGCCGGTGGTACACATCTTGCCCTGTTCGTTCCTGTAGTAGAGGTTCAACTTGGTACCGTCGCCATACCACAAGGCATCGCGCATCTGCGGGAGGCTGGTCTTCATCAGGCTGGTGTACTTGGCTTTCCATTTCTGCATGCCATGTACCGCCGCATACCACATAGGCATCACGGCAGGGTCGTTGAGATAGTTCTTCACGGTGGTGGGCGACTTGATGATGTTCAGGCCGCGCTCCACCGCCTGACGGTTGTATTCGTCGAAAATCTGCGCCTCCGTATAACGGGGGACAATGCTGCGGCGGAGCTTCAGCAACAGCCGCGCCACTTCGGGAACCACCACACGTGCCGCCTGGTTGCCTGTGTTCTTGTTGACAAGGGCGGCATAGCCGATTTTTTTATAAGCGTTGAATTTTTCGCGGAGACGGGTCTTGGGCAGTGTGTGTCCATAGTGTTCACGAAGCTTCTCACATGTACCTTGCACCGTTTCCCACACGATGGACTTGCGGCTGTAACCGCACTTGCTATGCAAGGCTCCGGTCTCTTTCTCCACACGGACCAGCTCGTTCATCACCTCGGCATTCAGCACATATTCGGCCTGGCGTTCCAGAGAAATGGCGGGTTGGTAGGTTCTATAGAATTCCACAGCCCTGCTGTCACTGCGGATAATATTACTCATTAATTGTTCTTTCATTTCTTCCAAAGCATTGGGATAAAGTCTGTCGTATGCCTCGCGAATAAGGGCGGGAAGACTGGTGTAGTCTATGAGAGCGTAGGAACCGGCCCCCTTACCGGGACGGACAACCCGGATCTTGCCCTCACGTACTTTCTTATCATAATTAGGTTTACTCAATATCCTTCCTTGCGAGACCAGCTCAGGAAAAGTGACACACCTTATTTTACCGTACATTTCCATAATCAGAAACTTTATACTTTTCAACATTGTGCAAGCCCCGGCATCGAACCGGGGAGCCGACCACTTCCGCATGGCAAGGAAAGTTCCGGACTTGCAGCCTGTTCCGGACTTTACAGTTTATGGCCGTTATAGTCATATTGTACAACCTTGCCCTCAACATCTATCGACCGCAGATGAAAGCCCTGCGGGGTTGCCTCACGGGCAAAGTCTTCAATGGTATCGTAATTCATCTCGGCAGGTACGTCAGCCTCTGAGCATCTTGACATGTTTCTGAGATCCAGAACAAACGGGTTATTGCTTACCCATGTCACCTTTACTTTCATGCCATTTCCTCCTTTCCGCTGTCCGGCATACAAAGCGATATCGCCACAATAGCCGATAATACGATGATTACAAACGCATTGCGGCTGTCCGCATCCGTTGCGTCAACATTGGTTCCCAGCCACATGCCATAGGTCATGCCCACAGCTACGGCAATCTTCTGAATTGTTCTCCAGGTTTTCATATAATTCAAGTTTAATATCTGTCAATCAATAGTTTTATCAATCGCCTTTAAGGCTTTATACTTGCGGTCTACCAGTCTACCTTCATCGTCAATAGTGAGTGTCCATGCGGGATGATACCCACGTAACCTTTTGTCCTCTGTTCTTTTGTCAGTACTATAGGCTAATACAAAAGAAAATCCCACAGCCGTACACCCGTCGGACAACGGTTCATCAAAATGTACACCCCAATAGGAATTCCTGCCACTACGGGTACCTACCGCCTTCGTCACTTGACGGACGGCAAACACGGGTACTCCACGCTCGTCGTAGCTATCCACAACGACAATCTCAGCACGCTCCGTGGCAAGAACCCTGCATTCTTCTTTCCAGTAAATCATAAAGATTTGTTTATAAGGTTTTTACTTTCTCGTACGGGTTATCTATCAATGTAACTTCATACATTTTAACATCCGTGATTCAGTGCATAAGCACGAAGAGTTTTCGCAAATGGTGAGTTCGTCTCAAAAATTCAATGCCGAACGCACAGTACGTGTAGTGGTAAAAAA
>ENA-OQCU01000976-OQCU01000976.1-human-gut-metagenome-genome-assembly--contig:-NODE-976-length-10888-cov-4.099526_pt1 | contig 10888 bp, 10 predicted proteins | sample MGYA00242504_ERZ504590 | MGnify/ENA primary metagenome ERZ504590 (study PRJEB26092, sample SAMD00036318) | human gut metagenome | host: Homo sapiens | study: EMG produced TPA metagenomics assembly of...
GATTTCATGAAATTAAAGCTCTTTCTGCATACAATTCTGTGCAGACATGTATGTTATTTTGGAAGTTCGATCATCGGACCGGCCTTTGCTCTCAGGTTCTGCGGCAGAGAAAAACAGAATTTTTTTCGGATTTTGTTTCTCTTTTTTCTCTGTATCTTCGCTGCTGTCTATTATTTCATCATCATTATAGTTCTCGCTCATAATGACTCCTTTCTATATCCTCTTATTCGTAACAGTACAGTGCTCTTGCAGGATAGCAGGCCGCTGGATCATTACGCTTATTTAACTGAATTATATCATACAATTCCCTTATAACAAAATGAAAGTTTTATAAACACAAAAAAGAATCTTGCCCGGGTTACTGTTCACTGATAATATATAAAAGACACCGCCGCATGGGCGATGTCTTTTGTTTTATTCATTGTCCGGTCTGGTGCCGAGAGTCAGTTCTATAGTATTTTCTTCATATTCCCCATTAGTGGCTCTTGCAATAACTGCCTCAATCTTCTCTCCCGATTTATAATACTGCAGTTTATCCAGTAGATCATCACCATCACTGACTTTCTGTCCGTCGAATTTTACGATGATGTCGCCTTTACAGATACCTGCCTCCTGTGCCGGAGAATCATCCTCCACACTTCTTACAAAGGCGCCTGTGGGCATATTATACATCTCAATTGCCTCTGTGGTCAGATTGGCAAGACTTACTCCCAGATATCCTTTTTTGCTGCTGTCTACTTTCTCCCTGGTCTCACGATTCATCAGTTCTTCCAGAATAGGCTTTGCCTTGGAAATAGGAATGGCATATCCCATACCTTCTACAGCACTGTCTGCGTATTTTGCAGAATTGATGCCGATCAGCTCGCCTTTCATATTCAAAAGTGCACCACCACTGTTACCCGGATTGATTGCCGCATCCGTCTGGATCAGTCCTGTACTGTTCGTTCCATCATCTGTAGAAATCGTCCGGTTCAATGCACTTATCCAGCCTGATGTTACAGACTGACCATATCCAAGCGCATTACCGATCGCAACTACCTGCTGCCCTACTGCCAGATCATCCGAACTTCCTATCTGAGCAATCTTGATCTGATTTAAAGTGTCCTCAGGGATATCCGATTTCTTCACCGCAACTACTGCCAGATCATTATCAGCATCTGTACCCTTAATCTTGGCACTGACCGCATCCTCTACATTCAGATCTCCATTATCTCCCGCATTCACAGTCTCTGTCTCTGCATTTGCCACATCATCCCCGATAAAGCAGACACTCAGAGTTGTAGCTCCATCCACCACGTGATTATTCGTTGCGATCAGAAGCTCATCATCATTATCTCCAACGATAATCCCTGAACCTGTTGACGCACTCTTATATTGGTGGGAACTATATCCGAAAAAGCTTGGTATTTCCTGAACACTGACCGTAGTGATCGCAACTACAGAAGGCATGGAAGCCTGAGCCACTGCTGCTACTGTTCCATTCTCAGAGTCAGACAGCACCTTATCGGCAGTGCTGTCATCTGATGCCGTTTCCTGAAGATCCACACTGTCTGTAGTTTTAATCTGCACCGAAGACTTACCTGTATTCAGGAATCTGTCTGCTGCAAAATTTGCCGCCTGAAATACAACTGTCGCCACCAGGCCAAAGATCACAGCCAATGCGATTGTCGCCCCTGCTTTTTTCTGAAAAGAATTCTGATTTCTTCTGTGTCCAGAGGGACCGGATGGTTTCAAAACAGTTCTCTGTTCTTCATGGAACTGATAATGTTCATATCTGGGCTGCTGACCGGAATCATCTGTTTTTTCACCCAGGTTTCTTTCATCATTCATGTAATCTGCTCCCTTCTGTTCCTGTATTACTGTTTATCGGAACACTCCCCGAAATAAACAATGATCTGTAACTGTTTTATTTCTGCACAGTTACAGCAATTCTTCTCCTGAACTCTGGAATCAGTATATCAATTAATTGTGTTCAAAATGTGACAATTATCGTAAATTGGCGTGTCTTAAGGTCATCCTCTTACCTTTATTTTCTGTTCCAGTAATATGGACTCATGGTACATGCAAGAACAACTTTCCGGGGAAGTTTTCTGTATCTTTTCCCCAGAAAATATCCTGCATATTTCATTCCGCTCTGCCAGATCAGCTGAGGAATCAGCCAGAAGTGCTCCGTTCTTATCAGATAGCCCAGGCTCTTTTTACCAGACGGATTCCCTCTCCCTCAGAAGGTACTCCTTCAAAAATTTCCGGATGCTCTGCCTGGGATACTCCCAGATCGAAGTTTCTGTGAAACTGCTGCCTTCCGGAATAATTATGGGAATGATACACTCTCGCATCTGCTGCATAGACAACTGAATAGCCTTTCTGAATCATTGTTCCGGCACAGATCATATCTTCATTGAAAATCGCCCGCTCTGTAAAACCGCCTGTTTTCAGATAAATCCCTTTATCATAGGCCGCACACACATTAGAACAGAAATAGGTCTTGATCCCGTACTTATCAATATCAGCCAGCGACTTTACCGAGGACTGCTCCGGATAATTAAAAGAACGGGTATAACGTTCCAGAAAGCGACAGTCTGCCCTGGGTAATTGTCTTGCATAGGCTGCTCCTGCACCCGGATTTTCACTGACAGCACAGACAAGATTTCCAATTACTTTTCTATCAGCAGGGAGAGCATCCTGTGTCATAAAGATCATAATATCTGCATTCGAAAGTTCTGCTGCCCTTCTTCTGGTTCCGCCATGATCAAAATCCTTCTGTTCCAGGTGATGAACCTCAAGGATCGGACATTTCTCCCATTCTCTGTTCCAGTACTGCTCTCCCGTATTCATAACCAGAATCCTGCGGGGACGGTATTCCTGTTCTTCCAGACTGTGCAGCAGTTCTCCAAATTCTCTGCCGGGACGATAGGCAGGAATGATTACATCAACTGTCGCAGTGTCATTATATTTTTCCTTATGCGTCATCCTCAACACTCCTTATCTGAAAAGAGGACCATCCTTTCCAACAGATGGTCCTCTTTTCTATTATTTATATTTTTATAGCAGTTCCCTGTTACTGTTCTTCAGAACTTGCTCCGGAATCTGCTGCTGAATCATCGCTGAATCCATCGTCGCCGCCGGTCTCATCGCCACCGGTGTCATCGCCGCCGTCGTAGTCTCCACCACCAGTGTCACTGCCGGTGTCATCGCCGCCATTATCATAACTGCCGTCATCACCACTGTTATCATAATCGCCACCGCCGCCATAATCTCCGCCGCCATTATCATAACCGCCATCATAACCACCGTTATCATAATCATTGTCATAATCATAATCGCCGCTGTTATCCGTACTGCCGGAGGTATTATCGCCGGACCATACAAAAGTGTCATTTGCATTTGTGGTATCAGTGTCCTGTGTCGTAGTCTTGGCTGCATCATCCAGCTTACTTTCTCCGCCGACGATCTCAAGTATCTTATTACTGCGGGCCACTACCTCAGAAGACGGAGTATAATCCTGATCATCATACAGGAACTTGTGAAGTTCAACTACATTGTTCTCAAGATCAGTAGGAACAATAATACTTCCCTTGATATTGGAGAATTTAAACTTCTGCGGGAATCCCGTACTGTCTGTAAATTTATATCCGATCAGAGTCGGAATAAGTCCCAGAATATCCTGCTTTGAAAGAGATGTTGTAACCATCGGGAATACATCATCCATAATCTTAAAGATAGAAGAAAGACCTGCTATCTTCGCCTTATCAAAGAGCATTCCAAGTACTCGTCTCTGACGCTCTGTACGTCCCATATCCAGACTTGCAGTATAACGGATACGGCAATAGGATGTCGCCTGTACGCCGTTCAGATGATAAGTTCCTACAATTGCTTCCTGATCTTCCGGCTTTGGCTCCGGTTTCTCGAGCGGAGTGTAGTCTTTTCCTGTCAGCTTGGATGTTTCCACGCAATAGTTATTCATATGTTCAATTTCCGCATAAGATAACGGAATATCAAGACCGCCAAGATCATCTATCACTTCTACAAGTGCGGAAAAATCAGCCGTCGCATAATCGGAAATATCCAGATCCAGGTTTGTATTTAACATGGTGATCGCCTGTTCCGGACCACCCAGCGCATAGGCTGCATTTGCCTTCGTATAGGTATCATCTCCAACATTGAGAAGTGTATCTCTGTATACGGAAACCATACGCACTTCTTTTGTATCGTTGTTTACACTCACAATGATCATGGTATCACTGTTCTGTGCAGAATACTGGGAGCCTTCCCCTCTGGTATCAATACCAAACAGCACATAGGTCTTGTATCCTGTCATCTTTGGTGCTTCCTGGTTTACGACTATTTTTTCCTTTTTCAGTTCCGGCTGCTCGATCTTATCCAGCCTGGAAGAAATCTGTCCATACACATACAGCCCGCCAATAAACAGCAGCAGTACAATGATCTCAAGCACAAACAGTACTTTTTTCTTTTTTCCTGGTTTAGCCATGACTTTTTCCCCTTATCTTAATATGCATTTTTGTTTATAAATCCCTTGAAAAATGTAAGGAATATAATCTTGATATCCAGCCCTATGCTCCAGTTTTCAATGTAATAAAGGTCATATTCGATTCTTTTTCTTATGGATGTGTCTCCGCGGTAACCATTCACCTGAGCCCAGCCGGTAAGTCCCGGGCGAACCTGATGTTTCACCATATATCTCGGGATTTCTTCTCTGAATTTCTCTACAAAAAACGGCCGCTCCGGTCGTGGTCCCACAAGGCTCATGTTACCCTTCAGTATGTTGAAAAGCTGTGGCAGTTCATCAATACTGGTGTGACGCATAAACTTTCCGATGGGTGTTACTCTTGGGTCATTCTTTACTGTCCATGCCTTCTTCTCTTCCGATTCCGGCTGTACTTCCATGGAACGGAACTTATACATCCGAAAAGTCTGGTTATGAAGTCCAACCCTCTCCTGTTTATAGATCAGTGGTCCCGGTGATGTCAGCTTAATGATAGCACACATTAACAGCATCAGCGGTGAGGTTACTATGATTCCAACAATAGATCCTGCAATGTCCATCGCCCGCTTGACCAGTGCATTGAATGTATTGTTCAACGGTACATAACGGATATTGATAACCGGAAGTCCCAGTATGTCTTCTGTATATGGTTTTGTCGGAATGATCTTATTATAATCCGGGATAAACTTGGTGTGTACTCCGGATTTTTCACACAGTGCTACAATCTCTTCCAGGCGGTAATATTCACTTAAGCCCAGAGTGATCGCTATTTCATCCAGCCGGTTCTCCGGAAGTATTATATTCAGATTGGCAATCCTTCCAAGAACTTTGATTCCCTTGTACTCTGTTCCTGCCGGAACATTGTCATCCAGTATTCCGCGGATCACATATCCCCACTGAGGATTGGCAAGAACTCTGTCAATATATTCCTCTGCTGCGCGGCTGTATCCCACACAGATCATCTGTTTCTGATTCAGTCCCTTCTCTCTCATATTTCTCAGAAGAGCGAAAATCAACATTCGGGCACACCACTGAAGCACAATATTGATTACATAAAACATAATATAAGTAGAACGGGAAAAATCGCTCTCATCTATCATGTAAAATGTAAACATCAGAATAAGGAGCCCAAGCGAGTTGGCCTTTACAATATTAGCCAATACAAGCCGACGCCCCTGCATCCGCATGGGAGTATACAATGTGAAAGCCTGATACAACAACAGATAAACCGGTACAATAAAAACCAGCATCAGCATATACTGCTGAAAGCTTCTGGTTCTGACTGCTGTTGCTGCCATAGGACCAACAAAACGGATCAGCCATGCCAGAAAATATGACAGTACCAGTACAATTGCATCAATGATCATATGGAGACGACTGAAATTCTTTTCATTGTCCTTTAGCAATCTTTTGTCACCTCATTTTTTTTATCGTTTCTATATTATAATAGTTGTTTTTATAAAAGCAATAAAAATTTTATCTTTCTTTCTTATCATCCGCATCAAAACGCCTGAATGATATTTCACCACAATTCAACTTGAATCCTAAAATAGTTTTGACAGATTTTTGAAATTTAAAAGGTATTTTTATGATTTTTTTTACTGATCTGGAATCCATTCTTAATTCCCGCAATATACTCTCTTCCGAATCCTTTCAGCGTAAAAAACAGAATTTTGATTCCAAATCCTGCAACAAGAAACGGAAGATTGATAATAATCTGTAACACCGGCATATTTTTGTATATCAGATAAATATTATTTCTGGAAGAATACCGGATCTTGAACTGATTATATCTGGATCCACTGGTACCGCTTCCCACATGGTATACCATGGCATCAGGTGCATACCAGTTTTCATATCCGTAGATTCTGGCCCGGTATCCCACGTCCATGTCCTCCAGATATGCAAAATGTTCTTCGTCAAAATATCCCAGTTCATCAAAGATCTTCTTTCTGTAAATAGCAGCTCCTGCGCAGGAAGCAAAAATCTTCTCTTCCTTTTCATAGGTATGGATATCTTTCCCCTTACCTCTTGCATAAGCCCATCCAAGCGCGCAGTAATAGTTTCCTGCATCATCCAGCCTGTCCCTGTCATGAAACTGAATCATTCTGGCAGCACAGGAGAAAGCTTTGGGATGCCTTTTGATGGCTGACAGCATTTCTTCTATAAAATTCTCCGTTACTTCAATATCATTGTTTAAAAGCAGTACATAAGGTGAGCGTGATGCTCTGATCCCTTCATTGACCGCTTTACAGAATCCGAAATTCTCCGGCAGTTCGATCAGATGGACCCATGGATACCTTGCAGCAACAAAAGCACAGCTTCCGTCATTGGATCCATTATCCACAAGAATTACATCAAAATTGCTTACAGTCTGACACTCCAGACCTGCAAGTACGCCATCCAGATAAGCCATCCCATTAAAATTCGGAATGATCACTGATACTTCCTGCATGATTTCCTCCCTGTCTTCTCTTTTTTCTGTCCTGCTTCTGTCTCCATTCCCAGGATTGGCTTCAGAGAATAATTCCATTTGGTAAGAGACAGGTTTTTGTTATAACAGGGATCTCCGTTTTTGAGAATGTCTATCCAGTGACATCGCATATATTCAATCTCCGTCTGAAAACGGCGCACTTTCTCCTTGCTGTCCTCAGCTCCTCTGGTCTTTGATTCCATATGATAAAGCTTCGCATAGGGATCATATACGATCAGATAGCCGTTTTTTCTTACTTTCAGGCAAAGATCCACATCATTAAATGCCACAGCCAGTTCTTCTGTAAATCCTCCTGCCTGCTCAAAAACCTCTTTCTTCATCAACAGACAGGCGGCAGTCACTGCACTCATATCCTGAAGAAGGGATGCCTTATGCAGATAGCCGGTACGGTCCGCAGGCATATCTACGAACATATGCCCCGCAATACGCCCATTCCGATCACACATCCTGCATGCTGGATCGTATTATCCGGATAAATGAGCTTTGCTCCGACACCGCCCACTTCCGGACGCTGACACACTCCAAGCATTTCTTCCAGCCAGTCCGGATTGATGGATTTTACATCATTATTCAGGAAAGCAGATATTCTCCCTTTGCATGCGCCGCAGCAAAGTTATTGATGGCAGAATAATTAAATTCTTTTCCCCATCTCAAAAGATGGATCTTCCAGTTTCCGGAAAGCTCTTTATAATATCGGAAAATCTCATCAGTGGTACTGTTATTCTCCACGATTATGATTTCAAAATTCTGATAACCGGTATTCTTCTCCAGCATTTCCAGACAGGTCTGAAGAGTCTCTTTCTCGTCTTTGTTTGGTATGATAACAGACACCAGAGGTTTCCCTGCACCGGATATTTCACCCGGTAAAAGCCCAGATCCTGTGTATGACTTACCTCGCCTTTTGTACCTGTTCCTCTCAAGATGAGCTTCTATTGCTCTCTTGCCGGCTTCAAATGCGTACATTTTACTGGCAGGATTATCTGCAGTGGAGGCTTTGTGTGTTCTCCAGTGATACAGGATTTCCGGAACATGTAAAACCTCTCCGGCATTCTCCGTACAGCGGAAGATAAAATCGTAATCCTGAGCTCCGTCGAATTCTTTTCGGAAACCTCCGGCCTTTTCTACAATACTCTTTCGCACTACAAAAAAGTGGCAGATATAATTATTGGAACGCAGGAGATCCAGATTAAAATCCGGTTTCAGATGTGGCTGAAAATGCTCGTTCAGTTCTGTTGTAACCTTATCCTCGTCTGTATAAAGCGCATCTGCCTGCGGATGATCCTGCAGTATTTTCACGATCTCATATAATGCATTGGGTGCCAGCAGGTCATCATGGTCAAGAAGCCCCACAAATTCACCTTTTGCCATTGCAAACGCGCGGTTTGTGTTCTCTGCAATGCCAAGGTTCTCTTTGAGATTGCAGAATCTTACCCGGGAATCTCCGGCTGAATATTCTGCCAGTACTTTCTGCATCTCCTCATTGTCCGGACTTGCATTTACGATACACAGCTCCCAGTTTGAATAAGTCTGAACGATCAGTGATTCTATCATCTGTCTCAAAAATTCTACAGGTGTCTGATAAGCCGGAACTGCAATGCTGATCAGCGGTGAATAATCAAATTTCTGTTTCCTCTGTGTTTCCAGTGTTTCCTCCGTCGGAATGTAAGCCCGGTACCATGGACCATATGGTACTTCTTCCGGTTCAAAACGTTCATGCAGCCTGATCCAGAATTCCTTTGGTCCATAATGCTTCATGTAGCGGAACCCTTTCCGGATCGTATAGGGGGAAAGCTTCCTGAACATTTTCGTCCACTGGATTTTTCCTCCTGCAGATGGTTTTTTACTCATATGATAACCTCGATTTTTACTATGATTTTTTATTTTAACATTGTATGATATTTTTTGCAAGAAAGGAGAGAAATGTGTTATACTGTTATTGTTTTTATGTTATCGTTTTTATGTAACTGTTCACATACAATGAACAGTTACTTTTCAACATTTTTACGCACAGGAGTATTATATACCATGATGATAAAGAAAAAAAGAATCACTGCAGCCCTGCTGGCTCTGGGACTTGGGGCTGTCACCATGTTTTCACAGTTTCCGGTATCTGCTGCTGAAGAAACAGCCCAGAATACAGACGCCGCCGCACAGACAGCAGATCCGTCTGTCGTAGTCACCAACGGTATCGACGGATGGCCCCAGGCTTCCGATATTTCGTCTGCCGCGGCAATCGTAATGGAAACTTCCACTAACACAGTCCTGTATTCCAAAAATGCAGATCAGCCTCTTTACCCTGCAAGCGCAGTCAAGATCATGACCTGCCTGGTTGCTCTTGAGAACAGCAGTCTGGATGAACAGGTAACCATGACTGCAACCGGTGTTTCCGGTGTTACTGACGGAGGAGCCAATATTTCCTCACAGTTAGATGAGGTTTTCACCATGGAACAATGTTTATATGCCATCATGGTTGCCTCTGCCAATGATATCGCACTGCAGGTAGCTGAACATGTGGGAGGTTCTGTGGATGCTTTTGTACAGACAATGAATACCCGGGCACAGGAACTTGGCTGCACCAATACTGTCTTTACCAATCCTACCGGTCTTCCTGATGAGAACCAGCATATCACCGCCCATGATATGGCTCTGATCATGGAAGCAGCTATGGCAAATGACACTTTCCGCACCATTGCAGCAACTACTTCCTATACACTTCCGGCAACAAATGTTTCCGGCGGTGAACGTGTACTTACAAACAATTTTACCATGATAAACAGCACCAGCGACAGTTATTATAAACCCTGTATCGGCGGTAAGGAAGGGTACACAGAAGCTTCCGGAAGTACCCTGGTATGTGAAGCTTCCAAAAATAACATGAAGCTGGTATGCATTGTATTAAATGGCGCATCCGGTGTTACCGATGATGAAGCGATCGCGCTTCTCAATTATGGTTTTGACAATTTTGCACCCCTTACCATCGCAGACGATGATTTTAACCGTCTTTCCGGTGGTACAGTCATTGCACCAAACGGTGCCACAGAAGATAATCTGACCACAGAAGATACTTCTTCTGACGGACAGATCACACGCCAGTATTACTTTGGAGGAACTCCTGTAGGAACTGCTATTCTGGAAGACGCAGAGCAGCAGACAAATGATGCCGCAGTAACCGGTCAGAAGAATATGGAGGCAGCACAGGCATATTCTGCTTCCCACACAACTGCTCCTTATTATATCATCGGGGCGATCGGGGCAGCATTCCTGCTGTTTTTCCTGTTCCTGATGATCAAAGTGATCAAATCCTGAAGCCTGCTTCTGAATACCAGACAGTAACCATTTCTTTGATAGATAAAACAGATAAATTTAAGGGACTTCCGCAAAAGCTTTTCATGCGGCAGTCCCTTTATTTCTTTTAAGGCAAGATTAAAAATGCCCAGCAGGCAAATGGCGAAATCACCAGCAGTACAGTCAGTACTCTGTATATCAGACTCCGCACCTTTTCATTTTTCACTATTTTTGTCAGAATATTATTCCAGCCCAGCGTAACAAAGTACATCAGAGGATATAATGCAGGCATAAGATATCTTCCCTGTGGCTGATTATCACTGTAATAAACATAATACAGAAAACAGAAATACCGGAATCATAATCAGAAAATACCATCATCAAATGGAAAAATACCTTCTTTATTCCACTCTCGGGATATCACCTTTGTTTTGATCTTCCATCTGTCAATTTCCGACTGCTTTCCGTTGTGCAACATACATTTTTTTTCTCAGATCAAATGTCTCTTTTTACAAAAAATACACTGATGATCCCAACAAGCAAAATGAATCAAGCAATATAACAGTTTTGCTGACCAGTATATGGCATTATAAAATTTCCATCTG
>ENA-OQCU01000977-OQCU01000977.1-human-gut-metagenome-genome-assembly--contig:-NODE-977-length-10885-cov-2.888083_pt1 | contig 10885 bp, 9 predicted proteins | sample MGYA00242504_ERZ504590 | MGnify/ENA primary metagenome ERZ504590 (study PRJEB26092, sample SAMD00036318) | human gut metagenome | host: Homo sapiens | study: EMG produced TPA metagenomics assembly of...
ATGGTCGTCCAGCGTCTGGCCCGTGTTGTCCGCGAGGATCTTGTTCAGGCGGTTGCGGGTCTTCAGCATGAAGTGCGGCCACGATGGCGATCTCGGTCTGCTGGCCCTGCGCGCCGCCGGACGCTGGTGGATGAGCACCATGGAGTTCGGCAGGCACAGGCGCTTACCCTTGGCGCCGTTGGACAGCAGCACGGCGGCCATAGAGGCGCACTCGCCCAGGCAGATGGTGGACACATCGCACTTGATGAAGTCCATCGTGTCAAGGATGGCAAGACCCGCGGTCACCGAGCCGCCCGGCGAGTTGATGTACAGGGAGATGTCCTTGTCCGGATCGGCGCTCTCGAGGTGCAGCAGCTGCGCCACCACAGAGTTGGCCACGTTGTCGTCGATCTGCTCGCCCAGGAAGATAACGCGATCGTTGAGCAGGCGGGAGTAGATGTCGTAGCTGCGCTCGCCGCGCGGGGACTGCTCGATAACGTAGGGAATCAGTGCTGATTTGGGATCAAAGCTCATAAGGTTGCCTCGCTTGTCTCTTGCGGCCGCTCGGCGGCCTGCTTGCGTTTATGCCATAGTGAGGTTTATCGCTGCGCTGTGCAAGGCCGGGGTACCGTTTCGTTACCTCGAGCCGCCCGGCGACGCGCGGATGCGCGGCCGGACGGCTCGATGTGCTCACGGTGCTATTCTGCGTCGTCGGCCTTGGCCTCGACGTCCTCGTCCTTCTTCGCAGCCTTCTTCGGAGCGGCCTTCTTGGCGGGCTTCTTCGCGGGCTCGTCGCCTGCGGCCTCGTCCTTCTTGGCCGTCTTCTTGGCCGCAGCCTTCTTGGCCGGCTTCTTTTCCTCGTCCTTCTTCTTCGAGAGGTCGAGCTCGGTCACGACGGCCTTGTCCATGATGTCCTTCACGGCCTTGGTGCGGATCACGCCCTGGCGCACCATGTGCAGCTGGCCGTTCGAGCGCCACTCGGCCTCCAGAGCCGCGGGATCCTCGACGCCGCTCTTCACGAACTCCTCGGTGACCTCCTCGGCCGTAGCCTCCATGCCGAAGTGGCGGGCCCACGCGTCAAGCGCGAGATCCTGCTTGGACATGTCCTCGGCCTGCTTCTTCACGTCCTCCTTGAACTGGTCGGGCGTGATGCCTTGCTGGGCGAGGTACACGTCGAAGGTCATGCCCTGGCTCTGCAGCTGCTGGAAGAAGTCCTGGATCAAGCTGGCCTCCGCGTCCTCCAGCATGGCCTCGGGGACGTCGCCCTCCACGCGCTCGGCGAGCGCGTACAGGCAGGCGTTCTCCTTCAGGCGCGGCATCATGTCGGCCTTCTGGCTGGTGACGGACTCGGCGATGCGCGCACGCAGGTCCTCGACGCTTTCGAAGCCCATCTGCTCCTTGGCCCACTCGTCGTTGACCTCGGGAACGATCTTCTTCTTGACGACCTTGACCTCGACCTCGAAGTTGATCTTCTCGGTCTTGCCGGCCAGCGCGGACAGCATGATGGGCGGATCGGCGGGCATGTCCAGCGTGAACGTAGCGGTCTGGCCCTTCTTCAGGCCCACCAGCTGCTCGTCGAACTCGGCCGGGCAACAGGTTCGCGCCCAAGCCGTAGGGACGGTTCTCGGTCGTGAGCGACGGAATCTCCTCGCCCTTGTCGTCGGTGGCCTTCATGGCCAGGTCGATATAGCTGTCTTCCTTCACCTTCGTGGCGGCGGAAGCGTCCTCGAACGAGTAGTAGTGCTCGCGCAGGGCGTCGATCTGCTCGTCGATCTCGGCATCGGTCGTGCCTTCGGCGGGCAGCTCGATCTCGACGGGCTCGTAGCTGGAGATCTCGATCTCGGGCTTCACCGTGACGGTGAACGAGAAGGTGTAGGGCTTGCCGGCCTCGACGAGGTCCGTCTCGTCGAATTCAGGCTTGGCGATGGGGTACAGGTCGCAATCGTCGATGGCGAGAGGATAGGTGCCGTTGACCACGTCGTCGGTGACCGTCGCGCGCACGGCTTCGGCGCCCAGGGCGTTGTCGATGATCGGGCGCGGGGCCTTGCCCTTGCGGAACCCGGGGAAGTTGTACTTGTTGGCGAAGTCCTTGTAGGTCTTCTTGATGCGGGCATCGATGTCCGCGGCATCGACGGTTAACGGTCACTTTCGTGCGGTTATCTCCAATGCCTCAACTTTTGTTTCCACGTAACTATCCTCCATCATTCATATGTCGCCTTGCGGCATCGTTCGGTGCGACTGCCTTGGCCTTCCCTTGCAGCGATGCGTTACGACCTGCAAAGCAAGCCAAGCACACCGAGACGGAATTATCGCACATATGCGCCCAGCCGGGAAGTAAAGATGAGGCAGGTTCACGAAGAACCGACGAAACCGGGACGCAACCAGGGTGCAACGGAAACGAAACCGGAGAACCGCCGTTGAAAATTCCGCCAGCATCGAAAGTCATGCTACCATGAGACGACTTTCGACAAGGACGCAAGGAGCCCCTTATGCCCCAGGACCGCACCTCAAAGCCATCAAATCCCGCAGCCGCAGCGAGCAGGTGTCGGTGGTCTCGCTGCTGCTCCTGCCGCTTTTGGGGATGTGCTGCCTGCTGATCCCCGACACCGTCACCGACGCGCTGCCGTATCTGCTGGGAGGCCTCATGGCGGTATCGGGCGCGGCGGGCCTCGTGTACGCGGTTGCGCACGCGAGCGGCGCGCGAGCCGACGCGCGCCGCCTCGCCGAGGAGCCGGCCGTGCTGGGACGGGCCGTGGTCATGTGCGTGCTCGGCGGCGTCATCCTCGTGCAGGGACATGCCTCCATCAGCTTCGTCGGCGTGATGTGGGGCCTCCTGGGCCTGTACAAGGCCGCCGACGAGATCGACGAGGTGGTGCACGCGCTCAAGGGAAGGAGGCCCTTCGCGTTGAAGCTGGCATTCACCGTGTTCGAGATGGTGCTGGCCGTGCTGCTTATCATCAGCCCGTTCGCGAACATCGAGCACCACGTGCTGTTGCTGGGCCTGGAACTGATCGCCTACCCCTTCCGGATCGAGTCGGGCGATTCTGGCAAGCTCACCGTCGAAACGGAAGCGTAGCGCCATTGGACGGCAAGGAAGACGCCTCTTACCCGAATCTCGAAGGTTACAAATCGATTTTGCCCTCCCGCTAATCGCCCGATCACGGTATCATGAAGCCGAAAGCGAAACGCACCCGAAACGCAGCAGCCGGAGGCTTCCATGCCCACCATCGATCTCAACATATTGCAGGAACGCGAGCTGGCGCGCTTGCTGGACTACGAGCGCGCAACGTGCACCGTCGACGGCGACCTCGTGTATCACTGCGCCTTCCCCTATCGCCCCGACGACGACCTGCAGGTAGAGCTCATCGCGCACGGCGCGCTCATGCAGAAAATCGACGACCGCCGCGGCACCGTGGTCACCATCACGTCGGACGGCTACTCCTACTTTCCCATGCTCAAACAGGAGGAAGAGGAGCGCAAGCGCCGCGAGCGTCGCGAAACGCGCCTCGTGGGCACCGCCGCTTTGTTCGCCGCCCTCAGCGTAGTCATAGGCTTTCTGTTGGGAAAGTTCTTCGCCTAGCTCGCCCGAACGCCGAAGCTGCGAGCCTTTTTCTGCTCATGCACGCTTTTGTCAAGCGCATGCGGGTCCAACGATGCGTTTAGCTTGACAAAAGCGTGCATGGGGAACGGACGCGCAGCCTTCGCATCCCGCATTGGTCGAAGCGCGCCGCGACGTATCTTGATGGTGCGGGCGAAAGGACTTGAACCTTCACGAGTTTCCCCACCAGAACCTAAATCTGGCGCGTCTGCCAATTCCGCCACGCCCGCACGCGTTGCATCGCGCCCGAAAGCGCGCAGCGACCATGATACCAAAAACGGCGGGAAAGAAAACCGTCGTCCGAACGCTTTTCGTGCGCGCGCCCTCTTTCTGCTACTATGATGCGACTCAACGGGAAAGGAACGCATCATGGGAATCAAGAAGGTCGTCCAGGCGTGGAACTCGGTCAGCCTGGTGAAGCGCATCGTCATCGGACTGGTGATCGGCGGCGTGCTGGGCGTGGCGGTGCCGAACATCGAGGTCGTCGAGCTGCTGGGCACGCTGTTCGTGTCGGCGCTGAAAGGCGTCGCGCCGATTCTGGTGTTCTTCCTGGTTATCAGCGCGCTTGCGAACGCTCGCGCAGCCGGATCGATGAAAACCGTCGTGCTCCTGTACGTGGTGAGCACGTTCGTCGCGGCGCTCGTGGCCGTGGTGGCCAGCTTCCTGTTCCCCATCGAGCTCACGCTGAGCGCTCCGGCGGCCGACCAGAGCTCGCCGTCGGGCATCGGGGAGGTGCTGGGCACGCTCGTGATGAACGTGGTGTCGAACCCGGTGGACGCGCTTATGAACGCGAACTACATCGGCATCCTGGCTTGGGCCGTGGTGCTGGGCATCGCGCTGCGCGCCGCGTCGCAGAGCACGAAGGACGTGTTCGCCAGCGTGTCCGACGCCGTGTCGCAGGTGGTGCGCTGGGTGATCTCGCTGGCGCCCTTCGGCATCTTGGGCCTCGTGTACACCACGGTGAGCGCGAACGGCCTGGAGATATTCACCGAGTACGGCCAGCTTCTGCTGGTGCTGGTGGGCTGCATGCTGTTCATCGCGTTCGTCACGAACCCGCTGCTGGTGTTCTGGGGCATCCGCAAGAACCCCTACCCCCTCGTGCTGCGCTGCCTGAAGGACAGCGGCATCACGGCGTTCTTCACGCGCAGCTCGGCGGCGAACATCCCGGTGAACATGGAGCTGTGCCGCAAGCTGGGGCTGGACAAGGACAACTACTCGGTGTCCATCCCGCTGGGAGCCACCATAAACATGGCGGGCGCTGCGGTGACCATCTCGGTCATGGCCATGGCGGCCGCCCACACCATGGGCGTGTCCATCGATCTGCCCACCGCCGTCATCCTCAGCGCGCTGGCAGCGGTGTCCGCCTGCGGCGCGTCGGGCGTGGCAGGAGGGTCGCTGCTGCTCATCCCGCTGGCATGTTCGCTGTTCGGCATCGGCAACGACGTGGCTATGCAGGTGGTGGCCATCGGCTTCATCATCGGCGTGGTTCAGGATTCGTGCGAGACGGCGCTCAACTCGTCGTCCGACGTGCTGTTCACCGCCACGTCGGAGTACCGCGAGTGGCGCAAAGCCGGCAAGGAGATCACGTTCGGCGAGGATGCGTTCAGCGAGAACGAGCTGGCGTAAGGGGAACGGTTCCTCTGCAAGAAGAAGGGCGGCTCCAGGGCCGCCCTTCTTCTTGCACGCGTTGCTATTGGTCGACCACCGTCACCGTATAGGCGTTGTCGCCGACGGTGAAGGGCTTCAGCAGGTTCTCGACCAGCGTATGCGCCTGAGCCTTGGCTTGCTCCAGCATGTTAGCCTGGTTCACCTTGCCCTCGGCATCTTGCTGCGCCACCTTCAGCGCCTCGGCCGTATCTTGCTTGTTCTCCCAGTTGAACAGCGCGAACGATGAATCGTAGAACTCGAGGGAGTTCGGGTCGATCTCGATGCCCAGAAGCTGCGGCGCCGGCAGGCTCACCGTGATGGCGTTGCCGCTGACCTCGACGCGGGCCTGCGCCAGATCCACGCCTGCGCGCACCTCGGCATCGTAGACCATGGTGAAGGCCTTCTTCGTGATGAAGTCGATGTCGCCGTTCTCGTAGCGCACGAGGCCGCGGTAGTCCAGCTTGGCCGTGGCAAGCTCGCTGCAATCGGACAGCTGCTCCTGGATGGACGTGGACGACAGCGAGATGCTGGGCTCGAACGTGCGCTGCACGGCGAGCGTTCCGAACACGCCGGCCGCGATCAGCGCGACGGCGACGATAACCATGACTATCTTCTTCATGCCTCTCCTACCTCGTCAGCTTTCACGCTGCAAGGATATCATGGGAGAAGAACCCGAAAACGCCGCCTCACGACTTCAACGAACGGTTGTTGCCCGACCGTCACGAGCCGGGATGCGCCGCCGCGTTCGTCCATTTCCGCGCCCGCGAGTTCGCACGGCATCGGGCAGGGAGTCCAAGTCCTCGACTTATGCGCGCCTCTGCCAAGGGGGCGCGGTATTCCGCTCGACGCCCCGAGCGCAGACCACGAGCCGTAATCGGGCGGCTCCCTGCGGCACCGCACGAGAAACCCCTCGCGGGCGATTCGCGCCTATCGGTCGAGGCGGGCGTAGGATTGGCCGTCGCGCTGCTCCACCTTGATTCCGTCCAGGTCGCCGAGATAGGGCCTGAACTGCGCGTAGCCCAGATCGCGCAGCTTGAACGTGCGGAACTTGCCGCGCACGCGCTTGCCCAGCACGGACAGCGCGATCCCCTCCGGCTCGGCGGCGGCCACGGTCTGGCGGATGAACGCCTCGGGTCGGAGCCGGGGCAGCGGCGCCTTCGGCGACAGCCTTCGCAGTCGCTTTGGCCGGACGCTTCGGTGCGCGCTTCGCGGGCGCTTCGGGCTCCCGCTTCGGCGCTTCCCCGACGGGCTCCTCCTGCGTCGCCGTAGCCTCGGCGACCGGCTGCTCGGCCTTGGGGGCCTTCGCCCTCGCGGGCTTGCGCTTCGGCTTCGCAGCGGGCTTCTGCTCCTCGGTTGGCGCGGCGGCCTGGGCAGGCACCTCGCCGTCCGAGCGCTCACCCTTCTCGGTCTGCTTCTTCCCCGCCTGCTTGCGCCCTTCCGAGCCTCTCGAGCGAGAAGCAGCCGCGCGCATGCGGGCGGCACGTCCGGGACGGTTGTCAGAGGGAGGCTGCTCGGCAGGCTCGGCTTCGACGACAGGTTCGGCCAGACGATCATGCTGCTCGCCTGCGGGCTCCGCTGAGAGTTCCGGTTCCTGAACCGGCTTCTCCTCGGTAGCCTCGGATCCCTGCTGCGCCGCGACCTGATCCTTGCGACGACGCGGCTGACGGCGCGACGCGGGCTTCTTCTCGACCGGCTTCGCCTCAGCGGCGCCCTGTGCGTCCGTCGATCCTTCAGATTCTGCAACCGGCGCGTCTTTCACGTCGTCGGCCTGCTTGGTCTCGGGTGCCTGCTCTGCCTCCGGGGAAGCGTCCTTCGGAGCGTTCGCACCCTCGGCCAGCACCACGGCCACCGAGCTGCCGTCCTTGATGATCTGCACGCTGGCGAACTCGTCGAGCAGCTTCGACAGCAGGTTCGTGCCGTAGCTGCGCACGTCGAAGTCGGGGTAGCGCTTCAGCAGACGGCTGCCCACCTCTCCGAGCCCCGTCGACTTGCCGTTGTTCTGGTTGTCCGTGATGATGTTCACCACGGCCTGCTCGATCTCGTCCTTGCTCATGGTGGTGGTTCCAGCGCCCTGGCCGTTCGACGACGAGCCCTGGTCGTGACGGTTCCTGTTGCGTCCGCCCGACTTGCCGCCCGTGTCGCCCAGCAGAAGCTCCAGCGTGGTGAAAATGTCGCATGCCTTTCTGAACGGCGTGGGCGTCTTCTTCTCGCCCATGCCGATGACCGTGAGGCCGCTTTCGCGGATACGGCTGGCCAGACGCGTGAAATCGCTGTCGCTCGACACGATGCAGAAGCCCTCCACCGAGCGCGTGTACAGGATGTCCATGGCGTCGATGATCATGGCCGAGTCGGTGGCATTCTTGCCTTGAGTGTAGCCGAACTGCTGGATGGGCGTGATGGAGTTCTCCAGCAGCGCGTCTTTCCACTTGGCATGGAGCGTGAGCGTCCAGTCGCCGTAGATGCGCTTGTAGGTGACGGTGCCGTACTTCGACAGCTCGTCGGTGATGGGCTTTATATATTTCGCCGACACGTTGTCGGCATCGATCAAAAGTGCGAACCGCTTTTCAGACGATTGCTTGATATCCACGTAGTGCTCCTCATTCCGATTGCGGGAGGGCCGGATGCCCTGCCCCTCGGGCGTCGACTCTTCTTCGGGCGCCGCGCTAGGCAGCCGTTTTCGACGTCTTGGATGATTCTATACTACTTGAAAGCAAGCGATCGACAGGCGTTTGCAAAATGGTTGATACATTTTGTTCATATTCCTCTTGCACTCCCGGTAGAAAATCCGTATACTACCACCTTGCGCCTTGGTGGGTGTAGTTCAGTCGGCTAGAACGCCAGATTGTGGCTCTGGAGGTCGTGGGTTCGAGTCCCATCATCCACCCCAGCGCGAGTTTGAAAAAAGTACTTGCAATTGCTGGAAACATGCTTTAAAATAATCCAGCGCTTTGCGCACTTCGAACTTTGACATAGGCGTTATTTCTGGACTGTTAGCTTAGTTGGTAGAGCAGGGGACTCTTAATCCCAAGGTCCGGGGTTCGAGTCCCCGACAGTCCACCATTTGAATTCTAAAGGTCAGACATCGTGTCTGGCCCTTTTTCATTTTCCCCCTTCTCCTCTGAATTGTGGGCACCTTGTGTATGATGGCGGAAGCATCTGCGACAAAACGCTCCTTCGCGCGTGTTGGTAGCGGAAAGGAGATGGGATATGGATGTAGGTTGCGAGGCTCTGGGAGCCGGAACGTCCCGGAGCGACCGTCCGCTTGCTGCAGCGAACGGACGAAAACCGCACGCTGGCCAGCCGAGCGGAACCGTGCACGTCCTCGACGCCGTGGCGCTCGAAAGCGCCATGGAGCGCTGGGGCGACACCGTGCTTCGCTTGGCTACCAGCCGCATGGGCAGCGTCGCCGACGCTGAGGACGTGTTTCAAACCGTGTTCATGCGCCTGCTGCAATCGAGAGAGCGGTTCACCGACGACGAGCATCTGAAGGCGTGGCTTCTGCGCGTGACGATCAACTGCTGCAACGACGTGCACCGCAGCCCCTGGAGCAAGCGCCGCGCCGAGCTTGACGATGCCACGCTGTCCACGTTGCGCGCCTCCGAGCTGGACGAGCCGGGACGCGAAGCGCCCGACGACGCTTTCGGCAACCGCAACCTCGAGCCCGGCGACTTGGCCGCGGCTCTCGCCCGCCTCACGCCCCAGCAGCGCACCGCCGTGCACCTGTTCTACTTCGAAGGATATGCAACCGACGAGATAGCGCAGATCACCGGCGAGCGCTCAGGCACCGTCCGATCCCACCTCCACCGCGCGCGCAAGGCCCTCAAGATCAATCTAGGAGCGCACTCATGAACGAAAACGATTTCCGCAAGGAGTACGAGCGCATGCAGCATCAGGTGCGCGCGTCGTCCGATCTCAAAGAACGCACGCTGGCCGCCGCCGAGCGGGCAACCGACCGCTTCGCCTCCTCCGCTCAGCCGGTCGCGCCCGCGTCAGCCAAGCGCCCACACCGGCGCGCCGGATCGCGCAGCGGCGGCGTCGCAGTTGCGCGTCGCTGGGGTCTGCCCGCCGCAGCCTGCCTCGTCGCCGCGGCCATCGTCGCCGGCGGCGTGCCCATGGTCATGGGCGCGATGGACGCGGACGGCCATACGGCCATCTCCCTGAGCGACGCCCAACAGGCAAGCGGCTTCGCCGTGCGCGCCTACGCCTCCGACGGCAGCGCGCCGCTCGCGCCCGGCGAGGGGGGCACCGTTGCGTTCGACCGCGACTTGGGCTACCGCTTCTCAGGAGGCGACGACTACAAAGTGAGCGGCTTCTTCACCGGCTGCCTCTTCCACGTTGAGGGCGAGGGCATCTCCCGCGTGCAGGCGAACCTGACGGGCGGAGCCCTGTACCGCGTGACGTTCGAAGACGGACCGACGACCCCGACGACCCGCGCATGGGCGAGCTGGCAAGCTGGAAGCCCACGGCGCGCGGTACCGGCGAGTACTACGGCGGCTACGATTTCGTCGGAAGCTCCATGCGGAACGGAGAGAGTAAGCTGAGCCTCGCGAAGCTCATGGGTTCCACCATCGACGTCTCCGCAAGCGACGACCCCGGCATCGCGGACGGCACGACGAGTTTCGGCCTCTGGACGAACGAGGGCGAGCCTCCTGAAAACATCATGGGCGACCTGCAATCCCCCGTCATCGACCTGTTCGAAGGACAGACGCTCACCGTCACCGTGACGTTCGAGGACGGGCGCACGTCCACCCAGGCCATCGAGCTGCACGCGGCCAACTTCGAGACCGAAATGGTCGACGGCACCCCCCGCCTGACCACCCGTCTCGCCGCAGACGACGCCGAAGCCCCCTCGGCAGCGAAATCGCTCTACGGCATCGTGGTGAAAGCGGGAAGCGGCCCGTTCCCCTTCCCGCTCGACGACGCGAACGACCGCGCCGACGAAGTGCTGCCCGCGTCGACCATCGAGCGCCAGGACGATACCTGGCGGGCAACCGTCGAGGAGAACGGCGCGCGCGTCGACGCGACCCTGCCCGAAAACGCGCTCACACCGTCCGACGGCGAAGTCGCGTTCGACTTCGGATACGAAAGCACCGGCTCCTCTCACCCAGACTCCGAAAGCTCGCAACAGCCGACCGCGCGCTTGGCCATGAGCTCCCCTTCCATCTCGCTCTCCGACACTCTTCCGGGCGGAAAGGCGCTCGACGACTGCCTCTTTGTCGTGGACGGATGGCTGGGCAACGCGCGCTACATGGACAAATGCTCGCGCGAGGTGTGGGGGCTACGGCTACAACGACGACGGCACGCTTACGAGCGACGACTACCGTTACGCGTCCACGACGGTGACGCTGCGCAACTTGAAAGAACGGCCGTCCCCGTTTGGACGCCCGTGCTCTACGATTTCGCCCTGCGCAACGATGACGGAACGCTCGACATGGTGCGGACGGGTTACGATCTGGACTTCGAGGCAACGGGCGACACCGTGCCCTCCGACGACCCCCAGCACGTCGTCATCGCGCCGGGCGGCACAGTGCAGCTGACCGTGGTGCGCGTCCTGCCCACGTACGTCCTGGAGAGCGGAAACCTGGTGCTCGTGCCGACCGACGACGGCAGCCCGTTCTCCCAGGCCTTCTCCCTCGGCGGGCAGATCTAGCTGCCCCGCCG
>ENA-OQCU01000978-OQCU01000978.1-human-gut-metagenome-genome-assembly--contig:-NODE-978-length-10882-cov-2.935379_pt1 | contig 10882 bp, 10 predicted proteins | sample MGYA00242504_ERZ504590 | MGnify/ENA primary metagenome ERZ504590 (study PRJEB26092, sample SAMD00036318) | human gut metagenome | host: Homo sapiens | study: EMG produced TPA metagenomics assembly of...
ACCACCACCGAGCGCGGGATGCCCACGGTGTCGGCCAGCGGCGCCATGATGGGCATGGACAGCACGGCCAAACCCGACGACGACGGCACCACGAAGCCCAGCAGGAAGAAGATCAGCATCATGACCAGGATGAAGACAGGTCCGGTCATGCCTTGCACGAGCCCCGACGACCAGAACAGCAGCGTGTCGGAGATGAGCCCCTGCTCCATGATCAGGTTGATGCCGCGCGCGAGCCCGATAATGAGCGACACGCCCACCAGGCTTGACGCTCCGTGGATGAACGCATCCACCACCTTCTTCTCGGCGATGCCCGACAGGAACATGATGATGATCGCGATGGCCAGGAACGAGGCTGCCATCTGTGGGAACCACCAGCCCTGGCTCACGACGCCCCACACCATGATGGGGAACGCCGCCACGAACAGCACGAGGATTGCCTTCTTCTTAAGCGTGAAGCCGGTCGCGCGCGCCTCCTTCGTCTCCCCCGCCTCCACGTTGTACAGTTTGGCGAACTTCTCGCGATCCTCGTAGGTGTAGGAGAACGCCGGGTTCGCCTTGATCTTGCGGCTGTACCAGTACAAATACGCGATGACCACGATGGCGCCCACGACGCATCCCGCGATACGCCATTCGATGCCCTGCGTGAAGTTCACGCCCGCGGCGTTCGAGGCGATGACCACCGAGAACGGATTGATGGTGGAGAACGTCGTGCCCATGGAACCTGCCAGGAAAATAGCGCCGACGCAGATGATGGAATCGTAGCCGAGCGCCAGGAATATAGGCACGAGGATGGGATAGAAGGCGACGGCCTCTTCTTCGAGACCGCACGTGGTTCCGCCGAGGACCATGAGGGCGCTGACGAGGAACACGAGTAGGAACTCATGGCCCTTCGTCTTCTTCGTGAGGGCCATGAGGCCCGACTCGAACGCGCCGCTTGCGTTCACCACGCCGATGAGGCCGCCCAGCACGAGGATGAACACCATGATGTCGGCGGCCTCCACCGTGCCCGACACCATGCTCACCGTGATGTCGGCGATGCCTTTGGGCTGCTGCTCCAGGCGCTCGTACGTGTTGGGAACCGAGATGGGCTTGGACAGCGCGCCCGAGGTGAACTGGTCGATCCCGATGTTCACGCCGATAGCATCGAGCGTCTCCTGCGTGGCGGGCTCTTCGCTCACCGCGCCCTGGGGGCTCGTGATCTGAAGCGTGCCCGCGTCGGCGTTGTACGCGAGCTTCGCGTACTGGCCCGCCGGCACGAACCATGTAGCCGCCACCGCGACGATGGTGAGCGCGAACAGGATGGTGAAGGCGGTGGGGAAGCTGAGCTTCCTCTTCTTCTTAGGCGGGGCCTTCCTTGGGCGAGGCGGTGCTGGTGGGCAGTACGGCTTCCGTCGACATGCGCTTGTCCCCTTTCGTCTACCTTCGTCGTTTCGTTCGGCAGGTTCCGGACGTTGTCTTCATCGTGTCGCGCGAACGAGCGCGCGGGCAGTCCTAATCTGGTGGTAGGAGCGGGTGTATTTCGGGTGTAGAGCCGTTTGATCTGGCGCGTTGCGGTGAATCGTCTATACTGTTCGAGATGTGCGCCCGCTTGGGCGCGAGGCCGGCGACCGCGAATGAGGAAGCGCATGGATCTGGGACTGGGTCTTTTCTACTACACGCTCATCGTGCTTTTGGCCGTCATCCTAACGGCGGCGACGTGCCTCGCGTCGTACCTGGTGACGCGCAACAAGACCTACCGCTACGCGTTCGCCGGGTTCCTGTTCTACTTCTTCGATGTGGCGCTCGTGTTCCAGGACGATTTCCTCATGCAGCGAGCCTCCGACGCGTCCGCCTCGCCCTTCTTCATCGGCAGCCCTGTCGCTTCCGTCCTCGTCGGCGGCGGCGCGCTCATATCGTTCTGGCTCGTGCTGTGCGAGTACCTGGAGGAGGATAGGCCGGCGGTACGCTGGATCCCGGGTGCGGCGTTCGTGCTGGCAAGCTTCGCCGTGCTTCTGCTCGCGCCCGAGGGCAACGGCCAGATGTTCCTGTTCTACAGCATGCGCGAGGCCATGCTGTACGCGATGCTCGTCTACCTCGCCGCTCGCTACATCGGCACGCGCGACGACGTGTTACGGCTTCGCATGCGGCGCCATCGTGCTCTGTACGGCGCGCTATGGGCGCTCGTCACCTGCGTCCTGCTTGAGAACGTCGTGTTCCTGCTGGTCATCGACCCGCATGCGATCGCAGGTCAGAGGCTGCCCTTCTTCCCCGAGCGCAACTTCGCCGAGAACGCGCTCGTGCTGTGCTGCGGCTTCGCCGCCTGCACGAGCGCGTGGCGCAGCCTGTCGCTACGACGTACCGAACCGCCCACGCAGGGAGGCGCATCGCTCGAGACGTTCATCGACCAGAATCTCGCAGCCTACGCAGCCGCGCGACAGTTGTCGAAGCGCGAGGCCGAGGTGCTGCGACTCGTGCTGCTGGGCAAGGACAACCAGAACATCGCCACATCCATGCATCTTGCGCCGAGCACCGTCAAGGTGCACATGCACCATATCCTCCAGAAGGCCGAGCGGGCTAACCGCAAGGAGCTTATCCAGGATTTTTGGGAATTCTCCTAGAAGATTCGCCCGCGCTGTCAGGATTCGCCCTGCTCGTTCGTATTGCAGGTGAAACGGCGTTGCCCGAAGAACGACAGGAACGGACTCTATGCGCAAACGACAACCCGATACCGAGGCGCAGCGGCTCGTGCAGACGTACGCCGACCTCATCCTGCGACTTGGCTACACGTATCTCAAATCCACGCACGACGCCGAAGACGTCTGCCAGAACGTGCTGATCAAGCTGCTGCAGACCGATCGCGCCTTCGAGAGCGCCGAGCACGAGCGTGCCTGGATCGTGCGCGCGACGGCGAACGCCTGCAAGGACGTGTTGCGCAGCGCGCGACGCCGCACGTCGGTGGCGCTCGACGCCGTCGCGGAGGCGGCCGCGCCCGAGGTTCCCGACAGCGCCGTACTCGAAGCGGTGATGGAGCTGTCGCAGCCGTTTCGGGAGGCCCTGTACCTGCACTACTACGAGGGCTACACCGCGCGCGAGATCGCGGACATGACGGGCGGCACCGAGGACGCCGTGGCGGCCCGCCTGAGCCGCGGACGCAAGAAGCTGCGCGCCCTGTTGGAAGGAGCGGACGATGATCGATGAATACAAGGAAGCCCTCGACGAGCTGCGGTTCTCGCCCGAGGCCAAGCGACGCATGGCGCAGCGCATCGAAGCGGTCGCCGCCGCAGAGCCCCTTCCCCGTCCGACACGGCGCTCGCGCGCCCTTGTGATAGCCGCAGCCGCAGCCGTGCTGGCCCTGGCAGTAGGCTGCACGGCGTATCTTGCAGGAGCGTTCGTGAGCTTGGAAGACTTCGCCGAGGATCTGTTTGGGGGCGCACCGTCGCAGACGGAGGTGATCGACAAGATCGGCCGCCCAATCGGCGCAAGTGCCGTTTCGAACGGTGTTGCGATCACAGCAGATGCGGTGATCGGCGACAACGAACACTGCGTTGCGGTGTTCAGTATCGCCCGAACCGACGGCATGCCGATCGAGGGCGTCGATACGATTTTGGACAAGTCGTTTACGACGGTCTTCACTGGTGCACAGCTGTTCAGAGTGGGAGACACCAAAGTAGGCCCGGAATACTGCTTCTACGACGCCGATCCTTCCGACAACTCCGTGCAATGCATCGTGAAGATGACTTCGTTCATAGGAGGCGACTCGTTCATAGGCAAGATCATGCACGTCGAACTAGGAGATTTGGCGACGGGAGAAATGACGGCAGGCGGCAAAACCACTCTCCCGTCCCTCCAGACGGTCATCGAAGGATCTTGGAACATGAGCTTTCCGCTCAACTACGAGGACGCATCGATTGAACTGAGCGCCGGGCAACGGACGAAGCTCGACGGCATCGACGTCGCAATCGACTCCGTAGTCCTCTCCCCCATCGCCATCGTAGTCGAATACACAGCAGACGAGCCACTCATGACGAAAGATGAAGAAACGGGAAAGCGCAGAGGCTCCGCAGGCATCGACGTTCCCATAACGGTGGATCTGCGAAACGGCTCGTCTATCGACGTACCGTCTGACGGCGCCATGAACGATGGAGGAGCCACCAAACGCCGCGCGGACCTTATGTTCGACAAGATCCTCGACCTCACCCAGGTGAAGTCCGTCACGGTCGGAGGCGTGGAAATCCCGATGCCGTGAAAAACGCGAAGCGGCCGGGAACGTTCTATCCCGGCCGCTTCGTCCCGAAAGAGGACTGCCGCCCCACTTTCGGCTCGTACGCACAACGTCGCTAGGCGCGCTTGCCGGTCAGCAGGTTGATGACGGCGATGAGAATGATCGAGCCTATCAACGCCACCAAGAACGACCAGAGGTTGAACCCGGTGAATCCCGCGGCGCCGAAGAAGCTCATGACGAAACCGCCGATCAGCGCACCGACGATGCCCGTCACGATGTTCTTGACGAGGCTGCCGTCCGTCTTCATGATCATGTTCGCGATCCAACCGGCCAAGCCGCCGATGATGATCCATACGATGATGCTCATAGCAGTTCCTTTCCTCGAAGCTCATAGGTGATGCTGACGAGGATAGACGAGCGTTGCGCTTAGAACAGCCTGACCAGAAAGCCGTATGCAGCCTGTAGTCGGTTGGATGCCGCCCCGTGAGCGGCGTCACGCCGACGGACATCATCATCGCTCCGAAAACACGCCTCAGCGCACGAGGCGTGTTTTCGGAGCGATGATGGCTTCCAGGCAAGGGCAAGATCGCGGCCACGAGGGCCGCGCCACGGAAGCATGCATTCTCGACGTAAAAAAGGCTGGAGATCGATCTCCAGCCTTTTCGTTCATCCGATGCTCAGACGAGCTACTTGATCGGCGGGGTGCCCTCGGCGTTGCCGAAGATGGCGTCGATCTGCACGAGCGCGTCCATGGGCAGCGCAGCGGTGCCGACGGCGCGGAAAGCAGGGGTGCCGGTGAAGTAGCGGGCGCACACGTCCTCGACGGCAGCGAGGTCGTCGATGTTCTTCAGGTAGACGTTCACCTTGACGGCGTCTTCCATCACGTGGCCGACGTTCTCGATGATGGCCTTGATGTTCTTGCATGCCTGCTCGGCCTGCTCGGCAACGCCGCCAGCGACGAGCTTGCCCGACGCGGCGTCTGACGCCCAGCTGCGCCGACGATGTTGTTGTAGTGCGAGAACGCGACGCTCTGCGAGGACAGCGGGCTCAACCGGAGCAGCGTCCGTGTCGTTGGCCTCTGATGATCAGGCCGTGACGGGCCTCCACTTCCTGCGGCGGGGTGCCGTCGGCCGTGCGACACGACGGCCTCGATCTGCACGAGCGCGTGCATCGGCAGCTCGGCGACCTCGACCACGGTGCGGGCCGGCATGTAGGCCACGGCGCGGGCGATGCCCGAATCGGGGAAGAAGCGCGTGTACACTTCGTTCACGGCATCGATGTCGGAGAGGTTCTTCAGGAAGACGGTGACCTTCACGATGTCATCGAACGGGACATCGATGCTCGTGAGGACAGCCTTGATGTTCTTGAGGCACTGAGCGGTCTGCTCGGCGACGCCGCCGACCACGATCTGGTTCGACACGGGGTCGATGGGGAGCTGAGCCGAGATGTTGTTGTAGTGCGAGAACGCCACGGTCTGCGCAAAACGGTCGTTCTGAGGGGCCTCGTCCGTGTTACGAGCCAATACTACGTTATCAGCCATTGATCGTATCCTCCTTTTGGGGGCTTCGCTGTACGCTCCTTAAGGAGCGCTCCGTATTCGGAGGGCTGTAGTATAACGTTTTGTGCAGATGCACAAAACGTTTACGCGAAGATTTCCAACCAACGGTAACGCACGCATCAGACCGCTCGCCGCCAATTTTGGAACCCCCTGCGCGCACCATGCAGAAAACAGAATCGTAAGGTGCGTTTCATGCAGGATTATCGCGCCTACCGTTCACCGATTGCTATCCGGCCTTCTCAGCGTTCGTCACACGATGACCACAAGTCGCCACGCATCCCATCGGAAGTGTCAACGCTTCCGATGGGATGCGTTCACGCCGCTGAGCATAAAAAAGCAGGCCACCGGTTTCTCCGATGACCTGCTCTAAGTTGCTGGTCGGGTTGACAGGATTTGAACCTGCGACCCCTTGACCCCCAGTCAAGTGCGCTACCAAACTGCGCCACAACCCGTTGTGCTTGCCCGGTTGCTCTTGCGAGCTTCCCAAACAGCGTTGACTATCTTAACGGTAACCTGCCGGCTTTGCAAGAAGAAATTTACATCTTCTTCAAGCCCGGGGAAAGCCGAAGGCGTTCAGCCTCGTCCATCGCACTTCCCTACGCCAGGAACTGCATGGCCTTGTTGAGAATCTCGTCGGCGAGGCGAGTCTTGGACATGCGGGGAAGCTCCTCGACGTCCTGATCGTCCACGAACCATACCACGTTGTCGTCGGCACCGAACGCGCGGCCGCCTCCCACTTCGTTAGCGACCACCAGATCGGCGTGCTTGGATACGAGCTTCTTCTCGGCGTTCGCCACCACGTCGTTCGTCTCGGCGGCGAAGCCCACCACCACCTGCTGCTCCTTGCGCTCGCCCAGCGTGGCCAGGATGTCCGGGTTCTCGACGAGGTCGATGGTGCCCAGCTCGGCGTCGGCGATGCCCTTCTTCAGCTTATGCCCGGCCGCCTCGCGCGGACGCATGTCCGCCACCGCCGCCGCGAAGATGGCGATATCGGCGTCTTCGAAAGCGTCCTCGGCCGCCGTGAACATGTCGCGCGCCGTCTTCACGTGCACCATATGCACGCCTTGCGGGGCGGGCAGCGACACGGGTCCCGAAATAAGCGTCACGTCGGCTCCGCGAAGAGCCGCAGCGCGGGCGAGAGCGTAGCCGGTCTTGCCGGAGGAGTGGTTCGAGATGTAGCGAACCGGGTCGATGGGCTCAACCGTGGGGCCCGCGGTGATCATGACACGGCGCCCGGCCAGGTCGCGCTTCACGCCCAGCTCGTCCAGCGTTGCCGACACGATGTCGTCCACCTCGGCCAACCGGCCCTTGCCGATGTCGCCGCACGCCAGGTAGCCGTCGCCTGCATCGATGAAGCGCGCGCCGCGGATATGCAGCTTGCCTATGTTGTAGCGTGTGGCACCGTTCTCGTACATGTTCACGTTCATGGCCGGCGCTATGACGAGCGGCGCGGTGGTGGCCAGCGCCGTGGTGGTCAAGAGGTCGTCGGCGATGCCGTTCGCGATCTTGGCGATGACGTTCGCGGTGCACGGCGCGATGAGGAACACGTCGGCCTCCTGCGCGAGCGACACGTGGTGGATGGGGTCGGACGGGTCGTCGAACAGGCCCACGGCCACCGTCTCGTGCGTGAGCGCGCGGAACGTCGTGGGTCCCACGAACTCGGTGGCATGCTCGGTCATGACCACCTTCACGCGCACGCCCGCCTTCTGCAGGCCCCGCACGATCTCGCACGATTTGTAGGCGGCAATGCACCCCGTCACGCCCAAAAGCACGGTCTTCTGCGCGGGGTTTGCCGCGCCTTCGTTCACGTTAGTCACGAGAGCCCTCCTCTATATGCGGGCGCAGCACGTCGGAAAGCACTCGAAGGTGCGCGCGGCTGCGGTCGAGGCAGGGCACGTACGTGAAGCTTTCCTCACCGGGCGTGCGGCCCGCCTGCTTGATCTGGTCGAAATAAAACGGCTTGAGCTCGTGGTCGATGTCGTAGAGCGTCTCCAAACAATCGACGGCGAAGTTCGGGCAGATGAAGAACACGCGTCCCACTCCGGTTTCCGCCCAGCGCGTCAGCACGTCGCGCGTGTACGGGGAGAGCCATTCGCGGCCCTTGTCGAAACGGCACTGGTAGCCGATGGTCCAGCGGTTGCGGTCGATGCCCAGCTCGCTGGCCACCTGCAAGCTGGTGGCGCCCGTCTGCAGCTCGTAGGTGTCCCCCGCCTCGATGTCCACGAGCGGGATGGAATGGTACGAGAACAGCACTTTATCGTCAGAGTCCACCTTGAAACCGGCATGCTCGATGGACGCAGCGATGGCGCGGATGTAGGTGGGGTCGTCGTGGTAGTTGTCGACGAAGTCGCACGGCACGTCCCAACGCGCCTTCTTGAGCGCGCGCTCCACGCTGTCGGACACAGAGCCGGTGGTCGAGTAGGCGCTTTGCGGGTACAGCGGAAGCACGATGAGACGCGTGCAGCCCGCGCCCTTGAGCTCGCGCACGCAATCGAGCACCGACGGGTCGCTGTAGCTCATGGCGCAGCGCACCGCAACGTCCAGCCCCTCGTCCTCGAACGCGGCCCCCAGGCCGGCCTCCAGCTTCTGATGGGCGATGGTGAACGGCGATCCTTCGTCGGTCCAGATCTTCTGGTATTTCTCGGCAGACGCGCGTCCCCGCTTCGGGAGGATGAACAGATGGAGGACGAACCACCATCCTGCCCGGTTCATCGGCGCGATGCGCTTGTCCATCAAGAACTTGGCGAGATATTTCCGCACGGCGCGGGGCTTGGGCACGGTAGGCGTGCCGGTGTTCACTAGGAGCACCCCCGAGCGCTTCCCCTCTGGCACGATGTTCATCACCTTCCTGCGGAGTAGACATGACGAAACGGTTGAATTCCGCCCTGGAAAATCTGTTATAGTTTAGCCCATTGACTATCGACAGGGCAGGTGAATGGAGAAAGAACCGAAAAAATCGGCTGTGGAATCGACGTCGCGACAGGCCGAAACGTCCGATCGGGAACCCGAAGCCGGCTCCTCCCCCTGCGAAAGCCCCGAACCGCATCCGGGCATCCTCCGCGAGATCGGCAAAGAGGCGCGCGAGCAGGTCCGTCCGAACCAGGGATACCTCAAGATCGACTACTTCACGCTGTTCTGGCTGTTCGTCGCAGGCAGCGTGTTCGGCCTCGTAGTGGAGACGGTGTTCCACGCCATCGTGTACGGCGGCTACGAAAGCCGCGCCGGCCTCGTGTGGGGCCCGTTCTCGCCCATATACGGCGTGGGTGCGGTGGTGCTCACGGTGTCGCTCAACCGCTTCTACCACTCGCACAACCTCATCATCTTCCTCATAGCCATGCTGCTGGGCTCGGTGATGGAGTACGCGACGAGCTGGCTCATGGAGGTGCTGTGGGGCGCCATCGCCTGGGACTATACCGGCACGTTCGGCAGCATCAACGGCCGCACGAACTTCGCGTTCGGCGTGATGTGGGGGCTTCTGGGCCTCGTGTGGGTGCGCACGATCCTGCCGTTCATCAAGCGGGTGTTCTCGCACGTGGATGCCAGGAGCATGCTCGCACGCCTGGTCACCGCGGCGCTCAGCCTGTTTATGGCGCTGAACATCGCCGTCACCCTGCTCGCGCTCGACCGCGAGGGGCAGCGCGCCGCGGGCGTGCCCGCCACCACGTGGGAACAGCGGTTCTTCGACGAGCACTTCCCCGACAGCTACCTGCAATCCCGCATGCAGAACATGAGCGTGTACGGGAAGGGATAGGCTACAGCCGCGGCCTCGGGGCGCCTTCCAGCAACGCTCGCACTTCCTCCCCCGCCGTCGTGCGGCCCGTGCTGCGGGAGGCGAGGTCGTCGAGCGCTTCCTGCAGGTCGGAGGGCAGGTTGTCCGCGAAGCGCAGGCCCTCCCCCGTGACGGGATGCTGGAACGACAGCTGGAACGAGTGCAGGAACTGGCGGTCGAGGCCGAGGTCGGCCGCAGGCGCGCTCGGCGCGCCCGACGTGTACGCCGGGTCGCCCACAAGAGGGTGCTTCGCGTACTCCAGATGCACGCGTATCTGATGGGTGCGCCCTGTGAACAGCTTGCAGTCGATGAGCGTGTAGCCGTCGTCGCGCCCCCCGTGCTCGAAGCGCTCGAGCACCCGAAACGTCGTGATGGCCTCGCGAGCCGACGGCGTGTCGCGGACGGCCATGCGCGTGCGCTCCTTCTCGGCGCGCGCGATGGGAGCGTCGATCATACCGGTGTCGTGGGCGATCACGCCGTGCACGAGCGCCAGGTAACGTCGGTCGACCGCGCGATCGCGGATGTCCGACATGAGGGCATAGCCCGTCTCGTCGTTCTTCGCCGCCAGCATGAGGCCGCTCGTGTCGCGGTCGAGGCGGTGCACGATGCCCAGACGGTCGTCCTCGCCCTGCACGTTGCACAGGTTCTCGGCGCCGCAGTGGTAGATGAGGGCGTTCACCAGCGTGCCGTCGTCATGGTCGACCGACGGATGGCACACGAGCCCCACCTGCTTCGACAGCACGATGAGGTCTTCGTCCTCGAAGCGTATGTCCAGATCGATGGGTTGGCCGCGCAAAGGGCCGGGCTCTACCGGCTCCTCAACCTGGTACACGATCGTGTCGCCCGGCGCCACGGGATGCTTCTTCGCAACCTCCGCGCCGTTCACGAACACGAGGCCGTCGTCCACCGCGCGCGCAGCCGCGCTACGGCTGGGATACAGACCGCGCGCGGCCAAAAGCGCATCGAGGCGCTGACCCGCGTCGTCGGGTGCTGCGACGTAGCTCAACATGCGGCTCATCGCGCGTCGGTTCCTTCGCCTTCGCCGTCGGACGCGGCAAGCTCTGCGGATAGGCGATCCTCGTGGCGCCAGCTGACGATAACGCCGACAAGGAATAGCACGAATCCGCATGTCACGCCAATATCAGCCACGTTGAACACGGGGAAGTCGATGAACACCGGCTCGATGAAGTCCACGACGTAGCCTAACGCGAAGCGATCGAACGCGTTGCCGAGGCCGCCCGCCACCACGAGCGCCGCGCCCACCACCTGCACGATGTTGGGACGATACGCTAGGAAGAACAGATACACCGTGAGCAGCACGCATACGATCAGCGACATAACGCCCAGAAGGAAC
>ENA-OQCU01000979-OQCU01000979.1-human-gut-metagenome-genome-assembly--contig:-NODE-979-length-10874-cov-2.873732_pt1 | contig 10874 bp, 10 predicted proteins | sample MGYA00242504_ERZ504590 | MGnify/ENA primary metagenome ERZ504590 (study PRJEB26092, sample SAMD00036318) | human gut metagenome | host: Homo sapiens | study: EMG produced TPA metagenomics assembly of...
GATTAATCATGCTGATGTTCTTTTTTCATGTAATTCTCCGAGGGTATATGAGATTTATGCTTAGATATTAACTAAATGATATCTATATATGATAAATCTTTCAAGGATTTACTGCCTTTCTATTAAATTTTGTAATAATATTTTATTATATCTTTTTTAGGAGACAATAATGGAAGATTTAATGAAATTGAGAGAGTCTATCGATGAGATAGACAGTGAAATAGTCAGATTATATAAGGAAAGAATGGATATCTCAAAGCACGTTGCCGAGTATAAGATAACCACCGGCAAAAAGGTCTTTGACAAGACGAGAGAGGATGAAAAGCTTGAGAAATTATCGTCTCTTGCAGATGATGAGTTTTTGAAGCACGGTATAGTTGAGCTTTTTGAACAGATTATGTCGACCAGTAGAAAGAAGCAGTATCAGCTTATGACTGAGCATGGCATAGTTGGAGAAGGAAAACTTTACTGAGGTAGACAGCCTGGATTTTTCCAATGCACGGATTGTGTTTCAGGGAGTTGAGGGTGCATATTCACAGCTTGCCATGAAGACATACTTTGGCGAGAACTGTAATGGCTACAACGTGGATTCCTGGAAGGATGCCATGGAGGATATCAAATGCGGAAAGGCTGATTATGCAGTGCTTCCGATAGAGAATTCTTCAGCCGGTATTGTATCTGAAAACTATGATCTGCTTGTTGAATACGACAATTATATAGTTGGGGAGCAGATTATACGCATCGACCACAGTCTGATGGGACTTCCGGGTGCAAAGATTTCTGATATAAGGACTGTGTATTCACATCCACAGGCGCTTATGCAGTGCTCAGATTTTTTTGATGAGCATAAGGATATTAACCAGGTGGCTGTCAGGAATACAGCTTTTTCTGCAAAGAAGGTAAAGGATGACGGAGATATCACACAGGCTGGCATAGCTAGCCATATCTCGGCTGATATATACGGGCTTCAGGTGCTTGAGAGCCGCATACAGAACAATAAAAACAATGCAACAAGGTTTATAATTAGTGTCGGCTAAAAAGGGTATGCCGCAGAGATGCGGACAGGATAAGCATATGCTTTGAGACACCTCACAAGAGTGGTGCACTATATCATATGCTGGCACACTTTATATACAATGGAATCAATATGTTAAATATCCAGTCTCGTCCGATATCTGATAAGGCGTGGGAGTACAGGTTCTTTGTTGATTTTGAAGGGCGTTTTACAGATACAGCGGTGCAGAATGCGTTAAGAGGCATAAGGGAAGAGGCAATTGCCCTTAAGATTCTTGGTACATATTAGATTATAGAAAATTTAGATAAAAGTGTTGACAACAGAAATTGTCTGTGCTATATTCTAGTAGTTGTATGAAAACAAAGTAGAGTATCCACTCTCACCTAAGCGCAATGGAGCGACTTAGTGTTAATATTTTCAAACATTTGTGTTGAAGATTGTATAGTGGATAGTCTGCCTATCCACTATTTTTTATGGAGGTACAAGACCATTAGCGAATTAATGATTAATGAACAGATCAGAGATAGAGAAGTTCGACTGATTGGAGCGGATGGAGAGCAGTTAGGAATTGTTTCTTCAAGAGAAGCTCAAAAGATTGCAGACGAGGCAGGACTTGATTTAGTAAAGATAGCACCAAATGCAAAGCCACCTGTATGTAAGGTGATTGATTATGGTAAGTATCGTTATGAGCAGGCCCGTAAGGAAAAGGATGCAAAGAAAAAGCAGAAGACCGTTGAATTGAAAGAGATTCGTCTCTCACCTAACATTGAGGCTAACGACTTGAATACCAAGATGAATGCTGCAAAGAAATTTCTTGCAAAAAGGAAATAAGGTAAAGATCACACTCAGATTCAGAGGACGTGAGATGGCTCATATGAATGCAAGCAAACATATCCTTGATGATATAGCGGAGAATCTTTCAGATGTAGCGGTAGTGGAGAAAGCACCGAAGGTTGAAGGAAGAAGCATCGGTATGGTGCTGGCAGAAAAGAGATAACAATTTAAGGAGGAACACACAATGCCAAAAATGAAAACAAGCAGAGCAGCTGCAAAACGTTTCAAAGTTACAGGAACAGGAAAGTTAAAAAGAAATAAAGCCTACAAGAGACATATCTTAACTAAGAAAACAACAAAGACAAAGAGAAATCTCAGAAAAGCAACAATGACAGATGAGACAAATGTTAAGAATATGAAGAAGATTTTACCATACATGTAATCGGTAGTATTAGTTAAGGAGGAATCAACAAATGGCAAGAGTTAAAGGCGGTTTAGGCGCTAAGAAAAGACATAACAGAACATTAAAGTTAGCAAAGGGTTATAGAGGCGCTAGATCTAAGCAGTATAGAGTAGCAAAGCAGTCAGTTATGAGAGCACTTACAAGCTCATACGCTGGACGTAAAGAGAGAAAGAGACAGTTCCGTCAGTTATGGATTGCTCGTATCAACGCAGCAGCTCGTCTCAACGGACTTTCATACAGCCAGTTCATGCACGGCTTAAAGTTAGCAAACGTTGACCTTCCCGCCATTGCTGAGGCTCTTGGTTCCGCGGTCTTCGTAGTAGTTGATAACCCGGTGAAAACAGGTGGAATAGTCGGGATGCGTATCCAGAAAATCTGCCTGGATTTGCAGTTTCCGTTTGTCTGTCCAGAAGTCATCGCCCTCGCAGATGGCGATATATTGTCCCCGACATTGGGCGTAGGTTTGTATGAAGTTCTGTTGCAGTCCCAGATTTTTCTTCCGGTTGAATAGGACGATTTGTTCCGGGTACTTTTTTTGCCAGTCCGCGCAAATCGTTCCCGTACAGTCCGTACTGGCATCGTTCCCTATGACCAGTTCAAAGGGGAAGTTTGTCTCTTGCAGCATTACGCTGCGGATGGCCTCGTTGATGTAACGTTCCTGATTGTAGGTGAGCATCAGGACGCTGACTTTAAATCCGGTATTATTGTTCATGTCCTTTTTCTTTCGTATTAATTCCAGCGAGTCTTTCAGTATCTTCGAACCGGTGATATAGGCCGTACCTATATAAATGACCGTGCCGGCTGCCGCTTGTGTGACGAGCAGTAGCAACTGGTTCTCTATCCATCCGCCAATGGGCAGTAGCAATAAGGTCATCAGAATGCTGAGTCCTGCATATGGCAGTAAATCCATAAGTTGCATGGAAAAGCGGTATCCCGTGTAATGGGCGGTGTAAATCATATTGATAATGTATACCAGCAGGCGGGTGACTACAAGACCTGCTACCATCGTCAGCACATCTTCCCGATAGGTAAGCAGCACTACTGCCACGGTGAAGGCTATCTTGTAATATTCTATTTTAAGTATGCCGTCCGAACGTCCGCTTACTTTAATGAAATTATTGTTGATGGCAGTCAGTATGGTGAAGCAACCGCCAAGACAGAGCAGTTGGAAGAAAGGAATGGAAGGCCACCATTCCTCTTTCAGCAGCAAACGGATAACGGGACCTGCCGTAACGAACAGACCTGCCATGATGGGGAGTGTGATGAATGCCGTAAAACGGATGGTCTTGCGATAAGCCCTTATCAGCCTTTCCCGTTCGTTCTGGATGGTACTGAATATGGGAAAGGTGGCATTCTGTATACTTCCGTAAATCAGGCTGACACCCATATCGCACATTTTGTTTCCTTGCGTATAATATCCCAATTGTTTTTGTGGAAACAGTTTGCCGATGATAACGGAATAGATATTCAGGAAGCAGGTATTGATGAGGCTTGCCAATAACAGGCTTGAAGCGAATCCGAACAGTGACCGTATGACCGCGAAGCGGAAAGTCCGTTGCGGACGCCAGTTCTCGCGACTCCATAGCAGGGTGGCGCGCGCTCCTGCCAGTATTACCGGTTGCAGGGCCAATGTCCATACTCCACAGCCGGTCAGTGCCATGGCAAGCGAAGCTATGCCCGAAACCGTCATAGAGTATAGGTTTATTTGCGTCAATGGTTTGAAGCGGATTTGCTTGTTCAGTATGGTGCTTTGTATGATAGTGAGCGCATTGATGGGAAGTGCCAGGAAAATGACAGCCGACAGTTCCACCAGCCTGGGCTGGTTAAAGAAGCGGGCTATCAGCGGAGAACAGCCCATCAGCACTCCATACAGCAGGATACTCATTCCCAGATTGAACCAGAAGACGGAACTGAACTCTTCTGCAGTCGTCTCTTTCTTCTGAATGAGTGCGGCACTGAATCCGCTATCTTGTATGATATTGGCTATGGCGCTGAAAATGGCAAGCATCCCTACCAGCGCATAGTCTTCGACGGAGAGTATATTGGCTACGAGGATACCGACAATAAACAACAGAACTTGCTGGCCCATACGGTCCAGCAAGTTCCAGAGCAATGCTCCTATTGTTTTTTGTTTCAGTGAAGACTCGCTCATAAGGTTTATTTCACTTCACTGCCGGGCTTTACTTCACGCAACAGTGAGGTTACTGCCAGTGAGCCGTCATAGTTTTCGGCAGAAAGTATCATGCCTTCGCTCACCAGTCCGTTCTTGAATTGGCGGGGAGCCAGGTTGGCGATGAACAGTACCTGCTTGCCTACCAGCTCTTCCGGTTGGTAGTGCTGGGCGATACCGCTGACGATAGTACGGTTTTCCAGTCCGTCGGCTATCTTGAACTTCAACAGCTTCTTCATCTTGGGTACGGCTTCGCATTCCAATACGGTTCCTACGCGGATATCCAGTTTCTCGAAGTCCTCGAATGAGATAACGGGCTTGACAGGATTGGCTTTGTAGCCGGCTGCCTCGTTTGCTTTCTTGGTGGCGAGCAGTTTGTCTACCTGTGCCTGGATAACATCATCCTCAATCTTCTCGAACAGCAGTTCGGGAGTTGCCAGTTGGTGTCCGGCGGGGAGCAGGTCTGTATGGCCGAGCTCTGCCCAGTCGAAGCTGTCCATGTTCAGCATCTTGCGGAGCTTTTCGCTGCTGAACGGCAGGAACGGTTCGAAAGCGATGGCAAGGTTGGCAACCAGCTGCAGGGAGATATTCAGGATGGTGGCTACACGCGGCATGTCCGTCTTGGCAAGCTTCCAGGGTTCGGTGTCTGCCAGATATTTATTACCGATACGTGCCAGGTTCATGGCTTCCTTCTGCGCATCGCGGAATTTGAATACGTCGAGCAGCTTCTCCACTTCTTCTTTTACGTCGGCAAACTCTTTCAGTGTTTCGCGGTCGTAGTCGTTCAGTTCGCCGGCAGCGGGCACTACACCGTCGAAGTATTTTTTGGTGAGTTGCAGGGCACGGTTTACGAAGTTGCCGTATACCGCTACCAGCTCGTTGTTGTTACGTGCCTGGAAGTCTTTCCAAGTGAAGTCGTTGTCTTTTGTTTCCGGAGCGTTGGCAGTGAGCACATAGCGCAGCACGTCCTGCTTGCCGGGGAAGTCTTCCAGATACTCGTGCAACCATACGGCCCAGTTGCGTGAAGTGGAAATCTTGTCTCCTTCCAGATTCAGGAACTCGTTGCTGGGCACGTTGTCGGGCAGGATATAGCTGCCTTCCGCCTTCAGCATGGCGGGGAATACGATGCAGTGGAATACGATGTTGTCTTTTCCGATGAAGTGAACCAGACGTGTTTCAGGGTCTTTCCACCATTTCTCCCAAGAGTCGGGCAGCAGTTCTTTGGTATTGCTGATATAACCGATGGGAGCATCGAACCATACATAAAGCACCTTACCTTCGGCGCCTTCTACCGGAACGGGAATGCCCCAGTCCAGGTCGCGGCTCACGGCACGCGGCTGCAAGCCCATGTCGAGCCAGCTCTTGCATTGGCCGTACACGTTGGGACGCCATTCTTTATGGTCTTCCAATATCCACTGGCGCAACCATGCTTCATGTTTGTCGAGGGGCAGATACCAGTGCTTGGTTTCGCGCATTACGGGCTGGCTGCCGCTGATGGCACTCTTCGGATTAATCAGGTCGGTAGGGCTGAGGCTTGTACCGCATTTCTCGCATTGGTCGCCGTAAGCGCCCTCTGCGTGGCAATGCGGACACTCACCGGTGATGTAGCGGTCGGCAAGGAAAGTCTTGGCTTCCTCGTCGTAGTATTGCATGCTGGTCTTTTCAATGAATTCGCCCTTATCGTACAGTTTGCGGAAGAATTCGGAAGCTGTATCGTGATGCGTTTTTGAAGTAGTACGGCTGTATACGTCAAACGAAATGCCGAATTCCTCAAAAGACTTCTTGATAAGCGTATGATAGCGGTCTACTACATCTTGCGGTGTAATCCCTTCTTTTTTGGCACGGATGGTGATGGGCACTCCGTGTTCGTCGGAGCCGCCGATAAAGACTACGTCTTCTTTTTTCAGTCTCAGGTAGCGGACGTAGATGTCGGCAGGTACATACACCCCTGCCAAGTGTCCGATATGAACGGGGCCGTTGGCATAGGGCAACGCCGATGTCACGGTGGTACGCTTGAATTTCTTTTTCCATTGTATCTATGTATCTCTTTTGTTATGAACACTTTTAAGCAGTGCAAAGATAACGGTTTTCTCTTAAACCTACAAAAAGAGCCCTATATACTTCGTGTCCGGAATATTTCGTCTTTGGAAGAACAAGGATACGGTAATATTAAAAGGTTATCTTCTTGTCATTATGTATATAAATTGTATATTTGTGCGATTGTCGTACTTTACTAATATGAACAGACTATGATAACAAACCAATTGCTGCGTCCTGCCAGTATTGTGGTGGTGGGAGCTTCCAACAATGTACATAAACCCGGTGGAGCTATTTTGAGAAATCTGATTAATGGCGGTTATACCGGAGAACTGCGTGCCGTCAATCCGAAAGAAGCAGAAGTACAGGGCGTTACAGCGTATGCTGATGTAAAGGATATTCCGGATACGGACTTGGCAATACTTGCCATACCGGCATCTTTTTGTCCGGATGCGGTAGAATTACTTGCTGCGGAAAAGCAGGTACGTGCGTTCATCATTCTCTCTGCAGGTTTCGGAGAGGAAACGCATGAAGGGGCGTTGTTGGAAGACCGTATTCTGGAAACAGTGAATAAGTACGGCGCATTCGTTGATAGGTCCCAATTGTATCGGGCTGATGAATACGTGGCATCATAGCGTGTTCAGCCAGCCTATTCCCAATTTGAACCCGCAGGGTGTTGATTTGATTTCCAGTTCCGGGGCCACTGCGGTGTTTATTCTGGAGAGCGCGGTAACTAAAGGCTTGCAGTTCAATTCCGTATGGTCTGTGGGCAATGCCAAACAGATTGGAGTGGAAGATGTGCTGCAATATATGGACGAGCATTTCGATGCTGAAAACGATTCCAGGATAAAACTGCTTTATATAGAAAGTATAGGCGACCCTGACAGATTGCTGTTCCATGCTTCTTCTCTGATAAGAAAAGGATGTAAGATTGCGGCTATCAAGTCGGGAAGCAGTGAGAGTGGCAGCCGTGCGGCATCCTCGCATACGGGAGCTATCGCCAGTTCCGATTCGGCGGTGGAGGCTTTGTTCCGTAAAGCAGGTATCGTACGTTGCTACTCCCGTGAAGAGCTGACTACGGTAGGATGTATCTTCACTTTGCCGGAACTGAAAGGAAAGAATTTTGCCATTATCACCCATGCCGGCGGACCGGGGGTGATGTTGACCGATGCCTTGAGCAAGGGCGGACTGAATGTGCCGAAGCTGGAAGGTGAGCTTGCCGAAGAGCTGAAAAGCAAGCTTTTTCCGGGAGCTGCTGTTGGTAATCCAATAGATATTTTAGCTACGGGTACGCCTGAGCATCTGCGGCTTTGTTTGGAATATTGCGAAGAGAAGTTTGATAATGTGGATGCGGTAATGGCTATTTTCGGTACACCGGGATTGGTCACCATGTTCGAAATGTACGATGTGCTGCATGAGAAGATGCAGGCTTGCAGGAAACCGATATTCCCTATTCTCCCGTCCATTAATACGGCAGGAGCCGAAGTGGCCGCTTTCCTTGCCAAAGGTCACGTGAACTTTGCCGATGAAGTGACGTTGGGTACGGCATTGTCGGGCATTATGAATGCCTCGAAACCGGCAAATAATGAAATAGAGCTGTTTGGCGTGGATGTTCCGCGCATCCGCCGCATCATTGATTCCATCCCTGAAAACGGTTATATAGAACCGCATTACGTGCAGGCTTTGCTGCATTCTGCCGGTATTCCTGTAGTGGAGGAGTTTGTGTCTGCAAACAAGGAAGAGGTGCTTGCATTTGCCCGTCGTGCCGGATTCCCGGTAGTGGCAAAGGTGGTGGGGCCTGTGCATAAATCCGATGTAGGCGGTGTGGTACTGAATATAAAGAGTGAACAGCATCTGGCGTTGGAGTTTGAACGGATGATGCAGATTCCGGAAGTAACGGGTATCATGGTGCAGCCTATGTTGAAAGGAACGGAACTGTTTATCGGAGCCAAGTATGAGGAGAAATTCGGGCATGTAGTGCTTTGCGGCTTGGGCGGTATCTTTGTGGAGGTGCTGAAAGACGTATCCTCCGGTCTGGCTCCTTTGTCTTATGAGGAGGCTTATTCGATGATTCATTCGTTGCGCGCCTATAAGATAATAAAAGGCACGCGCGGGCAGAAAGGGGTGAATGAGGACAGGTTTGCCGAAATTATTGTCCGCTTGTCCACTTTGCTGCGCTTTGCTACGGAAATTAAGGAAATGGATATCAATCCGTTGTTGGCCACGGAAAAGTACGTAATAGCAGTGGATGCCCGCATCAGAATAGAAAAGAACTGATTATACGTTAAAAGTCGGGTTGTTGTGCAGTATTTTGTTGGGATAGGCGTTTATAGGATATAACTTAGACTATAAACACACTATGAAGAGAGAAAAAGAACAATGGCTTAGAATTTTCAACGGCGTGATGTTCGGTGCATTGATTTTATTGGGGTTCGCATATTGCGATGAAAACAGTATGGGGGCAGGAAGTGAGAATTGTACTTCTTATGCCAAATATGAATTCAGAGGTAAAGTACTGGGAGAGAGCCGGCAGGTTGTGCCCGATGCCAGAATTCTGGTAAAGCATATAGCTTCTCCTGCCGACGGTTCATATGGCTATGCTGTTTTATCCGATACGGTTTATACCAAAGAAAACGGAGAGTATCTTTATCAGAATACCATAACCGGTTATCAGGACTTCCGTATTATCTGTGAGGACCTTACCGGGGTTTACCAGACCGATTCTGTGGATATAAAGATGAATCCGAAAGGTGGAAACGGCAGGTATGAAGGTAAAGATAACAGAGAGGTAGTCTTTAAACTGAAGAAGAGGGTTATATAAGACTGATACGGGGCTATCCGGCCCAATCTTCCCTGTCCAGGTTTCTGTATCCGATTGCTTCTGCCAAATGCGAGGGCTGTATCAGTTCGCAGCCCTCAAGATCGGCGATGGTGCGTGAGACTTTTAAGATGCGGTCGTAGGCGCGTGCCGAGAGGTTGAAGCGGTTCATGGCCGTTTTCAGCAGTGCCAGCCCTTTATCATCGGGACGGGCATAACGGGCAAGTAATTTGCTGTTCATCTGTGCATTGCAATATACACCGGGAATTTCGGCATATCTTTCGGATTGGGTCTGACGTGCGCGTACTACGCGTTCCCGAATGAGGGTGCTCGATTCACCGGGACGTGCATCCGACATCTTCTCAAAGGGAACGGGGATGACTTCGATTTGCAGGTCGATACGGTCGAGCAAAGGTCCCGAAATGCGGTTCAGGTATTTCTGTACTTGCCCCGGGCTGCATACGCAGGCTTTGGTAGGATGGTTGTAGTATCCGCAAGGGCAGGGGTTCATGGATGCTGCGAGAATCAGGCTGGCCGGATATTTGACATTGCATTTAATTCGGGAAATGCTGATTTCCCGGTCTTCCAGCGGCTGGCGCAGTACTTCAAGTACATTTCGATTGAACTCCGGCAACTCATCGAGGAATAAGACTCCGTTGTGTGCCAGGCTGATTTCTCCCGGTTGTGGGAAACTGCCGCCTCCTGTCATGGCTACAGTAGAAATTGTGTGGTGAGGAGCGCGGAACGGTCGTTTGGAGATAAGTCCGCTTTCCTGTTCCAGCTTCCCTGCAACAGAGTGTATCTTGGTGGTTTCAAGGCTTTCGCCCAATGTTAACGGGGGGAGGATAGAGGGAAGTCGCTTGGCAAGCATGGATTTTCCGCTGCCGGGAGCACCTATCAGTAGAATATTATGTCCGCCTGCAGCCGCTACCTCTAACGCGCGTTTTACGTTTTCCTGTCCTTTCACGTCGGAGAAATCCAGGTCAAAGTCATTCTGTCGGGTATAGAACTCTTTACGGGTATCGACATGTACCAGCTCCAGTTCCTGTTTGTCGTTAAAGAACTCGATGACCTCTTTCAGGTTCTTTGCTCCGTAAACTTTCAGGTTATTTACAACAGCGGCTTCCCGTGTATTCTGCCTGGGTATGATGATTCCTTCAAAACCGAGTTCTCTGGCTTTTATGGCAATGGGCAGTGCGCCTTTAATGGGTTGCAGGCTGCCGTCGAGACTTAGCTCTCCCATTAACAGATAGCGGCTCAACTTGTCCGGTTTGATTACTTCGCTGGCACCTAACATGCCGATAGCCAACGGCAGGTCGTAGGCGGCGCCTTCTTTGCGGATATCAGCCGGTGCCATGTTGATGACGATATTGCTGGTAGGCATCCGGTAACCGTTTACTTGCAGTGCGGAAATGATGCGTTGATGGCTTTCCTTGACAGCAGAGTCCGGCAAGCCGACGAGATAGAACATACAGCCTCTGGAGCTGTTGACTTCGATAGTGATGAGGGTTGCATCAATACCTTGAACAGCCGCTCCAAAAACTTTGATGAGCATGTAATTTGAGTGTTAGTGATTAGGGTTTATGATTACCGATAG
>ENA-OQCU01000980-OQCU01000980.1-human-gut-metagenome-genome-assembly--contig:-NODE-980-length-10861-cov-2.156885_pt1 | contig 10861 bp, 10 predicted proteins | sample MGYA00242504_ERZ504590 | MGnify/ENA primary metagenome ERZ504590 (study PRJEB26092, sample SAMD00036318) | human gut metagenome | host: Homo sapiens | study: EMG produced TPA metagenomics assembly of...
CGCTACATCTTCGGCTTTGAGGAGAGCTACGGCTACCTGTCCGGCGGCCACGTCCGCGACAAGGACGCTGTCAACGCGACGCTGCTGGTCTGCGAGGCCGCGGCCTGGTACGCCCAGCAGGGCAAGACGCTGCTGGACGCCATCGAGGCGTTGTACAGGGAGTTCGGTTACTACCGCAATGCGCTGTGCAGCTTTGCCTTTGAGGGCGAGAGCGGCATGCACACGATGCAGGAGCTGATGAAGAAGCTGCAGCTGCTGCATTAACCGGAGGGACATTGGCCGGGTACAAGGTGGAGTCCGTCGTGGACTACGACACCGACGGCACCGGCCTGCCCCGCGCCAACGTGCTGGAATACCATCTGGACGGCGGGCATAAGCTGATGGTCCGCCCCTCCGGCACCGAGCCGAAAATCAAGTTTATCTTTCCGCCGTTGGCGGCAGTGAGGCAGCCGCCGATGCCGTGAACGCCGCGCTGGCCAAAGCCGCCGCGGAGATGATGAAAGCGTGAACGGTATGGCAATTCTGAAATTGACCCCGAGCTGCCAGGATTATCTGTGGGGCGGCAGCCGCCTACGCACCGATTTCGGCATCAAGAGCGACCTTGAACCGCTGGCCGAAGCGTGGGTGCTGTCCTGCCACCCGGACGGCCCGAGCTATCTGCCCGACGGCACGACGCTGGCGGACTACGTGGCCGCGCACCCCGACGCCCTGGGCACGGACTGCGCAAAATTTGAGCAGTTCCCGATCCTGACAAAGTTCATCGACGCCAGCAGCAACCTGTCCATTCAGGTACACCCGTCCAACGACTACGCGCTGAAAAACGAACACCAGTACGGCAAAAGCGAGATGTGGTATGTGCTGGACTGCGTGCCGGGGGCGTATCTCTACTACGGCTTTACGCACGAAATCTCCAAAGAGGAGTTTGCGGAGCGCATTAAAAATAACACCCTGACCGAGGTCCTGAACGCCGTGCCCGTACACAAGGGCGACTGCTTTTTTATCCCGTCCGGCACGCTGCACGCCATCTGCCAGGGCATCGTCGTGGCCGAGGTGCAGCAGAACTCCAACGTGACCTACCGCGTCTACGACTACGGGCGCGTCGGTGCAGACGGCAAGCCCCGCGCCCTGCACATTGAAAAGGCGCTGGACGTGACCCGCCGCACGCCGCCGCAAAAGCACGACTTCGGCAGCCACCTTGCCCAGTGCGAGTATTTCACGGTGGACACGAAAAAAGGCGCGTTTGACGGCGTGGCCGACGAAAAGAGCTTTGTCTCGCTGCTCATCACCGACGGCGCGGGCACGCTGACCTGCGGCGGCGAGACCGTGAAGGTCAAAAAGGGCGAAAGCTATTTTATCCCCGCGGGCAGCGGCAAGTACGCCGTGACCGGCGACTGTGAGACGCTAGTCACGGTGGTGTAAACGGCTGCTTGCCGGTAGGTTCTCTCCCCCACCGCCTGCGGGCGGAGCCCTTCGGGCCCGGGCCCTTCTGTCGCTTCGCGACATCTCCCCACGCAGTGGGGAGTCACCCTCGCAGAGGGGGCCAAGGTCCCTTGCCTCCCCTTGCAGGGGAGGTGGCGCCGCAGCGAGCGGAGGTAGAGCTTGCGGCTGCCGCAAACACCCCGGGAGGGATAAATCCCTCCCCTACAAAGAAAGACGCATCCCGGTTTTTGACCGGGGTGCGTCATTTTTTTTGTAACCTTTTGGCAGAAAGCAGCCCTCGACGTGTTCCGCGAACGGCGGACGGTATACTCCCAATTGACCCGGCGGGGAGACAAGCCCGCGCGGGAAACCAGCAAAGGAGGAACCGTACATGAAAAAACGTCTGTTGGCTGTGCTGCTGGCCTGCTGTATGGCGGCAGGCATGGCCAACGCTGTGTTTGCGGCGGATGAACTGCCCGCCACGGCGGAGTCTGCGGCGGCGATTGCGCCCGCCGACCCGGACCCGCCTGCCCCGGAACCCGAAATGGAGGCGGAGCCGACCCCCGGCGGCTGACCCCCGCGGCAACGCCCGAGACCGCACGCACCCTCGTGATGGATACGCTACTCGCCGCGCCCGACACCGCGGCGCAGACTGCCGTTGTCACAAGCGCAGAGCTGGTGGACAGCATTCGGACCGACGGCTGCTTTACAGCGAAGGTCAACGGCAGCACGGACAGACTCGACGGCGCTGTGTACACCTGGTACCGCAGCAAGGACGGCACCAACTGGGAGGAGGTTCCGCAGCAGCTCTGCTCCGGCGATGCGTGGAACATCACGCCGGGCAGCGAGCACCGGCTGAACGCTGCGCTGGATGCCTGCATTGCCGGTGTCAGGGATGCGGAACGGCTGTACTATAAGGTCGAGGTCACCGGCACCGACGGCGCAAAACTCACCGCCGCGGCCATGCAGGTGCCCTACTGCATCCAGCTGCAGAACGGCAGCTTTGAAACGCCGGATATTGCCGGGCTGAAGGCGTATCACGACAAAGACAACAATACGCCCGCATCCCGGCTGTATTATTCCCGGGACGGTAAGACCGGCACCTTCTTTACCCAGTACCCGTCGGGGGAAGGGGGCATCGTCTGGCAGACCACCGGCGTGGCCAAGCACTGGAAAACCGGAAGTGCCGGCCTGTGCATTGAGCTGGCGGACGGCTCCAACCGCAGCTATAACGGCACGCGGAACTACCCCGAGGCCAGCTACAGCATCGACGGCGCTTACGACGGGCAGCAGTTTGCCGAGCTGAACTGCGAGGCCTACGGCGCACTGTATCAGGATGTGCTGACCGCGCCCGGCACCACGCTGCACTGGTCGCTGGCCCACCGCGCCCGCGGCAGGGGTATGCAGGACTCGATGGCGCTGCTCATCGCGCCGGTGGATGTGGCAGCGCAGATCACCGAGATTCTGGCGGGCGCTTCCAGCAAGGACGACAACAGGGGACTTCTGGTGCGCGCGGCGCTGGACCGGACCGTGCAATACAACGGCGAGGAGGTCCCCATCCGCAGCTTCATGGTCGGCGGTGAGATCACCGACGGCAACGACCAGTGGGGCGTCCACAGCGGCGACTACACGGTCCGGGCGGGGCAGTATGTCAGCCGGTTCTTCTTCCTGGCGCTGTCCAGCGGCAAGGGGGACCGGCGCGAGGGCAACCTGCTGGATAAGGTCTGGTTCAGCACCGAGCCTGCGCCGCCCGTGGCCGGGCACGCCAACCTGACGCTGCGCAAGACGCTGGCGGGCAGCCTGACCGCCGACGAGCTGACCGCCGTGCGCGCGGGGCTGACCTTCACCGTGACCCGCTCCGACGGCACGGCTGTGGCCGTCATAAGCGGCGCGGATATGACCGTCGGCACCGACCCGGCCCAGTGCAGCTATACAATACAGGATCTGCCTGTGGAGTCGGAGAGCGGCACACTCTACACCTACACCGTGACCGAGACCGCCCACGCCGCCCGGCGGCGGTGCTCTATTGGCGAGCCGCGCCGCCGCTCAACGGCGACGCGCTGCAGCCCGCGGCGACCGCCGAGCGCTGGCCAACATAATCGCTGCTGCCAAAACGGCACGACCTACGCCGATTTTGAGAACACCTACGCCCGGCAGACCGGCAAGCCTGGCGGCTGACGAAGGCCGTGGACGACACGGCCCTGCGCGATGAGGCCGAGGCCGTGACGAACACCTTCACCGTCGGCAGCCTGCCCATCGGCAGCTATACGCTGGTCTATGACGACGGCACGGCCCGCACCGTCACGCTGGACGCGCCCGGCGCACTGACCGTGCCGCTCAAGGGGCTGCACAGCGTAACGGTGGAGGATGTGCCCGTGGGCAGCTACACCGTGACCGAGACCGACCACCCCGACTTAGCCGGCTGGTACTGCACGACCATCGCCGCCGCGGCGGCCGGGACGGTGCAGGTGCCGTCCGGCGGCGTGGGGGAGGCTGTCATCACCAACACCTACGCGCCGTTCCTGCGCGTCACTGTGACCAAGCAGGTCACGGGCGGCATGGGCGACACGCGCCGCGGCTTTGCGTTTGCGGCGGCCATTGACGGCGCGGCGGTCACCGCGGATACCCCCTATGTGCAGCCCTATGGCGGCGCGGCGCTGACCGCAGACGGCTTCACAATCCCGCATAAGGGCAGCATTGTCATCGGGCATCTGAAGCCCGGCCAGACCGTGACCGTCACCGAGGAGACGCTGACCGACTACGAAACGACAATGGACGACGGCAGCAGCGTCACGCTGGGCAGAAGCTATACCGCGACCCTGACCGGCGACACAGCGGTTACCTGCGTCAACAATAAGGACGGCGTGCCGCCCACGGGCCTTGCGCAGGACGCGGCCCCGGCAGTCTGGCTGCTGGCGGCGGGCGCGGCGCTGGCCGTGGTCTGCCGCCGCCGAAGGGAGGCTGCACCGTGAACGAGACACAGCGCCGCCGTGCGCTGGCGGACGTGAAGGAGTTTTTTCTGCGCGCCGGGGCGCTGGCCGCACTGCTGCTGGTGCTGTTCGGCGTCGTGTTCGGGCTGGCGATCCAGCCGGACGACACGATGTACCCGCACCTCAAGCCTGGCGACCTGCTGCTCTACTACCGGCTGCCGCGCAGCTTTGCAGCGGGGGAGGTGGTCGTCTTTACACAGGATGACCGGCGCTGCACGGGGCGTGTTGCGGCCCGCGGCGGCGACACCGTGGAGGTGACAGAAAACGCGCTGCTGCGCATCAACGGCAGCCTTGTGGCCGAGCCGGACATTTACGAGACGACCCCCCGCTACGACAGTGACGTGACCTACCCCCTGACCCTGGCCGACGGCGAGTATTTTATCCTCTGCGACGCCCGCGAGGGTGCGCCCGACAGCCGCCGGTACGGCCCGGTGACGGCAGAAAATATCGCCGGGCGGGTCATTGCGATTGTGAGGAGGAATGAGATTTGATAAGGGCAAGAAGGAGATACAGGTGAACTTTGCCCTCATCCGCCGCTGCGGCGGCACCTTCAGTCTACGCGCCAAGAGCCGCCTACAGCGGTTGCGCTCCGACACGCGCCTGCGGGCGCAGCCCCTCGGGGGAAGGCTTGGGGCGGGATGCCTTCCCCTTGGGGGAAGGTGGCCGAGGCCCCGCCCGAGGCCGGATGAGGCCGACCTACCGGCAACCACCCACATAACCATACACCACCCCGAAAGGACCACATACGTATGAACACCATCAAGATTTCCGCTGTTCTGACCGCTGCTTTGCTCACGGGTGCGCTCTCTGCCACGGCGTCTGCGGCAGAGACCCTGACCACGACCACCGGCAGCATCACCTTCCGCAAGGCCATCGACGTGACGAACGCCGCGGGCGCGGGCGGCATCACGGGCACGATTGCCTTTGACGTCACCGCCGCCGACGAGAGCGACCTGCCCGACGACGGAGAGAAAAACTATGTCGGCAGCGTGGATCAGCTGGACGGCAGCGACATCACCGCCACGTTTGCGGCGGATGACAGCGGCATTGCCAACAAGGAGAGCGATGTAAGCGTCGGCTTTGACACCTCGAAGTTCGAGGCCCCCGGCATCTACTACTACCACCTGACCGAGCGCGACCCCGGCATCCACGGCCTGACCGCCACGACGGCGACCTACCTGCTAAAGGTGCGCATTGTCAACGACAATACGTCCGAGCCGGACGGTGCAACGTTCAAAATCGACTACGCTACGCTGACCTCGCTCGATGACAATACCAAGAGCGACCTCATCACCAATACCTACACGACCCACGGCCTGACCGTGACCAAGGCGCTGGCGGGCGACTGGGCCGACTACACCGACAACTTTATCTTCACGCTGGAGATCACCGACCCGGACGCAGACCCGGGCCGCATGGCGTCGGTCACGGTCCAAACCACAAGCGCGGCGGGCGTGACGAGCAACGCCGAGGTGAAGCCCTTTACAAACGGCAAGGTCAGCTTCTCGGAGACGATCCGGGGCGGCGATGTGATCAAGGTGACCGGCCTGCCCGCCGGCGCGGCCTACACGATCACCGAGAGCGGTCTGGACGCTGGGAAGTATACGACGGCCTGGACGCTGGACGGCGAGACGCTGAGCACCGAAAAGACCCTGCCCACGCAGACGGTGGGTGCCGCCGACACGGCCCTGACCGTCACGAATACCCGCAGCTCGATTGCCCCCCACCGGCCTGCTGCTGGGACGCCGCCCCCTACGGCGCGATGCTGGCGCTGGCCGCGGGCAGCGGGCTGGTGTTCTTCCGCAAGCGCCGCCGTGAGGATTGATGTTGGACCGCGCGGCGCGGCTGGCACGCCTGGGCACACGGCTGGTCAGTGCGCTGGCCGGGCTGCTGATGCTGGCGCTGCTGGCTTTCGGCGGGTTCGCGCTCTGGCAGGACGCCGCGCTGCGCCGCGGGGCGTTTGTGGGCGCGGAGCTTTTGCAGTATAAGCCCGCCGCACCGGCTGCCGACAACCCGACGCTGGCCGGGCTGCAAACCGTCAACCCCGACGTCTGCGGCTGGCTGACGGTGGACGGCACGGGCATCGACTACCCCGTTGTGCAGGGCGCGACGAACATGGACTACGTCAACCGCGACGTCTACGGTGATTTTTCCCCTGTCGGGCGCGATTTTTCTCGACAGCCGCTGCGCCGCGGACCTGACCGACCCGTACACGGTGATTTACGGCCACCACATGGACAACAGCGCGATGTTCGGCGATGTGGCGCGGTTTGCGGAGGCAGACTATTTTGCTGCGCACCCAGCGGGCAGCATAAGTCTGCCCGACGCCGCCTATACGATCGAGCTGTTCGCCTGTGTGGTGACCGATGCCTACGATACCGCCATTTACACGCCGGAGCGTTACCACGACGATGTGGGGGCGCTGCTGGACTATGCGGCGGCGCAGGCCGTGCAGCAGCGGGACATCGGTGTGACGGCGCAGGACCGGCTGGTGGCGCTTTCGACCTGCGCCGGGAGCGAGACAAACGGGCGGTCGTCGTGCTGGGGCGGCTCTGCCCCCTGAAAGAAGGAGATGAAATGCAATGACCTTTGGCAAAACGGCCCTGCGGTGCTGGCTGCCCGCAGCGGCCCTGCTGTTGGCGCTGCTCTGCCCGCTGCCCGTGGCGGCTGCGCGGGCGGGCACGGCGATCCCCGTCAGTGTCCGCACCGACGGCGCGGCGGCGGACGCCGTCTATACGGTGGAGCTGACGCCGCTGGACGCGGCCCCCGCGCCTGTGCAGCGTGCCCTGACCGTAAAAAACGGCGGCACCGTGTATTTTACGGGCTTCGCCTTTGACGAGGCCGGGGGGATTACCCGGTATCTGGTTGCCGAGCGCAGCGGCGGCGCTGCCCACACGACCTACGATGCGCACAGCTACACGGTCACGGTCCGGGTGACGGGCCGCCCGGACGGCGGTCTTGCCGCCGGGCTTTGGGCCGTGCGCAGCGGGGAGACCGCGAAGGCTGACGGCGTGCTGTTTGTGAACCGGTATGACCCGCCGGAGACCGCCGCGGCAGCGGTGACTGCGTCAACCGCGGCGGCTGGCACACGGACCGTGAAGGCTGCCGCCCCGGCGGCGCTGCCGCAAACCGGGGACGGCTTCCCCATAGAAGCGCTGGCCGCCGCGTTTTGCGCAAGCATCATCGGGTTTGGAACGGCGTGGAAAAGGCGGTGAACCCATTAACGGCTGCCTCCCGGAAAGCCGCTTTCTTTTGGCAGCAAAAGAAAGCTTGGCAAAGAAAACTGCCGCTGTTGCGCATGCAGCGGACCCCGCCTTAGGGGCTGCACGCCCCTAAGAACCCCAATAAGGAAGTCGGAAGGGGCGGGGGCTAAACGGACGCAGTATTACTGTCCGTTCTTAACGCCCCCGCCCCTTCCTCCACCCTTTGAGTCGGGCGTTCCCCCGAACCCCCGCAGGGGTGAACGACAGCTCCGTAGGGGCCGGGCATGCCCGGCCCTCCACCTTGCCGGTACCGCCCTTTTGTCTTTTTCCCCGTAGGGAGGGGTCTTGACCCCTCCGCGGCCTACCGCCGCCGCGAACCGCAAAAGCCCCTCCGGCCTGCTTCGCGGCCACCTCCCCGCTGCGCGAGGAGGCTTTCTGCGGACGGCTTTGCCGCGCCGCCTTTCCTTCCCGTTTATAAGATGTCAACAATCTTCAAAATATCCCCGTCCACCGTGAATTTCACTTTATTGCAGCCGAAATCCAGCGTGTACACCCGCTCCGGGTCGTGCTGGTAGGAGGGGCGGGGGTCGTTTTTCAGCACACCGGACAAAGCGGCACGCTTGTTTTCCGGCACTTTGCACAAAAGCGCGTCGGGGCAAACCACCTGCAAAGCGTATTCCTTTGTCGTGTCCGTGAATCCGCCCCGGGCGTCGGGGTAGGCGTCCACATAGGGCAGATACGGCTTGATGTCGAAGATCGGCGTGCCGTCCAAAAGGTCCGCGCCGCGGACGATCAGCTCGCCGTTTTCGACGCCCGCTAGCTCCACGCAGGAAAGCCCCAGCGCGTTCGGGCGGTAGGGGCTGCGGGTCGCAAAGACGCCGCGGCGCTCGTTGCCGCCCAGGCGCGGCGGGCGCACGGTGGGCCGCCAGCTTTTGCCCGCGGCATACTCTGCCGCCACGGTGGAAAACTGCCAGATCAGCCACAGCCGGTCATACCCCTCGATGCCGACCAGCGCGTTCGGGTCGCGGTATTCCGGCTCAAACACGATGCGCGCCGTCAGCTCCGGCACCAGCCCGCTCTGCCGCGGGATGCCGAATTTATCCGTAAAATCCGTGCGGATATGCGCAATCGGATGAATTGTGTACTCCATGGTAACGTCTGCCCCCTTTTTGTCGTCTATTATATAGGAAAGAAACAGATTTTACAACTTCCCCATCTTCCCACCATCGTCGAAATATGGTACAATATGTGGTATATTGCACGTAAGGAGGTGTGCGTTTGGCACCAATCATCCGTACAGAGAAGCTGCGCAAGGTCTATGCCGTCGGCAAGGAGCGCGTCGTTGCGCTGAATAATGTCGATTTGTCGATAGAAAAGGGCGAGTTCTGCTGTATCGTCGGCCAGTCGGGCAGCGGCAAGTCCACGCTGCTGAACCAGCTGGCCGGTCTGGAAAAGCCGACGTCCGGCAAGGTATACATAGGAAAGCACGAGATCAGCAAAATGACCGAGAACGAGTTGGCCGAGTTCCGCCAGCAGCACCTGGGGTTCATTTTTTCAGAGCTACAACCTGCTGCCCACCATGACGGCGGCGGAGAACGTCGCCCTGCCGCTGATGTTCAAGGGTGTGGACAAAAGACCCGTCTGGCCCGCGCCCGCAAAGAGCTGAAATCCATGGGTCTGCTGGGCCGCGCCAACCACCTGCCCACCGAGATGAGCGGCGGCCAGCAGCAGCGCGTCGGCATTGCCCGCGCGTTCGTCAGCAGTCCCAAGGTCATTTTTGCCGATGAGCCGACAGGAAACCTCGACTCCCGCACAAGCAAGCAGGTGCTGTACCGCATGCTGGAAATGTCCAAAAACAGCGGTGTCACGTTCGTTATGGTCACCCACGAGCCGGAGCTGGCCGAGTGCGCGGACCGCATTGTGACGATCCTGGACGGCAAGGTCTGCTCCAACGTCGTGCAGGACGAGGAGACGAAGAAGAAAAACCGCGACGCCCTTTTTGCCGATCTGGAAGGGAATCTGGATATTGGCGGGGAGGCAGCGAAGGAACAGAAAAAGTAATAAGCCTTCCCCCTTGGGGGAAGGTGCCCGAGGCCCCGACCGAGGGCGGTTGAGGGGCGTGTTTCCGCCGCGGCCCGCTCACGGAGCCGCCACACAAGCTCTCCCCTCATCAGCCGCCTGCGGGCGGCAGCTTCCCCCTGGGGGAAGCCTTGGGGTTATAAAATTTGGAGGTACAAACCAACCATGAAACGCCTATTTTCCCTGCTGACCGCCTTTGCTCTGGCGGCGGCGCTGTGTGCGCCGGTTATGGCAGACGACGTCACCACACCGGATGTCACCGCCCCCACCCCCACGCCGACGGCGGCCATTGACACGACCAGCTCCGACGGCGTCTACGTCTCCGCCTATTCCGTCACCGACACTGCGGGCGGCGAGGTCACCACCGTGCAGGTCGGTGATAAGATCAACATCGTGCTCAAGGTCGTGGACCACGCCTCGGCGCGGTACTGCGTCAAGCCGGAGGAGATCTCCGCGCGCATCAACTCCGCCGTGTTCACCTACACCGGCACCGGCGAGATCGGCCAGCTGTTCGACAGCAACGACGACCCCAACGCCACCCGCCTGCAGAACGTCCGCAACGGCTCGGCCTCGCCGGAGGAGGTTGCGGCGAACGCGCAGTATAATTATTACAGCTACGTCATTTTGTTCCGCGACGTCATCTACAACGGCGGCGGAAATACCCTGCCCATCAACCTGTCCTATCTGGACACCGCCAAGCCGCTGCAGCAGTTCAGCGTCACGCTGGGCCAGTGCGTGGACAAGGACCAGACGACCTCGCCCAACCTGCTTGTGCGCACCTCCAGCTACGGCGACAGCGTCACCGCAGGGCAGGCGTTCGACCTCTCCCTCGGCCTCTACGCCACCGACGGCAATGAGAACCTCGACGACGTCATCGTCTCGCTGACGCTGCCCGAGAACATCTCCCTGAACGGCGGCAGCCTGTCCAGCTACATCGGCACCATCTGCCCCAAGCAGACCCGGGACGTCACGTTCCAGGTCATGCCCGCCTCCGGCTTTACCGGCACGGTGGCCAGCATCACCGTCAACATGACCGGCACCGGCTCTGTCACCGGCAAGGAGGTCAGCGGCACCACGACGATTTCCGTGCCCGTCAGCCAGCCCGACCGCTTTGAGGTCGGCCAGCTCGAGCTGTCCGGCGACACGATCTATGTCGGCGACACCGGCAGC
>ENA-OQCU01000981-OQCU01000981.1-human-gut-metagenome-genome-assembly--contig:-NODE-981-length-10847-cov-29.204384_pt1 | contig 10847 bp, 8 predicted proteins | sample MGYA00242504_ERZ504590 | MGnify/ENA primary metagenome ERZ504590 (study PRJEB26092, sample SAMD00036318) | human gut metagenome | host: Homo sapiens | study: EMG produced TPA metagenomics assembly of...
TGGCACGCACGCGCCGACGCGCATCACGCCTGCCATGTAGAGCCAGAACGCGAGGAACGTGGCCGCATACGATGGTGTAGAGCAGCAGAAGCACGCCTCGCGCGTCCAGTGCGGGAATGTTCGCCCACGGTTGCGCGAACGGACATAATATGAGTCCGGACATGAGGAATGTGATGCCGTTGATGGTCATGTTGCCCCATTTGAGCATGAGCACGACCGGCAGGATGGACATGGCCGCGGTGCTCACCGCGTCAACCAGTCCCCATGCGAGCCCCTGCCATGGCAACGACAGCGAGGCGAAGTTGCCGCCGGTGGCGATGAGGAACGTGCCTGCGAACGCCAGGAGCACGCCGACCAATTCACGCTTGAGGGGCAGTCGTTTGCCGCGCAGGCATACCCAGGCGAGCACGAAGATCAGGTTGAGCGTCTGCAATACGGTGGCGGTTCCGGAGTTCGTCCAGTCGATGGTCATCAGGTAGGAGACCTGCACCAGAAGCACGCAGATCAGTGTCGTGACCAGATATTTCGGATACGATTTGACGTCTTTGACCGCTCCGGCGAGTTTCTGCGGTGTGGTGATGGCCGATCCGACCAGGAAGATCAGGCTGGCGAATAGCGCGCGTACGCAGGAAAGCCAGATCGGATCCAGCTGGTAGTCGCGCATCAGCAGTTTGGCCACGGTGCTGTTCATACCCCACATGGCACCGCCCAGCAATGTCATGCCAGTGCCGATGAGCAGGCTTTTCGGCGTCTGTTCCAGCACATGTTCCGTTTTTTTCGTAGTTTTTTTCGCGGTTTTTTGCGATTCGGAAGTTTTCTGCGATTGCGACGCCTGTCCCGACGTTTGCTTTGCCACGGCCTGTCCTCGCTCTCTCCACGGCTTTCACGGCAAATTCACGGCGATTGTAACGCACACGGTACGCATATCAAACGTCAGTTATGCAAAACAGATTTATTCCGCCAAGCTTGCGTTCGGCGCTGACAAAAAATCGAGGATTTTGCCGAGATATGATCCGAGCACAGCATTCGGCATGGAGAAAATTTCGTGCAATGACTGGCTGTATCGCACTTTTTCGATGGAACCGCCGCCTTCTCGCACACGTTCGACGAAGTCATCTTGTGGTCCGTTGAGCACCCACACGTCGCGTCCGGCTTGGAATAGCAATACCGGAGCTTCGATAGCTCCACACATGTCAGGTTTGAGCACGGCTCGGGAAAGCGCCATCGCCTGGTTTGCCCAATCGAACGTGGCCGCGTTGGTCTGGCACGTCACGTCCGCCAAACGTTGCTTGTGGAACCAGCGGATGCGTGCCTCCGAGGCCCCGCGGTAGTCGTCGAGATTGAGGTTGCCGTCGAAATCGGCATGCCCGAACACACGCGATTTGCCGAAGCCAAGCCCGCAGATTACGCCGACCACAATGCGTGCGACCCACGTCGGCATGCCGACCACCGGCGCGATCATCGGCGCGGACAGCACCGCCTTGTCGAACAGCGACGGGTAACGTTCCAGCGCGGCCGCGCCGATGCCACCGCCCATGGAATGGCAGTACAGGTACATTGGGCCACCATCCGCCGCCTCACGCCCCACAGTCTGTGCAAACGTGGCGAAATCGGCCACATATCGCCGCCAATCGTCAATCCATACCAAACTTGGATTGCTCATGTCGTGCGCGGAATGGCCATGCCCGCGATGCTCGAACACGCACACCGAATAGCCGGCCAACAGAAAGTACCACACCATTTCGCTGTATTTGCGTCCGAATTCGGTGAATCCGTGCGAAATGACGATCGTGCCACGAAATACGCCCGAAGCGCCTTCCTCGCGCAACGCGTCGAATGTGCGCGCGTCGTAGCGGTAGTAATGCAACCGGCCGGGGCGCTCCAACTTGGGCAACGCCTTGCCTTCCCAATCGACGGTGGCCGGTTCCATCCAACCTTCCGTCATGCAAGCCTGCAGCGCAGGCAGCACCGTAGCGTCCATTTCGGCGTCATAGCGCGCCTCGTCGATGAGCATGATAGTCATGGTTCCATCTTAGGCGAACGGCGCCAAGACGAAACTAAGCACAGGCATACGCGCTGTATAACGATGCGTCAGTGCATCAACGGCGTACCGGAACAACCGAATCGTCACCCCCGCGCGCCATCCTCGCATACTATGGAGGTATGAAGTTTGTTTCACTGCTGATGGTGGTAACGCTATCTCTCACCGGCACACCAACGTATGCGTACGCGGCGGCAACTCCCGTTGACAACAACGGTGATATCTCCGCTGCCCAAGATTCCAACTGCCCAACATGGCTGCAATGGCTGTGCGGAAAAGGAAAGTGATCGCATGATGTCCACGCGGGAAAAGCATCCCAAGATTCACCGCATCGCGCTGGTCGACAATGATCCGCGAGCGCTGGATTCGCTCAGTGCCGTCATTGCCAGCAAAGTGCCGACCGCGTATGTGGTGTGGACGGCGACTTCAGGCTGCGAGGCGATAGAACGTTGCCAGGATGCGAACGGCCATGTCAGTTTGTTGATTCTCGATATGTCGATGGAGGGATTGCAAGGCCCCGCCACGTGTCGTCGGTTGCGTTTGATGGGCCAGCGCATGCCGATTCTCGGTGCAACCAGTTTTTCCATCAATAGTTATCGGGACAAGCTGGTTGAGGCTGGTGCGCAAGGGTTGGTTGGTAAGGAGAATGCCGACCAGTTGGCGCAGATTATTATGCGTATGTGCAATGGCGAGGTGATGGAGGGATTTGAGCCGCCTGCGTTGGCCAATCTGCGTATCAGCAGGGAGGCTGAGACCACTCCCGCGCTTACCGTTCGTGAGGAGCAGATTATTTCCTTGTGCGCGGAGGGCATGCTTGACCGGGACATCGCCGAGCGTTTGGGGATTTCCGAAGCCACCATCCGCAAACATATGCAAAGTATTTTAAGAAAACTCAACTGCAAGACCTCGCGTCAGGCAGTGGCACTGTGGGTGAGGTCCAATGCGCTCTAAACCCGCAACTCAGTACATTGCGTGGCGCAACCGTATGCGCACGCAGCATCCGAACCTGTGGCATCCAATCCGTTTCGCCATTATGCTGATCGTGCTTGCATGGACCATATACGGCGTTTGCTACGAGCCTCCTACCGACATATTTGGCGTGATATGGGTTGCGATGCTGGTTACGGCGCTCGTACTGTCTCCGCTGTTTCTGAAAAGTACATCGGTGGCGATTCTCGTGATTGCCTCCATAGGCGATCTGTTTACTCCCTACGCGCATTTGGGAAATTCTCTTCCCGCGCAGCTTTACGCCTATGGCATGCTCGCATACAGCACTAATGCCATTATCGTGGCAACGTTACTCATATATTACGTCGTTAACATTCTGCTGATTGACCCCCTGACCCAAATACCAACCCCGTCGCCATGGTCAGCATGTATGCCATGGTGCTACTGCTTGGTCGGACGTTGAGTTGGAGCGAAAAAACAACGCAGAAAAGCTTCGAAGCGGCGCAGAACAAGAATCGTCTGCAGGAATTGGAAAGCCGCGCACGCATTGCCGATGCCATTCACGATGCGGTGACGGGCGATTTGTCAGCAGCGTCGTTTGTGGCGCAACGGCATATCGGTGGCAACTCTAGCGGCCCTGGCGTCGCTGCTGACCCTGCCAACGCAACCACAACTACGGCAACCACAACAGCCGATGCCGAAGACTGGCGTCAAATCAACGAATATATTCTTTCCGCATTGACGAACGTGCATCGCGTCATCGACGAATTGAATATGGACGCCACCACTCTCCCCGGCGACGCCGACGGCGAAGCGTTGGCCAATCTGCTGCGAGCAACACTGGATGACGGCGATCGTCGCTTGCGCAAGCTTGGCTTCAATATCACGTCCATCCGGCACTGCGCGGGCGGCAAGCCGAGCGCATCGCAAGCAATCGCCGAACTTGCCAATAATCTGCTGCGCGAGATCTATGCGAATATCGCACGCCATGCCGCTCCGGGAAGCAAGGTCGATCTTTCGGTGATGCTCCGGCCGAATGCCATCGAAATCACGCAAATCAATCCCATGAAAGAGGACATGGCTGGAGCTGACGAGCGCGATGACGAACTACCGGGCGGCCACGGGCTCGCCTCGTTCAAGAAGCAGCTCGAATCGTATCAGGGCACGCTCACCACGTCTGCGCAGGACGGCAGTTGGACGTTGTTTGCGTACATTCCGGTGACCGTCATCGACGATTCGCCCGGTTTGCTTGAACAAGTGCAGGTTTGACCATAGCTGCGGATCAGGGTTGGGACGAGCCCGATCCACCGATTTCCGTCTTTTTCAAGCCCAGATTTTTTTGGGGGGAGGGTACACAAATGTGGTACCCCCTCGCTTGCGAAGTCGTTTCGCCTGTTTTATGTTGGCATTCGAGAAGGGAACGCGTTCGCCCACGACGTTCGGATGCTTGGCAGTCCGGGAATCGCAGGGGAACGCGTTTTGTCTTCCTACGGCGCTTTGCAGCACTTTCGTTTGCGATGTTGCCGTTACCGTTACTGCACTGTCGTCACGGTGCCGTCACCCCAACGCTTCCGCAAGGAAATCGCGCTGCAGGATCAGCAGATTTTCGGCAACCGTCTCGTCGTTGGTCATGTGCGTGATGCCGGTCAGCGGCAGGAACGTGTGCTTACGTCCGGTTGCCATCAGCGCCTGGCTCAGGCGCAGGCTGTGCGCGATCGTCACATTGTCGTCGGCGAACCCGTGGATGAGCATGAGCGGGCGATCAAGCTGCGGCGCGTCGGCGATGATGCTGTTGCGTTCGTACACGGCCGAGTCAAGGCCGAGATAGCGTTCGGTGTAATGCGTGTCGTACAGCGTCCAGTCGGTCGGAGGCGCGCCCGCGCAGGCCGCGGCGAACGTTTCCGGCGCCTCCAACACGGCGAGCGCGGAGAGGAATCCGCCGTACGACCAGCCGATCATGGCGACGCGGCTGAGATCGGGTTGCGGAACGTTGGCTGCCGCATTCTCGCCAGCCAGCGCTTCCAATGCTTCCGGCAGCGCGCGCACGGCGTCGATCTGGTCTTCGAGCGTTACGGATTTCATGGTTTCGTAGATGGCGCGGTCCCATTGCGGGCCGCGTCCGGTGGTGCCGCGTCCGTCGGTGGTGACCACGATGTAGCCTTGGTCGGCCCACCATTGCGCGTCCCAATAGAAGGATTGACTTTCGATGACCTGTTGGAAGCCGGGGCCTCCGTAGGGTTTCATGAGTACCGGCAGGATGGCTTCGTGCGCGTATTCACTATCGGATGAGGGCAGCACGATCGCCGTGTACAGCTCACGTTCGCCGAGTCGGGTGAAGTGCACGTTCGGCGTGAATCCGGGGGTTTCGGCATGGTTTTCGATTGGTGCGACCACCATTGACGCCACGTCCGTACCATTTTCGTCGGTTGTGGCGATGTTCATGCAATGCTGCATTTGCACGGTTGCGTCGTCCATGCCCCGTCCGGTCACCACGCAGCCGTTGCCGGCGCGAGACATGCTCCACTGGCCGGGCGCGTAGGTGAGGGGTTCCCATGTGCCGTCATAGCGGATCGACACCACGTCGAAGCTGCGGGCGTCATGGTCGGAGGCATTCGACTGCCAGAGGAACGGCAGGTCGCTTTCCGGCAGGATTTCAGGGGTGCGCTGCACCACGCACAGCACGTCGTCGTCGGTCACGTCGAGCACTTCGCGCACCTGCAGTCCGGCCGGAGTGAAGGGCGTACCATCAACGGTGAGTCGGTTCGTATCGACGTCCATGTCGTTCATCGCGCAGATCAAGCGTCCATCCGGAGTGAATGCAGGGGTGCCGTGGATGAGGTCGAGCCAGTAGTCGTTGCCGTGTTCCTCAAGCACGCGCGTGGTGCCGGGGCGTTCGCCTTCCGCGTATTCGGGAATGGCGATGGAGAAGGTTTCGACCTCGTCGCCATTGTCGTCGGTGAAGCCGTTTTCCGCGTCACGCATGGTGGCGATCGGCTCGCCTACATGGATGGCGAGCACCTGATCGTGCTGCTGGAGGCGGTCTTGCACAAGGATGATCGGATCGTGGCCTTCACTCCAGCTTACGGCGGCCAGATATTCGTAGGATTCATGGTCCCACTGCACTTCGTTGGCGATTGCCCCGTAGCAGCAGTTGTCGCTGTCGTAGCCGAGTTCCAGCAGGGTCAGCCGCACGTCGGCATTGGCGGTCAACGCTTGCGGATAGCGGTTGGCTTGCGCCGGATTGGTTGGATTCGCGGGGTCCGACAGATGCCAGATCGGTTCGGGGGATTCGTCGTAGGTTTCGAAGAGCACGTATTTGGAGTCGGGTGACCACCAGAAGCCGTCGTAGCGGTCCATTTCTTCGCCTGCGGCGAATTCCGCCAATCCGATTTTCCATTCGCCGTTCTGCGGTGCCGAGGCGACCACCGAAATCGCGTCGCCGGTTTCTTCATCGTTGGCGAGATCCACGTCCACCAGATACGTGCCGGTGGTGTATATGATGTGCCGTCCGTCGGGACTGATGCGCGGGTTCAGCACCGGTTTGAGTTCATCTTCCTCTATCGTGATGGCTCGCGTCGCGCCCGCCGTAAGGTCGGTGAGGAAAAGCTGCCCGTTGATGGTGAAGGTCACGCGGTTGCCGGCACCGTCGACGCAATACGAGACGATGCCGGATCCGCCTTCGCGCGCACGTTCGCGTCGCGCCTTCTCTTCCGCCGGAACGTCTTCCGCGTCGGCGTCGGCAAGCAATACGCGCGGATCGGCGAGCGGAATCTCACCGATGTTGCCGTCTTCGTCGATCACGCTCATCCACAGCGAGGTGACGGTGTCTTCCGGACCGTCGGAACGCAGGAACAGCGCGCGGGAGCCGTCTGCAATCACGCGCGCCGAACGCGGAGCGCCGCAGGAAAATCGCAAGGTACGTGCTTTTTTACGGGGGAACTGTCGAATCGCATCTGTCATGCTCCCAACCTATCACCATCCCAATTCCACCTTCCGTGAATTCGTGCATCGTGGAAATCGGGGGCGAAGGTAGTCATATTCGCGGATAAATACCCCCTAAATGATGCTGGGGATGGATTTATGCATGAAATTTTTGCAATTAAAGGACTTACGAATTGGCGCTCGGCGCTCTACCGCGTAGGATGGGTGAGGATAGAAAGGGACAAGCATGAGTGTTCTCGACCGATTTGAGAAAAGCGTGGAAGGCGCCGTCAACGGGGTTTTCGCCAAGTTCGGGTCCAAGGACCTGCAGCCCGTCGACCTTTCCAGCGCTCTGGAACATGAGATTGACAAAGAGGCCATGCCCGTCACGCGAGACCGTACCGTGGCGCCGAATGAGTACCGTTTCAAGCTGAGCACGCCGGATTTCAACAATATCGTCGAATGGGGCGCGGAAGCGTTGGCCAATGAGCTGGCCGACAACCTCACCCAGTACGCGAAGGACCAGCATTACGCGTTCGTCGGTCCGGTCGTGGTGATCTTCGAAGAGGACCTTGACCTCACCAAGAGCAATTTCAAGCTGACGAGCGAATCCGTGCAAGGCAATACCGTGCCCGTCACCACCGACGCGCAGACCGAAGACTGCCCGATGCTGGAAATCGGCGAGCACCAGTATCTGCTCACGGAAAGCAAGACCATCATCGGCCGCGGATCCGACTGCGATATCGTGATCGACGATCCGGGCATCTCCCGCCGCCACATGCAGATCGACATCACCGACAACGGCAACACCGTCATCGCACGCGATCTGGGCTCCACCAACGGCATGTATGTCGAAGGCCATCATGTCGAGGCGGCCACGTTGCTCGACGGCAACACGATCACCATCGGCCGCACCCGAATCCTGTATTGGGCCTCTTCGCAGGATCAGGAGTAACCAACCCCAACCTCGGGAGTTGCCTCTATGCTCACTGAACTTACTTTCGCGATCCTCAAGTACGGCTTCCTCGTACTGCTCTGGATCTTCGTGGCCTGTACGGTGCGTTCGCTGTACAGGGATGTGGAAACGCTCAGCCCGCGCAAGTCGCGGGCTCATCGCCGTAAGGAGCGTCGCGCGCGCAAGGCCGTCGAAGCGCCCGCGCCCGTGGCCGTCCCGGCACCAGTCGTCAGCGCCACATCAAGCGCCAAACCCACCTTGCTGGTCATCATCGATGGCCCCCTTGCCGGCAGTTCCGTCCCTTTGTCCGGCAACACCATCACGCTTGGCCGTTCCGCTTCGAACACCGTGGTTCTGGACGACGAATTCGTCTCGTCCCACCATGCGCGCGTCTATACGGATCCCGCCACCGGCAAGTGGGCCATCGAAGACCTGGGTTCCACCAACGGCACTGTGGTCAACCAGCAGCGTCTGAACGCTCCGATGATTCTCGGATCGCGCGTTCCCGTACGCATTGGCGCAACCACCTTTGAATTGAGGTGACCCGTTTGCCGACTTCTCCCGCTTCACAACCGCTGTTCATGTATTCCACCGTCGTTTCCGATGTGGGTACCGTACGTTCCAACAACCAGGATTCCGCGTTCGCCGGCGAGCATCTGATCGCCATCTGCGATGGCATGGGAGGCCATGCGGGAGGCGACACCGCCTCCACCATCGCCATCCGTTCATTGGCGCATATCGAGCAAGACAACGTGCAGGGCGATGTCCAGATTATCGCCCACATGATGGAAACCTCGGTTATGGCCGCGCATGACGCGATCGTTGGCAAAGCGAAGCGCGAACGTCGTCTCGCGGGCATGGGCACCACCGTCACGTCGGTCGCATTGGTGGCCGGATATTGGGTTTTGGCGCATATCGGCGATTCCCGCGCATATCTGCTGCATGACGGCCGTCTGATCCGCATGACGTCCGACCACAGCTACGTGCAGCATCTGATCGACACCGGCCGCATCAGCGAGGCCGAGGCGCGCAACCATCCGCAGCGCAACGTCGTGATGCGCGTTCTGGGTGATTTCGATATCGATTCGAGTCCGGACATCGCCATACGCAAGGCACATCCGGCCGACCGCTGGCTGCTCTGCTCCGACGGTTTGTGCGGCGTGCTTGAGGATTCCACATTGCAGGAGGTGCTGTCCGCCTGCTCCGATCAGGAGGAGTGCGCGCAACAGCTGGTTTCGATGGCGCTTCGTGCCGGCAGCACCGACAACGTCACCGCGGTCATCGCCGACGCGACGCTCGCCCTTGACGCGGACGCGTTCGATCTGCCGCATCAGACGCCATTGGTTGGCGGCGCGGCCAGCGCAAGCCTTGAGCCGATCGCCGACATCATCAACGAGCCGGTCGCATCCGCTCCCGCACTGCGCGAGGGCAAGAAGTCGCCGGCCGCCCGTGCCGCCGCACTGCGCAACGGCAAGAATCCCAACGAGGACGACAATCCTCCGGAACAGCGCGTGGCGCAACCGTCCACGGTACGCGAGGAGAACGGCGACCGCACCAATCCCGACACCGGTGAAATCCCCGTCGTACAGAAGGACGACGGCCGCATTTCCGCCGATCCGAACGATCCGGAAGTCGCCAAAGCCATCCGCAACGAGCATATCGAGCAGCGCAAAACGAAGCGCACGCGCACCCGACGCAACCGTGTGATCGCCATCATCGTCACCATCGTGGTACTGCTGGGACTGGCGGGCGGCGCGTTCGCAACCTACCGTTGGAGCCAAACCAAGTACTACATCGGCGACGACAACGGCGAAGTGGCGATTTTCCAAGGCGTGCCGACAAGCCTGTTCGGCTTCCAGCTGTCGCACGCCGTCACCGACACCCATATGAAGACGAGCGAACTGCCGCCAAGCTGGCAGGAACAGCTTGCGCAGGGCATTTCCTTCGACACGTACGGCGAGGCGAAAACGCATACGCGACTGATCAAAAAGCAGTTGAAGCAACAGCAGGACGAAGCCGCGCAGAAGGAACAAGACAAGGCAAACGGCGAATCCGACAACAAATCCTCTGGTACGACTTCCGACAAGTCGTCGGGCAAATCAGACAAATCGGACGACGCTTCGGCAAACAAGTCAGGCGGTGACCAGTCATGATGGCAACCCGTCTGAAGCAATTCGGCCTGCTGCTGTTCAGCATGCTGATTTGCGGCGTCGCGTTCTTCCAGATGTTCGAACGCACCACCGGCGGTTTTCCGCAGAATTATTTGTGGATGCTCGCTTTTGTCGGCGCATTGTTCCTGACTTCCTGGGGATTGCCGCTGCGTTTCCAGCCGTATGCCAACCAGGCGATCATGTGTTGTGTGATGGTGCTGACTGGCACCGGCATCATGATGATCGCCCGCATCGACCAGGATTTGAACACGTCCGTCGCGTTCAAACAGTTGCTTTGGCTGTCGATAGCGCTGGTTTTGGCGAATCTGCTGGTGATCTTCATGAAGGATTACCGTGTGCTGAGGCGGTTCTCGTACGTCAGCATGGTGATCGGTTTGGTGTTGCTGCTGTCACCGATGCTTCCGGTGATCGGTTCCGAACAGTATGGCGCGCGCATTTGGGTGAAGATTCCCGGTTTGGGATCGTTCCAGCCAAGCGAGTTCGCGAAGCTGTTCCTCGCGTTTTTCTTCGCCTCCTACCTGTATGACCACCGCGACCAGCTGGCGGTCGGTGGCAAGAAGGTGCTGGGCCTGCAGCTGCCGCGCATCAAGGATCTTGGGCCTATCATCGTGGTGTGGATCGTGTCGATGGGCGTGCTGGTCGTGCAGCATGATTTGGGCACGTCGTTGATGTTCTTCGCCATGTTCGTGTCCATGTTGTACGTGGCCACGGGGCGCACCAGTTGGATTGTGATTGGTTTCATCGCGTTCGCCGTGGGCGCGTTCGCCGCGGCCAATATTTTCAGCCATGTCGGCGCGCGCGTCGACGCCTG
>ENA-OQCU01000983-OQCU01000983.1-human-gut-metagenome-genome-assembly--contig:-NODE-983-length-10795-cov-2.341301_pt1 | contig 10795 bp, 11 predicted proteins | sample MGYA00242504_ERZ504590 | MGnify/ENA primary metagenome ERZ504590 (study PRJEB26092, sample SAMD00036318) | human gut metagenome | host: Homo sapiens | study: EMG produced TPA metagenomics assembly of...
CATGGTTCACTCACATCAGTTACCAAAGTCGATTCGACAATATCAGCTAATGTTCCTATGATAGCGACACGCCAAGGTGAATACCAGCCGGATGGGCATATCAACCGTTCATCCGATAATTTTATCTTATAGATAGAAGAATCAGCTGCATTAGTAAGATAAGCTCCTGTGTTATCACGTAATATGTTGGCTTCGGTTAATAGTACAAAAGCGCTGTCCGAAGGTTGGAACAATGTTGGAAAACTCCACTCACGTCCCTCATTATCTGCAACGCCGTCCGTATTTGGCCAATAAAAGCCCTCATAACCTACAGTAAATTTTTGTGTCCAACGCTTGATACCTGGAGTAAAGCAAATGCAGTGTACTCATCAAGAACCACAATCTCTTCTTTGGTTTTAGGAAGATGATAACGGAAAGCTATACCATCATTATAAACCCGGAAAATAAGATCTATCCCGAAGTCCTTTTGACATTTTCAAACCGATAAGTACATTCATTAGCCTCATTATGGCAATGCCTGCGTTTTACCAGTCAGCATTTTCATAATCATCAACTACAGAAGTTACAGGAGTTGAGCTTATCAATTTAAAGCAATCATCCGTATCCGACGTTTTTAGACCTATTTCAGGTAATGACATCATTTTAACTTTATCCCGCCCACTATGATAAATAACAGAAAAACCTTTTTCAGCATGATATTCAATGGCTATCTTACCGTTAGGAGATTGTAATAAATTGTTCTGCATCGTACATGAAATGCAGGATAAGCACAACAGTGCAATGATAGTAAATATTTCATAATCATTAAATTGTTCAATGTACCTTCTATTATATTTTAAGGAAAAAGAGAATACTTCATCAGCACCCTCTCTTTCCTCTCTTTTTTAATTATTCATATAGATAAAACATAGCGTTCCATCATACTCCATTTTTTCTTTAGCAAGTTTCCCCTTTCCTGCATTGTTGGAATACCGATACAAATCTCCCATTCCTGCTGTCGGGGTAAAGTCGCAAGTTTAGCCATAGCAGATTCCCAATCGAAATCAATAGGAGTTTCGACAATCATGAATAACCGATTACCGCATATATATATTTCCATTTCTAAAATACCAACTGAACGGATCCCCTCTCTGATCTCCCGCCACGACTTCTCCTTACTGTGGCACTCCCGATACTTCGCTATCAGCTCCGGATCATCCTTCAAATCCATTGTCTGACAATATCTCTTTACCGGATAGCCATATCTTTTCATTTCATATCCATTTTCTTTCATCTTATCTTAAACTTAATCCTGCTTAATTATATCCCTCATTCTGTTTCAGATTCTTATTTACATTCAAATCATTTTGAGGAATAGGAAAATATCGGTTATGGGGTGCCCATGTACGTTTCTCAAATTGATAATACATATTTTCATCCACCGGAGAAGCAGTAGCCCCACTCCCTCTATAATTACGAGCTTGAGGATCATCCGACAATTTTACTCCGGTAAATGTATGATTAAGTTCTTTCTCGGCAATGCCCCAACGTAACACGTCATAATATCGAAGCCCCTCGAATGCCAGTTCCACACGTCTTTCTTTACGAACTGCTTCACGAACAAGTTCCTGTGTCGCTACGTCTGTCTTTTTTATTCCAACCAATTTCACACGATCACGTATATCATTGATAGTCAAATCCAATAAATTCTGGTCTACTGCATTCGGCTGCGATTCATTTACCGCTTCCAGATAGCTTAATAGAACCTCAGCATAACGCATTATAGGAGTATAAGTGGAGTAGAACCTAAATTATTAGTTATAGATCGGATCACAACTTTCTTCGGACAATATCCATTAAATAAGGCAAATTTATTATAGTCTATCTGCAGTAATTAGCTCCCTTAAAGCAATCATAAATTATATCATTATACTTAGTTCCCTCATAACTTCCCAAAGGAGGTAAAAAAATAGAAGCATACAAGCGCAAATCCCGATTAACATAAGGATCATTCTCATCATAAACCTCAGAAGTCTTAATGTCCTTGCCGTCTGCACAGAAATATTCTTTCACCAATTCGTTATATGGTGAGAACTGATGCCACCCTCCATAAGCAGCTTCAGGATATAAATATTGATAACGTGAATTAGTATACAAATCCTTTATCCCCATAATACAAAATATTATCTCAGGGCTATATTCACCTCCTATTTGAAAAAGTTTCTCATAGCTGTCCTCTCCATTACGACGATCCAATTCATATATTCCCGACTCAATCACACTACGTAAAATAGTAGCAGCATCTCCCCATCTCTCTTGTGCCAGATAAAGACGACTTAAAAGTACCTTAGCCGCCCCCTTGGTAAACCGGCCATATTCCTCTGAAGAATATTGGACAGGCAACAAGTCTATAGCAGTCTTCAAGTCCTTCTCCACTTGCGAATAGACTTCAGTCTGAGGTGTTTGAGAGATAGAATTCGCTTCGTCCACCGACAGAGTTTTCAAAGGCATAGGAACATCCTTATAATAAAATGCCAAATTTAAAAAGAAATAAGCTCGTAAACACTTCACTTCGGCAGACCACTGTTCTTTTTTAGATTCTTCCATCGGACAGTCCGTAATATTCTCTAGAAAAGTGTTGTACTTAGCTATTTGCGTATATGCATTTCCCCAATACCAACGTAAATTACTGTTAGTAGCCACCGTATTGGAACTAGCCATTAAAGTAGAAAAATTTTCCTTTTCCGTTCCGTTTCCACCTGCAAAATCCAAATAGAGCAACCCTTGTGGCGTAGCAAAATCATCATGCGACCAACCAGTCTGGAAACGATAACATCCTGTCAAAGCCAACATGGCATCCCCTTCACCAGTCCAAAAACTACCATCAGAAATTGCTGAAGGTGGCTCCTTATCTAATAAATCCGAGCAACCAGTTGTTACTAGTGATACAGCCAAAGCACATAAACAAGCCTTTGTCATTCCTAATGTATTATATATATTTTTCATAATGATTCTTGATTGAATGATTTACTTAGAACTTGAAATTAAATCCGAATGAATAAATACTATTGACCGGATAATAAGAGGGAGAATCCCCTGTTCCTATCTCATTTTCAGGATCCCAACCTTTATAGAAACTATTGAAAGAGAACAGATTTTGTCCGCTTACATAAACACGCACATTTTCCAAACCTATTTTTTTAGTCCATGCTTTTGGGAATGTATATCCTATTTGTATATTCTTGACTCGTAAGAAACTAGCATTACGGACCCAATAATCAGAAGTTTGAAGATTAGTGTCATTCATATTCAAAGTTTCCAATCGAGGATATTCAGCCCATTTATCAGGATTTTCTTCCTTCCAACAAGATTCAGCCTGCCATCTCTGTATCTGTCCACCGTTGTAGAATGCATAAGCCATATAAGATCCTATCAAACGCTTATGACCTCCTAAACCTTGTAATAAAGCTGAAAAATCAAAACCTTTATAAGAAGCGGAAAGATTCAAACCATAATAAAACTTCGGGGTAGTACTTCCCAATACGGTACGATCATATTGCGCATCCACCTTACCATCGGGAACCCCGTCAGGACCACTAATATCTTTGTATTTCACATAACCAGGTTTCAATCCTGACTTACTTACCAATTGCTCAGGAGCCGCATCTATTTCCGCTTGGTCTACAAACAGTCCATCAGTTTCATATCCATATATAATACCTATCGGTTGCCCTACAATTCTGTTATTATTAATTTCTTCGGTAGCTCCGTTCGCCAATTTCTCAACTGCATTTTTACCATGTAAAATTAGGAGAAATACTAAACCGGAAATCACGTCCTATTTGTCCGTTATAAGTCAGATTTATTTCAATTCCTTTGTTCGAAACAGCTCCAACATTAGATTGTCCGACTTCACGTCCCATAATACTAGACACCTCAACTGGTGCTAAAATGTCCGAAGTATATTTATAAAAATAATCCAATGTTCCACTAAAACGTCCATTCAATAAACTAAAATCTAAACCAATATCCGTTATAGCCGTCTTTTCCCAAGTAATTTCCGGATTATTATAGGTTTTCATGTAAGCCCCAGACTGAAGAGTTGCCGGATTTCCAAAAGGATAATCATGTCCAAGTTCATAAATCTGTTGGTAAGGATAAACACCTATATTTTGATTACCAAGTACACCATAGGAAGCACGCAATTTCAAATTATCAACTACAGCTGAAACTGCCGCATTCTTCCAAAAATCCTCCTCAGAAATTCTCCACCCTGCAGAAACTGACGGGAAAAGTCCCCAACGATGACCGTCCGCAAAACGTGACGATCCATCATAGCGCAAATTAGCCTCTAATAAATAACGATCTTTCCATGCATAATTTATACGCCCGAAAAAAGAAAGCAACGCATATTCCTCCAATGAACTATCATTAGTAGCTGTTGATTTATCTCCAGAACCTAATTCATACAAATAATTATTAGGAAACGTATTTCTATAACCTTCCAAACCTTTATTATTAGATTGCTCCACAGAAGTACCCGCCAATAACTTAAAGGTATGATTTTTAATTTGTTTTTCATAAGTAGCTAATGCTTCAAAGGTAGTATACGTATTATTTGCAGTCCATACATTTAAAGTAGCGGGCCCCACTGTCTTACTATCATCAAAATAAGTATCAGCCCGGTACGCTTTATCATATTTAGTCCAGTAATTCACCCCAGCTTTACCTATAAAAGAAAGTCCGTCTACAGGAGTATTCCATGTCAATTGTCCGGAAGCACTTATATTTCTACTCACATTCTGTACAAAAGATTCACTCGCCAACCACGCTTCCGGACTATAATTATCCTGATATCCAAAACTTCCATCCGACTTTTGCCCGGCATAAATAGGTCCCTGACGAACAGCATATCCTATCATTCCATCAATACTTTGTGGTTCGCCATTAGGAGCATTATATTTATTATTATAAGCATTAATATTCAAATTAAGCATCAGCCCTTTGGCGATTTCACTTTTCATAGTAAACAGTGCAGTCATTCTTTCATTAGACGTTTTTGCCGTCATACCTTCCTGAATTTTCTATAACCTACTGATAAATTATAACTTGTCGTAGCATTCCTCCTTGTATGCTGAGATTATGTTGTGTTGAAAACCAGAACCAGATTCCAACAGCCATTTTAAGTGATTTACATTCGGATAATTATCCGGATCAGATCCATCTCTATACTTTTGAATCTGTTCAGGTAAATAAGCTTCCTGCTTACCCATATTCGCATAGCCATATTATAATATTCCGCATATTCCCATGATGGTAAAAAATCAGGCAATTCCGTAGGCCGTTGCCAACCAAAAGAATTACTATATGTAATAGTCGTTTTACCTTGTGCACCCTTCTTTGTTTCAATCAAGATCACCCCATTAGCAGCACGATTACCATAAATAGAAGCAGAAGCTGCATCTTTCAAAAAAGAAATGCTCTGAATATCATTAGGATCTACATCATCAATGTTACCTGATAAACCATCAATCAAAACCAATGGATCTGTTCCAGCTTTTGAAAATGTACCAGTTCCACGAATTTTAACAGTTGCTCCTTGTCCGGGACGACCTGAAGTTTGCAATACACTTAAACCTGGAGCCAAACCTGCCAGTGCTTGAGCAGTACTCATAACAGGCTTACTAGCCAAGTCTTCAGCTGAAACAGCAGATACGGCTCCTGTTAAATTCACCTTTTTCTGTGTTCCATATCCAACTACAACTACTTCTTCCAACTTTTTGTATCTTCTTCCATTATAATACGAAGTAACTTGTTACTTTCAACCTTTATTTCTTGCGAAATATAACCTACATAACTTATCTGGAGCATGTTTCCCATTTCAGCAGACAGAGAAAATTTGCCATCCAAATCAGTAACAGTTCCATTGGAAGTACCTTTAACCAAGATACTGACCCCAATTAACGGCTCACCGGAAAAAATCAGTAACCAAACCATTGACATTACTCTGTGTCTGTGCCCAAGTAGTATAGCTCAGGCAACACATCAACAAGACCACCAAGAATCTTATTGGCTGCATACATTCTAATCTGTTTCTCATTATTCTATTGATTATTGGGTTAATTTTCAAGACATAACAAGGGCTTACCGACCTAAAAAAGCCGATAAATAAACCTACTTTATGCTATATTCACTTCTTTATCTTAAATACGGGAGCAATCTTATTCAACTGTACATCAGGCATATCAATAACAACTCCTTGCGCTGTACGAGTAAAAGATACCTTTCCATAACCTAACAATTCAATTTTAGTAATTTTATCAGGATACAACTCACTTCCCGTTGCCAGCGATTGAATGACAACTTGCTTTTCTTCCGGCCATGCAAGGACTGTAGCATAGAGATATTTCTTGGTTTGAGTAAAACGGATTTCAGATGCAGTGGCTTTAGTGTAAGCACCTTCATTGAAACCTTGGGCATTAATCTTGATATCAGCATTGGCTATCGGACCTTCTCCGAAGACTTTCCACGGGCGTGTATCATAAATAGCCTCTTTATTCATACTCATCCAGTTACCAAATTCATTTAAAAATGGCTTCTTCCTTTTCATCGAAAGTTTCCGTCAGCCCGAAGAGGAATCACTAAGCAACAAATTACCGTTCTTACTGACCACATCCACTAATAGTTTCACTACATCGGAAGCACTTTTATACCAGCCGTTCTCCGCCAATCTGGTATCATAATGCCAACCGCCTAAACAAGAACAAGTCTGCCATGGCTCTTCATAAATACTATTGGGAGATCCCCTTTCCACATCCCATACCAAAGCTTTACGTTGTTCATCGGTAAGAATTTTACCAAACATAACAGCACTGAAATCCCCCTTACGAACAACCATGTTGTGATTATAAAAATGTGCGGCAATCTTCAAACCCGCATCACTGATAGGATAAAACGGTACACCAGTCACATCAAAATAAATCAAATCGGGATTATAACGGTTTATTGCATCGACTGTACGATCATAAAAGTTTGTCACATATTCTTGAGTAGGAATACAAACACCATTTCCCCATGCCCATTGACGGTGAATCATACCGTCAGCCCAACTTCCAGCGCTTAACGGGTGATTCTGTGCATAAAGTTTTTGAGGATCGTAGCCTTCCCACCACTTACCCTTACCATCTTCTTTAGTCAAACATCCATCGTAGGGTACACCTGCCTTCTCGCCATGACGGTCGTATCGTTGAGCCGGTTCATACCAGCTCCACGCATGGTCCGCATGAAAACTGATACCAAATGGAAGACCGTTTTTCTTAGCTGCTTCAGCCCAGCCCGCCAATATATCCTTCTTAGGGCCTATATTCACGGAATTCCATTCCTGATATTGGCTATCCCATAAATCATAATTATCATGGTGATTACCTAAAGCGAAGAAATACTGGGCACCAATCTTCTTATAAAAGGAAACCAATTTGTCCGGATCCCATTTCTCGGCTTTAAACAAAGGCAATATATCCTTGAAGCCCACTTCAGAGGGATGGCCATAATGTTCCACATGGTGCTTATACTCGCGCGAACCTTCCAAATAGAGAGAACGCGCCATCCAGTCGCCGGACCCTTCCACACATTGCGGTCCCCAATGTGCCCAAATACCAAATTTGGCATTTCTAAACCATTCAGGAACTTTATAGTTCTGCAATGATTCCCAAGTAGGTTCGAACTCTCCCTCCTGCATTTTTTCATTTTTCTCTGAAACAGGTACCTGGTAAGTCTGAGCCTCCAAAAACTCCCGTCCAAAGCAACAAAGCCGAAGCCAAAAGAAAATGTTTTGCTTTCATAGTATAATTGCTTTATATGTTTTTCAATTATCAATAGTGCAAATATACAGAGTTGAAACCAATTTATATTATCCAAATGCGCCATTATGTAGGATAATATCGACTTTTACCTGAAATAATTCAAAAACAAATACCAAAACAGGTGATTTGATATGAAAATATCGATTTCCCATTGGATTATATATATACTTTTGCTTACTTTGTACGAAACTGAATCTTTCATTCTAATAACTTAAGGAATATGACACAATCAATCGACCAATTACATTTACTTATATTAAATGTAGGACTAGCCATTCACAATGCAGACTGGAACTGGAAAAACGTAAGCAGCCCTTTTACCCGACTCTATTATATAATGGAAGGAACCGCCCAAATAATATTTCCCGATGGAATGCAGGAACTAAAACCACATCATCTATATCTGGTGCCATCATTCACTACCCATAGTTATCAGTGCAATTCTCATTTCACTCATTATTATCTCCATATATATGAAGACCATCAATCGGAATCCGGCATTCTGGAAGATTGGAATTTCCCGATAGAAATACCTGCGGGCAACCTGGAATTACCACTTATTAAAAGGTTATGTGAAATAAATCCTACCATGCAGCTTCCTCAATCCGACCCGACAAGCTATGACAACAACCCCACATTAATCAGAAACATCATTAAAAATAAACAGCGTACCTTCTGTGACAAAGTCGAATCCAGAGGTATAGTATATCAACTTATTGCCCGCTTTTAAAAGACGCCAAACCTAAAGTGGAAGTCAACGATAACCGTATCCAAAAAGTTTTGTCCCACATCCGAAAAAATATCTATAAAACAGTAGAATATAGACTCATTGGCAGCAATCTCATGCCTCTCAAAAGATCATTTTATCCGTCTTTTCAAAAAAGAAGTCGGTACCACACCGCTACAATATATTAATCAGAAAAAAATAGAGAAAGCCCAATTAATTCTGATTACAGAGGATATTCCCGTAAAAAACATAGCCTATCTCCTTGCTTATGAAGACCATTCTTATTTTAACCGCCTATTCAAAAAAATCACAGACGTTACTCCACAGCAATATAGAGAACTATATAAAAAGTAACCGTCTTATTATTTTTACGCAAAGGTTTACGTACTTTTTTCAACCTCTTCCACCATATACCTAAAGGTTATTCCTCTATTTTTGATGCCGGAAATAAATCTAAAAATAAATAGAGCTATGAATTACAATGAAATCGGGAAAACCGGTATGCGGGTTTCCAATCTTAGTTTCGGCGCATCTTCATTAGGAGGAGTTTTTCATGATATCCGCGAAGCAGAGGGTTATCAAAGCTGTTTACACAGCAGTAGAGAATGGAATGAATTTTATTGATGTATCTCCCTACTACGGGCACTACAAGGCCGAAACCGTATTAGGCAAAGCATTGAAAGAAATACCACGTGACAAATATTATCTCTCTACCAAAGTGGGACGCTATGGAAAAGATGGAGTCAACACATGGGATTATTCCGGAAAACGTGCAACGGAAAGTGTGTATGAAAGCTTGGACAGACTCCACATTGAATATATCGATCTGATTAATGTACACGATGTAGAGTTTTCAGACATGAATCAGGTAGTCAACGAAACATTACCTGCACTGGTAGAACTTAAAAAGAAAGGTATTGTGGGACATGTAGGTATCACAGACTTGCAATTAGAAAACTTAAAATGGATCATTGATCACTCGGAACCGGGAACAGTAGAAAGCGTACTTAACTTCTGCCATTATTGTCTGAATGACGAGAAACTGACTGATTATCTGGATTATTTTGAATCAAAGAATATCGGCATTATCAATGCCTCCCCCCTTTCAATGGGCTTACTCTCCCAACGTGGGGTTCCTGCATGGCATCCGGCCCCCCAATCACTGGTAGAAGCCTGTCGGAAAGCTGTTCAACATTGCCTGTCCAAAAATTATCCTATAGAGAAACTGGCTATTCAATATTCTGTCAGCAATCCACGTATCGCCACCACTTTGTTCAGTTCGGCCAATCCGGATAATGTATTGAAAAATATAACATATGCCGAAGAACCCATTGATTGGAACCTTGTAAAGGAAGTGCAAGAAATTATCGGAAAACAAATGCGTATCAGTTGGGCTAATTCATAATACAAAGGAAAATAATGATGGATTTTAACATAATAGATGCACACTCCCATCTTTGGCTACGGCAAGATACGGAAGTCAACGGATTGCCTATCCGTACTTTAACCAACGGACGTTCGTTATTTATGGGGGAAGAACGTCAGATGGTTCCGCCCTTTATGATTGACGGGCGGAATAGTGCCGAGGTTTTTCTCTCGAACATGGACTATGCACAAGTATCGGCTGCCGTAGTCACTCAGGAATTTATTGATGGCATCCAAAATGAATACCTCGCAAAAGTGTCCCATAAATACCCAGACCGTTTCTTTGTATGCGGTATGTGCGAATTTCGTAAACCCGGTTATCTGCAACAGGCCAAGGAATTAATAAGTTCCGGTTTCAAAGCAATAAAAATCCCGGCACACCGCCTTTTTCTAAAAGAAGGAAGAGTCATGCTGAACAGTGACGAAATGATGGAAATGTTCCATTACATGCAAGAAAAAGACATTATCCTTTCCATTGATTTAGCCGATGGGGATACACAAGTACAGGAAATGAAAGAAATCATTCAGGAATATCCGCAGCTTCGAATCGCTATCGGACATTTCGGTATGGTCACCACACCTCATTGGCAAGAACAAATAAAGTTGGCCCGCCATAAAATGTCATGATAGAATCCGGGGGGATCACCTGGTTGGTTCAACAGTGAATTCTATCCGTTTCACGGAGCGGTCAAAGCCATTAAAGAAGCAGCAGATCTGGTAGGTATGGACAAACTGATGTGGGGATCGGATTACCCTCGGACCATTACGGCCATTACTTACAAGATGTCTTACGATTTCATCC
>ENA-OQCU01000985-OQCU01000985.1-human-gut-metagenome-genome-assembly--contig:-NODE-985-length-10765-cov-2.686313_pt1 | contig 10765 bp, 10 predicted proteins | sample MGYA00242504_ERZ504590 | MGnify/ENA primary metagenome ERZ504590 (study PRJEB26092, sample SAMD00036318) | human gut metagenome | host: Homo sapiens | study: EMG produced TPA metagenomics assembly of...
TAACCGTGTTACGAAGGGCGTTAACATCTCACTGTTCGTCACCTGCGAGTCGCGAGATTTCATCAACATGCCCCGGTCCGCATGTCAGGCATGGTTCAGGCCCATGCCGGCACGGCACTATGGTAGTTGGATCTGGTGACTGATCGGATAGTAATCATAACCATAAACCCCTGTCATCCAACCGGCATACTGCGCTTCCGGATCATAATAAAGACCATTGATTTCTACCCAGCAATGACGGGTGAAGCCATCTGCCGCTCCATCTCTGCTTCCCGGTACCCGGCCACAGATCATATACGGTGTATATCCTATTTCTCTTGCAAGAGCAGCAAAAATACAGGAAAATCCATAACAGTTGCCATATCCTGCACGAAACATCCTCAATGCCTCACTGCGCGCCCAGCCACTCTGGTAAATGTTAGGATCCGGACCACCATAGTAAAATCCTCCGTAAACAACATATTTCCAACATGCATAAAGCTTCTGGCTCTGACTCATACCTGAATTTGTGATTGACGATACAATCTGCATCACACGCATTTTCAGCAGAGCATTATAATCTTTTCTTGCAGCACCGGAATTGGTAAAATAAAGCTGGCCGTTCTGTCTGGATTTCTTCTGATACAGCCTTCCTTTTGGATCCGCATAATACAGATTATTCTTATAGATAAAATATCCAATGCTGGCACGGCCGTGTTCTGTCCTTATATGATAAATATTGGATCCGGATTTCACAATTTTATTCTGTTTATTCTCAAATAAACGTCCTTTCTCATCAAAAACATAAACTACATTGTTGATACGCTGTCCTCCCCGCACAGCATTTCCATTTGCGCCAAAATAATACTTATAGCCATTATATCTCTTCCATTTGTTCTTAACCATTTTTCCCTTATAATAATAGTAAATCTTGTTTCCCTTTGTAACCAGTTCTCTTATGGGAACCGGAGATGGCGTCGGGGATACTCCGAGCTGCTCTGTAACAGGAATATCACTTTGCCGCAGCCTGTACACCAAATACCGGCATAGCTAAAACCAGCAACTGCCATTATGATAAAAAGCAACTTTTTCAGTGTTTTCATAAACCTTTTCTCCATTACTACATTTCATAATCTCAGAAACAAAAATATAATCTACACTCCATGAACTACAATCCTGTCTCTTCCATTACCATTCTTCACTTTAGTGTAACAAAAAAATTTATCTGATTTACCACATTTTTGTGGCATTTTAGCAAAAAATACTGCTGTCCGAACTTTTATCAATGTTTCGAACAGCAGTATCTGCTATATCTCTGAATTATTATAATTTCTTACCTGTAAGCATTTCATAACCCTGAAGATATTTTCCGATTGTCTTATCTACAATATCCTGCGGAAGTGTCCAGTCATTGTCCGGATTTGCTTTCAGCCAGTCACGTGCAAACTGTTTGTCAAAGGATGGCTGGCCATGTCCCGGTTCATATCCTTCAGCAGGCCAGAAGCGAGAGCTGTCCGGTGTGAGCATCTCATCACCGATCACCATGTTTCCGTCTTTATCCAGACCAAATTCAAATTTGGTATCTGCGATGATGATTCCCTTGCTTAATGCGTATTCCGCACATTTCTTATAAAGTGCAATTGTATTATCACGAAGTTTTGCAGCTAATTCCTCTCCTCTGCCCGGGAAATATTTCTCAAGGTGAGCGATGCTCTGCTCATAGGAGATATTTTCGTCATGATCGCCAATCTCAGCCTTTGTGGACGGAGTATAGATCGGCTCAGGAAGCTTGTCAGATTCCTTCAGTCCTTCCGGTAATTCAATGCCGCAGACTTTACCTGTCTTCTTGTAGCTTTCCCAGCCGCTTCCTGTAATGTATCCACGAACAATACACTCGATAGGCAGCATTTCAAGCTTACGGCACATCATGCTGTTTCCGTCAAATTTCTCCTGCTGGAAAAATTCAGGCATATCTTTTACATCTACAGAAATCATGTGGTTCGGCAGAATGTCTTCTGTCATGTCAAACCAGAACTTGGACATCTGAGTCAGTACAGTTCCCTTCTTGGTTACCTGATTGTTCAGGATAACATCAAAGCAGCTGATGCGGTCTGTCGCAACCATGATCAGGCTGTCACCGTTGTCATAAATCTCACGTACTTTACCTTCTTTGATTGGTTTCATTTCCTGCATTTTTTCGCACCTCAATATTCGTTATGTAATTTGTAAAACTCCAAAATCATCGGCCTTTGCCGAAATTACTGTATTACCGTACCACTATCTCTGTAAGATTGTCAATACACTGAATTTTATTTAGCTTTGCTGATAAAATGTAAGCAAATATGAATTCCATTTCATATCCTGAAATGGCTTTATTCATCCTTCGCCCATCCGTAAGAATATTTCACAGCTTTATTCCATCCTTTAATCTTTTGCTCTCTTGTTTCTTCGGTGATAGACGGGTAGAATTTCTGGTCAATGGACCAATTGTTGCGCACTTCTTCTTTACTGCTCCAGTAGCCTACTGCCAGACCTGCCAGATAAGCAGCCCCCATTGCAGTTGTCTCAACACAGCATGGACGGTTGACCGGTGCATTGATAATATCTGCTTGTGTCTGCATCAGGAAATTGTTGGCACTGGCTCCGCCATCAACTTTTAATGCTGCCAGATTAATGCCTGAATCTGCTTTCATGGCATTTAGTACGTCATTTACCTGATAGGCAATAGATTCCAGCGTTGCGCGGATAATATGATATTTATTCACACCGCGGGTAATTCCTACGATCGTACCTCTCGCATACTGATCCCAGTGGGGAGCTCCCAGTCCTGTAAAGGCCGGCACAACATAACATCCATGTGTATCTGATACTTTATTTGCCATATACTCGGAATCTTCAGAGGAATCAATTACCTTTAATTCATCTCGCAGCCACTGGATAGCTGCACCTGCAACAAAAATTGATCCTTCCAGTGCATAGGTTACCTTTCCGTCCAATCCCCACGCAATCGTAGTAACCAGTCCGTTCTTTGAAAAGACAGGTTTCTCTCCTGTATTCATCAGAAGAAAACATCCTGTGCCATAAGTATTTTTTGCTTCTCCGGCATTAAAGCAGGTCTGGCCAAACAAAGCAGCCTGCTGATCACCTGCTGCGCCTGCAATAGGGATAGCACCGCCAAGGACTGCCGGATCTGCTTTTCCATAAATACAGCTGGATGGCATTGGTTTGGGAAGCATGGACTTTGGAATGTCAAGTTCATTCAAAATTTCCTGATCCCACTGTAAAGTATTGATATTAAAAAGCATGGTTCTGGATGCATTGGAATAATCTGTAACATGGACTCTGCCCTTTGTCAGTTTCCAGATCAGCCAGGTTTCCACAGTTCCAAACAAAAAGCTGCCCTTTCTGCGCTTTCTCTCTGGCTCCTTCTACATTGTCCAGAATCCACTTTATTTTTGTTGCAGAGAAATAAGCATCGATCACAAGCCCTGTTTTCTCCCTGAATTTCTCAGTCAGTCCTCTGGCTTTCAGCGAGTCGCAGTATTCCGATGTTCTGCGACACTGCCATACGATCGCATGATAGACAGGTACGCCGGTATTTTTATCCCATACGATTGCAGTTTCTCTCTGGTTTGTGATTCCGATCGCAGCGATCTTTGAAGCATCTGCTCCGATCTTGGTCATTGCCTCTACTGCCACACCCAGCATACTGGCCCATATCTCATCTGCATCATGTTCTACCCAGCCCGGTTTCGGGAAATACTGGGTAAATTCTCTCTGTGCAACACTTAAACGTTCTCCCTTTTCATTAAACAGGATACAGCGGTTGCTGGTCGTCCCGGCATCCAGTGCCATAATATATTTTCCCATAAAAGATTTCCTCCGTTCTCTTTCATTATTATAACCATACCACAAACATCTAAAGGTTGCTATTCTTTTTTATTCATGTTATGATGCAGACAAAACGAAACGTTACTGCTATTATAGAAAGATGGAGTACAATATTTTGAAGAAAAAAGAATTTATTTTTATAGGTGGTATTCTTATTCTTGCACTGGCGATGTGGGGAGGAATGTCTCTTATAAATAAGGGCAGTCATGGTTCCATCCGCATTACTGTAGACGGAAAAGAATATGGAACTTATTCTCTGGAAAAGGATCAGATGATTAAAATCAACGATACAAATGTCTGTGAGATCAAAGACGGTCAGGCACGTATGATCTCTGCACAATGCCCCGATCATCTGTGTATGAAACAGAAGGCAATCGATGAAAAAAGGAGGCACCATCGTATGCCTCCCTAATAAAGTCGTTATTGAAGGGGAAAAAAGTACTGACAGTAAAAAAACTGACGAACCGGTAATTGACGCAGTAACCTGAGCTCTCCGTTGCCTGTAACTGAATAACTGTTTCACAGTTCGGCTAAAAAGCAAAATTAAAAGGAACCATATTATACGGCAGCTATATGATAATACACACCAGCCCGCCCTTACTGTCATTGACAATTTTCTGCATGGTATCCTGAAGCTTTACCTGGCTTTCTTCGCTGATAGCTGCAATCTTGCTTCGGATGCCATCCTGTACCAACTGCTCAATGGATTTACCGAAAATATTAGTCTCCCAGATACTCTCCCCCCTCTGGCTGCCTTCATCAATATACTGGATCAGATCCTTTGCCTGCTGTTCTGTTCCTACTATGGGAGCAATTTCAGTTTCTATATTTGCCTTTATCATATGGATAGACGGACTCTTTGACTTGATCTTTACTCCATATTTATTCCCCTGTCGGATCACTTCAGGCTGTGCGATCTCAATCTCATCCAGATTCGGGACAACCACACCATAACCGGTTCCACGCACTGCTTCCAGTGCAGCCTGCACTTTTACATATTCCTCTTTCATATGTACCAGTTCCTGCATTGTATGGATCAGTTCATATTCACTCTCCATTTCGATTCCACTCATCTGACTGAGCATCCTGTAATAATATTCTTCCTTTATGCGTATTCTTACCTTTACTGTTCCATCGGATAAGCCTACATCTTCCAGAAGGGAATCCTGTACATAAGGTCCGGATAATTTTACAGATTCCTTTGTGATATCACGTATATGCTGCATACTTTTCATTTTATCCCTGATCTGTGAAAGGATCTGCTGTTTTAATTCATGCTCCAGGGGAAGCATTTCTACCCAGCGCGGAATAAAAAACTGAATCTGACTGACAGGAAATTCATATAAAACCTTCTCCAGAATCCTGGCAATATCTTCTTTTCTCAATTGGTCACAGTTTACTGTCAGAGCAGTTACCTTATATTTCTGTTGGATTTCTTCCGCTGTTTTCAGAGCCGCATCTTTATATGGCATCTGCGAATTTACCAGCACGATAAATGGTTTCTGCTGATTTTTTTCAGTTCCTGTAATAGCCTTCTCTTCTGCCTCCGAAAAATTGTCTCTGGGAAGTTCACCGAAACTTCCGTCAGTTGTGACCACAATACCTATTGTGGAATGCTCCTGAATTACTTTCTGTGTTCCGATGCGTGCGGCCTCGCGAAATGGGATTGCCTGCTCAAACCAGGGAGTTTTTACCATTCGTTCTTTCCCGTCCTCCGTCTGCCCGGATGCACCCTTTACCAGAAAACCCACACTGTCGATCAGGCGGATCTTTACCTGCTGATCTTCTCCGAGAGTGATGGGAACTGCTTCTTTGGGAATAAATTTTGTTTCTGCTGTGGTGATGATTTTGCCTGATCCGCTTAAAGGAAGCTGATCTCTGATCTCTGCCTGCTTTGTATCTGACATCTGTGGCAATGCAACAAGTTCCATGAATCTGCGGATAAATGTAGATTTTCCTGTGCGGACAGGTCCTACGACCCCTATGTATATATCTCCCCCTGTACGGGCCTGGATATCACGATACACCTGAAAATTTTCCATAAAAATAGCCCCCTTGCATATTTACACATAACCTTCATGTATTGTTATAAAATATGCAAGGAAGCTTTAAAATATTCTATTTATCATTTGGACATATTGTTACTGTTCACACACCACTATCCCGCGAGGTGTTTTGGCATGAATATGCCAAAATCCCGAGACATACAAGCCAAAATTCTATTGCCGCAGGCAATCTGGAATGAATTTTGGCTACGTTACTGTGAACGGAGTGAACAGTAATGACATATTGTTACTGTCAGGCATCACAGATGTTCCTTAATAGGAATCATTGTGAAGCAGATGATGCTCTTTGCCTTTCAGAAGTCCGTTGTAAAGTTCCAGAACTAACGGGTTTTCATCGGATTTCTTAATGATAGTTGTATTATCTGCATTATACAGGCCCTTAGCTCTCAGAGCTTTGGTTCTGTCGCCGGATCTTGTCGGCTGTCCGCCACCCATGATACATCCGCGGCGACATGCCATGATCTCGATCAGATGATATTCTTTCTCACCATTCTTAACCTGTTCCATAACGGTTCTTGCATTTGCAAGGCCGCTGGCAACACAGATATTAAGGTTCATTCCTTCATAAGGAACTGTAAATTCCTTGATTCCCTCATCTCCACGAACACCGCATTCTGCGATCTCATGCATGGTTTCTTTGCTGTGATCCGGAGTCAGGCGGCGGAGAACTGCTTCTGTAACACCTCCTGTAACACCGAAGATAACACCACCACCGGAGCCGAAGCCAAACGGCATATCACAGGCTTCCGGATCAAGAGTTGCAAAGTCAAGCCCAAAGTTATCGATCATGCGGAGCAGCTCTGTAGTTGTAATAACGATATCTGTATCCTGTTCACCGTCTGTGAAGCTGTTCGGACGAACTGCTTCTGCCTTCTTGGCTGTACATGGCATAATAGAAATCATAACTGTTTTCTTGCCGCCGGCATGTTCCGGATCGCGGAAGTACTCTTTGATTACTGCTGAGAGCATTCCCTGTGGAGAACGGCAGGTAGAAAGATTAGGAATATACTCCTTGTATTGGTCTGTGATAAACTTCACCCATGCAGGACAGCAGGAAGTAAGAAGCGGAAGTTTCTCACCCTTCTTAATTCTGTCAAGGAACTCGGCACTCTCTTCCATAATAGTAAGGTCAGCACTGAATGAAGTATCATAAACTTCATCGAATCCCATTCTGTGGAGAGCATTGACAATCTTACCCATAACACTCTTACCTTTGGTCAGTCCATAATGATCACCTACTGCGACACGTACTGCAGGAGCAATCTGAGCAACTACACGTATATTCGGATCAGCAAGTGCTTCCCATGCCTCGTCCATATGTGTCTTGATCGCAATAGCACCTGTTGGACAATATACACGACACTGACCGCAGTTTACACATTCTGTCTCTGCGATTTTTTTGTTAAATGCAGGCATTACCATGGCCTCAGTTCCCCGGAATGCAAATCCTAAAGCTCCGATTCCCTGAAGTTCTTCGCAGGCACGTACGCAGTTACCACACAGAATACATTTGTTTGGATCACGAACCAGAGAAGGAGAACTTGTATCCAACTCATGATATTCCCTCGGTATTTTTGAAACGGATTGTCTGTACGCCCAGCCTGTGTGCCAGTTCCTGAAGGACACACTCACCACTCTTAACACAGGTTGTACAGTCACGACAATGTGCTGCAAGCAATAATTCTACAATTAGTTTTCTGTATTTCTTGACTCTTCCGGAATTGGTATAGATCACCATTCCATCTCTTGGCTGTTCAGAACATGAGGCAAATGTTTTTCCCCTCTCGTCTTCAACTGTACATAAACGACAGGCACCAAAAGTGGATACCTCTGAGTGGTAGCACAGTGTCGGAATATTGATCCCTGCCTTGCGGATGACAGACAGGACATTTTTTTCATCGGTAAATTCTACCTTTCTACCGTCAATTATCATATGGCCCATAGTGTATCCTCCCTTCTATGCTTCCACATATACTGCATCAAAGTTACAGTTGTCCTTACATGCACCGCATTTGATACAGATGTCGTTATCAATGTGATATGGATGTTTAATCTTACCTGAGATCGCACCTGCCGGACAGTTCTTTGCGCATTTACCGCAGCCAATACAGAACTCAGGGTTGATGTGGAACTGACGAAGAGCAGTACATACTTTTGCACGGCATTTCTTATCGCGGATATGTTCCTCATATTCATCGCGGAAGCGTTTGAGAGTACTGATAACAGGAAGAGGTGCACTCTTGCCAAGTCCGCACAGAGCCATGTTCTGAACCATATTTGCAAGCTCTTCCAGCTCATCCAGATCGGACATCTCACCCTTGCCATCTACGATCCTCTCCAGGATCTCCAGCATACGTTTGGTACCCTCACGGCACGGTACACATTTACCGCAACTCTCACGCTGGGTGAAGTTCATAAAGAATCTGGCAACCTCAACCATACAGGTATTCTCGTCCATAACTACCAGACCACCGGATCCCATAATCGCATCTAATTTTTTGACAGAATCAAAATCAAGAGGTGCATCCAGCTGGTCAAGGATCAGACATCCGCCGGACGGACCGCCGATCTGGACACCTTTAAATGCGGCGCCACTCTTTAAGCCACCACCGATATCATAGATAATGTGGCGGAGTGTGGTTCCCATAGGAACCTCTATCAGACCGGTATTCTCGATAGAACCGGTCAGTGAGAAGGTTTTAGTTCCGGGGCTTCCCTCTGTACCGATGGTGCGGAACCAGTCTGCTCCCTGAAGAATAATCTTCGGTACATTAGCATAGGTTTCTACATTATTAAGAACTGTAGGCTTACCCCACAGACCTTTCTCTACTGTACGGGGCGGTTTTACACGAGGCATACCTCTGTTACCCTCGATAGATGCGGTAAGTGCCGAACCTTCTCCACATACGAAAGCTCCGGCACCTCTGTTGATATGTAAATGGAAGTTTACACCGGAATTTAAAATATTATCACCTAACAGGCCATATTTTTCTGCCTGTTCAATCGCCATCCTAAGTCTCTTTACAGAAAGAGGATACTCTGCACGAACATAAATATATCCATTCTCCGCACCGACTGCGTAGGCTGCAATAGTCATACCTTCGATCATCTTATATGGATCACCTTCCATTACGGAACCATCCATAAATGCACCGGGATCACCCTCATCACCATTACATACAACATAGCGGGTTTTCTCTGCCTGGCGTGCAACCTGAGACCATTTCTTGCCTGCCGGGAATCCTGCACCGCCACGACCGCGAAGCCCGGATTTAGTTACTTCATCAATAACTTCCTGCGGGGACATGCTTCCCATCACTTTTGCAAGTGCCTGATAGCCTCCCACAGCAATATACTCTTCGATAGATTCCGCATCGATTTTTCCACAGTTTTCAAGAACGATACGTGTCTGTTGATTTAAGAAAGGAATATCATCAGGATGTGGACAGACTGTATTATTATCGCGATAAAACAGTCTCTCTACAGGTTTCCCTTCCAATATAGTTCTCTCCACAATTTCCTTACAGTCTTCCGGCTGTACGTGAACATACTGATAATCATATGGTTCAATTCTCATCAGAGGTCCCAGTTCACATAGGCCCTGGCACCCTGTCTTGATCACGCCTACATGAGGCACATCCTTCTGCATTTCAACTGTTACTCCATCAATTCTCTCACAGAGTACTGACATCTCTTCATAAATCTTCTGCGCTCCGGATGCGATACATCCGGTACCTGAACAGACAAGAACGCGGCAGGTATAAGATTTAATCTGCTCATTTAATTCAGCCTGCTTATTTAACAGGTCTTCTTTACTCTTAATACTCATACGCACTCTCCTCTCAGTTTATTCAAAAGTTCTACAGCTTTTTCAGGAGTCATCTTCGGATGTACTTCATCATTGACAGTCAGTGTGGGGGCAAGTCCGCATGCACCCAGACAGGATACTGTTTCTACGGTAAAAAGCATGTCATCTGTAGTGTGTTTCTTGTTGCTCAGTCCAAGTTCTTTCATCAAAGCCTCTTTTACAGGCATGGATTTTCTCACATGACAGGCTGTTCCGTCACACACTTTAATGACATATTTCCCTTTCGGCTCAAAGGAAAAATTCTCATAGAATGTGGCTACACTGTAGGCCTTGGCTTCTTTTACTCCGATTTCTTTCGCTACATAAGTCAGCAATTCTCCCGGCAGGTAACGATATTCCGCCTGAATATCCTGCATGATCGGAATCAGCGATGCTGCTGTACGTCCGTAGTGCTCGATGATCTCATCCACTTTTCTGTAATAAGACTGGTCTAACATTCGGTTTCCCTCCTTAAATAGTAATTTTGATACATTCGGTTTAATATAGTACCGATATATCGATTCCCACGCAACTTTAGTTATTTTCAACATATGTTGCGTTGATATTATACATTATATAGTTGTTTTGCACAATATCATTTTTGAAATTTTCTGAAATTAATTTATAACAATTTGTTATAGATGTATAGTATTCATAAATGTATATAAATAAAAAGCAATTTCTTTAACAGGGTTGTTAATTTAATAGCAATATCAAAACAAAAAAAGATCATTGAAAAGAATATTATCTTCTTCTCAATGACCTTTCTGGAAATGGCTGCATTATTTAATTTCATGTTCCTCATGGAAATGCTTATATTTTTCTATAAACATCAACAGAAAGCTGATCATAAGGAATCCACAGGAAACCCAGATCATTCTGATTCCATAGCGTATGGACAGATTTCCACCAATGCCGGCACCCAAGGCAAACATAAGGATGATTCCAAAATAATACATCGCCTGTTTTAGCTGTTTTGATT
>ENA-OQCU01000988-OQCU01000988.1-human-gut-metagenome-genome-assembly--contig:-NODE-988-length-10749-cov-2.182922_pt1 | contig 10749 bp, 16 predicted proteins | sample MGYA00242504_ERZ504590 | MGnify/ENA primary metagenome ERZ504590 (study PRJEB26092, sample SAMD00036318) | human gut metagenome | host: Homo sapiens | study: EMG produced TPA metagenomics assembly of...
TTCTGAACCGTGACATCCGCGCCGAGGCCGACGTGGAGGCCACCGTCGATGCCGATTATTGCGGACGTCCGCGCCAGCGGCGACGCCGCCCTGATCGAGTACGCCGCCAAATTCGACCACGCCGAGCTGACCGACGTGCAGGTCAGCCAGGCCCGAAATTGAGGAAGCCTTTGCCGAGCTGGAAAAGACCGATCCCGAGTTCATCACGACGCTGAAGATGGCCGCCGAGAACATCCGCCACTTCCATGAGCAGCAGCTGCACAAAAACTTTGTGGTCAACGACAAGCCCGGCATCGTGCTGGGGCAGAAGTACACCCCCATCCAGCGCGCGGGCGTCTACGTGCCGGGCGGCACGGCGGCGTACCCGTCCACCGTGCTGATGGATGTCATTCCCGCCAAGGTCGCGGGCGTCGGGCAGATCGTCATGACGACCCCCGCGGGACGGGACGGCAAGGTGAACCCCGCGATTCTGGCCGCCGCCGTCATTGCGGGCATTGATTTGATTTTTAAAACGGGCGGCGCACAGGCTGTGGCAGCCCTTGCCTACGGCACCGAGAGCGTCCCGCCGTGGATAAGATCGTCGGCCCCGGCAATATCTACGTGGCCACGGCAAAGCGGAAGGTGTTCGGCAAGGTCGGCATTGATATGATCGCAGGCCCGTCGGAAATTCTCGTGCTGGCAGACGGCACCTGCAACCCCGCATGGGTCGCCGCCGACCTGCTCAGCCAGGCCGAGCACGACAAGCTGGCCAGCCCGGTGCTCGTCACCGACAGCCGGGATTTAGCCAAGGCCGTGCAGGCGGAGCTGGAGGTGCAGATCCCGCAGCTGCCCCGTGCCGCCATCGCCCGCGCCAGCGTGGACACGAACGGCAAAATTATTGTCACCGACGACATGAACAAGGCCATTGAGGCCGTGAACATCATTGCGCCGGAGCACCTGGAAATCTGCGTCGATGACCCGTTCGCGGTGCTGAACTCGGTGCAGAACGCGGGCAGCATCTTCCTCGGCCGGAACGTCCCCGAGGCACTGGGCGACTACTTTGCCGGCCCGAACCACACGCTGCCCACCAGCGGCACGGCGCGGTTCTCGAGCCCGCTGGGCGTCGATGATTTTGTGAAGAAGTCGAGCTTTATCTATTACACCCGCGAAGCCCTCGGCGAGGTGCAGGGACGCATCGCCAATTTTGCCGAGCACGAGGGGTTACATGCCCATGCCAAGAGTGTGACGATCCGGTTTGAGGAATGAGCTTGCCAAAAAGGAAGCATCCGAGGTTGAAGCAGCATGATTATAGTGAACCGGGTGCGTATTTTATTACGATGTGTACCAAAAATAAGGCGCACATTCTTTCCCGGATCGTTGTTGACCTTCCGTCATCCGTACGGCGGGATGCCCTCATCCCGCCGCGGGTTCAACTGCTGCCTGCCGGGAAAATTGTGGACGATTTAATTCGCCGCACGGAAACGGTTTACGACAATGTCACCGTGGATGCGTATGTTATCATGCCGAACCATCTGCACATTCTTTTTCATATCCATGCACCCGGGAACGGCGGCGGGATGGGGGCATCCCGCCCTACGATTCACCAAATGGTTCGTGCCATCAAAACGGGGACTACACGCCACCTCGGCCATTCCCTCTTTCAAACATCCTACTACGATCATGTCATACGCGGGCCGCGGGATTATGATGAAATCTTCCAATACATCCAAAACAATCCCGCCAAATGGCCCCATGATCAATTCTACACTTCGGACGGGGAGGAACACCCATGAGCCGTTATTTTACCAAAACCCTCGCTTCGCTGGAGCCGTACACCCCCGGCGAACAGCTTAAAATCGCTGACGTTGTCAAACTCAACGCCAACGAAAACCCGTACCCGCCCGCGCCCGGCGTGGCGGCGGCGGTGGCCGCGGCGGTGCCGGGGCTGCGGCTGTACTCTGATTTGACCAACGGCGATCTCAACGCCGCCATTGCGCGCCACTGGGGCGTGCGCCCGGAGAATATCCTCTGCGGCAACGGCAGCGACGAGAACCTGCTGCTGGCCCTGCGCGCGTTCTGCGACGAAAGCACGCCGCTGGCCTTCGCCGATGTGACCTACAGCTTTTATACGGTGCTGTGTGATTTACTGCACATCCCGCAGCACATCATCCCGCTGGAGGCTGACCTGACCATCGACCTGAAAAAATACTGCGGTCTGCACGAAACGATTGTCATTGCCAACCCGAACGCGCCCACCAGCCTGCTGGCCCCGGTGGATGCCATCGAGGAGGTGCTGCAAACAACCCCCGACAACATCGTGATCGTGGACGAGACCTACGTCGAGTTCGCGCCTGCCGGGTCGTCCTGTCTGCCGCTTTTGGAAAAATATGACAACCTCGTCATCACCCATACCTTCTCCAAAACGCACAATCTGGCGGGTGCACGGCTGGGCTTCTGCATTGCGCAGCCCGCGCTGATTGCCGACATGAACCGCGTCAAGTTCAGCTACAGCCCCTACAACGTCAACGCCATGACCCAGGCCGCGGGCGCGGCGGCGATCTCCGACGAGGCCTATTTTGCCGATGTAACGGCAAAGGTCATTGCCGAGCGCACCCACACCACCGACGAGCTGCGCCGCCGCGGGTTCACGGTGTTTGACTCGGCCACAAATTTTTTGTTCGCGACCACGGACCGTATGCCCTGTGTGGAAATTTTTGAAAAGCTGCGCGCCCGCGGCATTTTAATCCGCCACTTCAACGCGCCGCGCATCTCGGACTATCTGCGCATCACGATTGGCACACCCGAGCAGATGCAGCGGTTCTTTGCGGCGCTGGATGAGATCCTGGGTGAATAAATGCCGCTCCCGCAGCGCAAGACACCACGCCTTGAAGGGCTATGATTCCATTCTCACCAACCCGGCCCGCTGGGCCATGGATAAGTTTTATACAGAGGGGGAGAACCATACATGATCGCAATCGTTGACTACGGCGTGGGCAACCTGTTCAGCCTGTCGTCCAGCGTCAGAAGCCTGGGCGCAGAGGTGCGGGTGACACGCGACGCCGCGGACCTGCGGGCGGCGGATCATATCCTGCTGCCGGGCGTCGGGGCGTTCGCCGACGCAATGGCCAAGCTCGAAGCCACGGGCCTTGTGCCCGTTCTGCGCGAGGAAACGCAGAAAAAGCCGCTGCTGGGCATCTGCTTAGGCATGCAGCTGCTGTTTGAAAAGAGCTGCGAGTACGGCGAGCACCGCGGCCTCGGCCTGATTCCCGGTGAGGTCTGCCCGCTGGCGGACGACCTGACCGACCCGGCGCTCAAGGTGCCGCACATCGGCTGGAATGCCATGGACATTGTGCCCGGGCGCGAGGCCGACCCGCTGTTCAAGTACGTCAAAAACGGCGAGTACGTCTATTACGTACACAGCTATTACGCCAAAAACTGCGCTGCATCGACACTGGCGACGAGCGACTACAGCATCCCCGTCACGGGCGTGGTGCGGCAGGGGCTGGTGTACGGCACCCAGTTCCACCCCGAAAAATCCGGTGATACCGGCCTGCGGCTGTTAAAAGCCTTTGCCGAGCTGTAAGCGAGAGGGAGGAAGTACCATGAAGCTATACCCCGCCATTGACCTGCGCGGCGGCCAGGCCGTGCGGCTTTATCAGGGCGATTACGACCGGATGACCGTCTACAACGCAGACCCCGTCGCCCAGGCGCAGCAATTTATCGACGCAGGTGCGAAGTATTTGCATGTCGTCGATCTGGACGGTGCCAAGGACGACACCACAGCCAATTTGCAGACGATTGCCGCCATTGCCAAGCTGGGCGGCCTCAAAATCGAGGTCGGCGGCGGCATCCGCGACGAGGCACGTATCCAACGGTATCTTGACCTCGGCGCGGACCGCTGCATTCTGGGCACGGTGGCCGTAAAAAACTTCGATTTCACGGCAGAAATAGCACAGAAATACGGCGCACAGATCGCCGTCGGTGTTGACATGAAGGACGGCGCTGTCGCTGTCAACGGCTGGAAGGAGGTCACCCCCGAGCCGGGCGTGGCATTCTGCCGCCGCTGCGCCAATGCGGGCGTCAAGGCCATTATTGCCACCGATATTTCCCGGGACGGCACGATGCAGGGCACCAATATGGCGCTGTACCGTGAGCTTTTGACGATTCCCTGCATCGAAGTCACGGCCAGCGGCGGCATTGCCGCCATGGCCGAGCTGGCCGAGCTTTCCGCCATGCACTGCCACGCAGCCATTTTGGGGAAGTCGATTTATACGGGAGCGATTGATCTGGCCGAGGCCGTGAGGCTGTACGAAAGCAAGTGAGGAGAGAGGAGTAGCAGAGACATCTCCTACTCCTCTCTGACAAAAAGGGGGAGTGAATGTATGATAACCAAACGCATAATTCCTTGTCTGGACGTCAAAAACGGGCGCGTGGTCAAGGGTGTCAACTTTGAAGGATTGCAGGACATGGCCGATCCCGTCGAGATGGCGCGGTACTACAACGCCTCCGGCGCGGACGAGCTGGTGTTCTACGATATTACCGCCAGCGTCGATGGGCGCGGGCTGTTCACCGATATTTTGCGCCGGGTCGCAAGCCAGATTTTTATCCCGCTGACTGTCGGCGGCGGCATCAACACGCTGGACGACTTTGACCGCGTGCTGAAATGCGGCGCGGACAAGGTCAGCGTCAACTCGGGGGGCCATCCGCAACCCCGGCATCATCCCGGCTGCCGCGCAGAAATACGGCAACCAGTGCGTGGTCTTGTCCGCCGATATTAAGCGTGTGGACGGCAAATTCATGCTGTTCGCCAAGGGCGGGCGCGAGAACACAGGCATCGACGCGCTGGACTGGCTGGAGCAGGGCGTCAAAAACGGCGCGGGCGAGCTGGTCGTGAACTCCATCGACACCGACGGCGTGAAGAACGGCTTTGATCTGGAGCTGCTGGACGCCGTGGCCGCACGCTGCGCCGTGCCCATCATCGCCTCCGGCGGCGCAGGCAAAAAGGAGGATTTCCTTGAGCTGTTCCGCAATCACCCGGCAGTAGATGCCGGTCTGGCCGCGTCGATCTTCCACACAAAGCAGGTGGAAATCAACGATTTGAAGCGGTATTTGCGGGAGAACGGGGTGGAGATGCGGGTGTGATCGCCCCTTCGCCATGCATCCACCCGGTAGGGGCCGCACATGTGCGGCCCGCAACATTCCCAAAAGCGTCCTCTTGCGGGAAAGCCGCGGGCCGGGCATGCCCGGCCCCTACTGCGTAATAATAGCAAACCTACACTTTACCTCTTGCCAAAACTCACAAAAAGAGGTACACTAAACTATATTACTTTAGGAGTGTCCACCATGGAAATCACCGAAAATTCCAAGACTCTCAAATTTGACGCAAACGGCCTGATCCCGGCCATCGTGCAGGACCACTACACCAAAGAGGTGCTGACCCTCGCCTACATGAATGCTGAGACGCTGGCCCTGACGATTGCCGAGGGCCGCACCGTATTCTGGTCCCGCAGCCGCCGGGAGATCTGGCGCAAGGGCGAGACCTCCGGCAACGTGCAGCAGGTCGTCTCCATCACCGCCGACTGCGACAAGGACGCGCTCGTCATCGACGTCGTCAAATCCGGCCCCGCCTGCCACACCGGCGCGGAGAGCTGCTTCTTCAACCCGGTCTATGTCTCCGATGAGCTGAAGCAGTTCACCTGGCAGGGCCTGTACGCACTCATCGAGGGCCGCAAGACCGACCCGAAGGAGGGCAGCTACACCACCTATCTGTTCGACAAGGGCCTGGAAAAGATCCTCAAAAAGGTCGGCGAGGAATCCACCGAGGTCATCATTGCAGGCTCCAAGCGCGACAGGGAGGAGACCATCTACGAGATCAGCGACCTGGCTTACCACGTCATGGTGCTGATGATCGAGCTGGGCATTTCCGTAGAGGACATCACGAAGGAACTCGAAAAACGACACGTAATTGACCATAAGGTCAAGCAGGAAAGGATGCAGTAACTATGGCAGGCGAATACCTGAAAAGCTCTGTACACGTTCATTCCAAATTGTGCGACGGTAAGAACACGCTGGACGAGATTGCGGTCACGGCATGGCGGAACGGTCTGCAAACGCTGGGCTTCAGCGGGCACAGCCACACCCCCTGTGATCTGGAATATTGCATGACCCAGAGCCGTACCGCCCTGTACAAGGCGCAGGTCGCCAAGCTGAAGGAGCGCTACGCCGGCAAGCTTGACATTCTGTGCGGCTTGGAATGGGATCTGTTCAGCGACGATGACCCGACCCAGTACGACTACTGGATCGGCAGCACGCACTATGTCAAGGGGCCCAAGACCGGCAAGTATTATGAGATTGACTGGCGCGAGGAGGACCTGCGCGCCTGCATCGACGACGATTTTGACGGCGACGGTCTGGCCGTGGCCGAGGCGTACTTTGCCAACGTAGCCAAGGTCGCCGAGCAAAAAACCGACGATTCTGGGTCATTTTGACCTCATCAAGAAGATCAACGGCGGCAACAAGTTCTTTGACGAGAATGACCCCCGCTACACTGCCGCTGCAAACTCTGCCCTGATGGCCGCCGCCCGCAATCGCTGCGTGCTCGAGGTCAACACCTCGGCGGCGTACCGCGGCTTCCGCAAGGATTATTTCCCGTCCGACGCGATTTTAAAAGACTGGCTCGTGCTGTCCGGCAATGTCGTGCTGACCGCCGATGTCCACGACGTCAAGGCGCTGACCTACGGCTTTGAAGATGCCGCCGCCAAGCTGAAGGAGCTGGGCTACACGAAGGTCCAGGTGCTGGGCAAGACGGCTTTACCCCCTGTGCGCTGTAAAATAATCCCCGAAAATTTTCCCGCCGCGGTGTAACACTGCGGCGGTTTTTGCGTTTCTTAAGGCAATACCGCATAATTCTAAGTGCCGATACGGCGAGCGAGGTGCGGCAGATGCTAAGCCAAAAGCGCAGGCAATACTTTGTGTATTGGCGAGCATTTTGGCAACGCAGATGCCGTGCCGCAGCCGCCGGAGCGGTGCTTAAGCCGTAAGGCGGGAATTATGCGGTGTTGCCTTAGGGCTGAAGGGCCCAAAACAAAAAACATCTGCGCAAAACGCAGGAGAAAATCCACCGTGAGATCCACAGCGAAATAATTTTCAAAAAAGTTTGCGCGGAGGGGTTGACAACCCCTCCGCATTTTTGTATAATAATACCTGCATTCTGGCGGCAGCCACTGTGGAGAGGTGTCCGAGTGGTTTATGGAACTGGTCTTGAAAACCAGCGATTCGCGCGAGCGGACCATGGGTTCGAATCCCATCCTCTCCGCCATTTTGTGATAACAAGTGAATATATAGAATCACTTTGACTTGTGGAGTAATACTCAAGAGGTCGAAGAGGCGCCCCTGCTAAGGGCGTAGGGTGGGAAACCGCCGCGAGAGTTCAAATCTCTCTTACTCCGCCAATGTAAAAAACCGCGATACAACCTGCAAAGGTTGGTGTATCGCGGTTTTTCATTTATCAGATAGTGCTAGATACTGTTAAATACTGTCTGATAATGTTTCGTAAATGGTTCGTAATCGGTCAAAAGTTCGTAAAAAGTTCGTAGTGATCCGCCCCAAAAATCACCGTAAAAAAGCGGCAGGCTACCCACATTGAGCAGCCTGCCGCTTGTTTACTTCCTACCGTTCGGCACCTTCACCGGCTCTGCACTGATCTGCGCAATTTAAATCCGCACGCTTCGCGCCGTCCTACACAGTCAGCCCCATGTCGATTGCCAACTGCTCCAAATCTTCCATTTTCAATTCATCCAGTTGTGTTGCCTCCAGATGCCCAATAGGGGAGCCGTCCGCATTTTTACCGGTTTCCACGGTAATACCGCCCGCGCTCTTGTCCGCTGCGCTTTTCCCCGCGGCAAGCAGCTTCAGCAGCCACTCCGGCACGTTCGCGCCCATTTCGGCGGCGTTTTCGGCAATGCTGCCCAACTCGGTAAAAATGTACCACACCAGCACCACCGGCAAAATCAGGCTCGAGTACGTCAGCCCCAGCCCCGGCAGGTTTGCCACGGCAATGCTCAATACTGCGTCCGTCAGCGCGGCCACTACGACCACCACCAGCATCCCCGCTTTGTGCCAAATTCCCGCGCGTGCTACGGCACTCGACCACTCGCCGCGGCTTGCCGCCGCTGCACTGCCGCTGAGCCAATCCAGCACCATGCAGACGGCCCAGGCCATCACCAGCCACCCCAGCCAGCCAAACGCCGCCGTGAACGCCCCACAGACCGCCGCAATGGCCGCTTTCGCCGCCAAAAAGGTATTGTTGCTGTTTTCCATATCTTTGCCCTCCATCAGCCCACATACCGGGCCAAATATTTGTTGTCTTTCGTCCAGCCCTCGGCCTCGGCCAGCTGGTAGAAGCTCACCGCGTCGCCGTTGCTGACAGCGCCGACGCATTTCACCTTGCACGCATCGGCCCCAGGCAGCGTCGCATACCTGCCTACACTGGCAAGCGCCAGCCTGTCCGCCAGCGCGTCGCACTTGGCAGCTGCCGCGCTGTCCAGCGGTCCGATCATCAGGCACTGCATCGTTTTCCCGGTCGGCGTCTCGCTGATTTGCTCGGTCTGGCCGTCGCCCGCCGTGCCGTAAACGCCCACTGCGTTTGAAATACCCGCGTAGGCGGTAGGGTCAACGCCTGTGCCGGTCGCCGTGGCCCGCACCTCAAAGTGGCAGTGTTTGTAGCCGCCCGCCGCGTTGCCGGTGTTGCCCATAATGCCCAGCGCGTCGCCGCTGCTGATCTTCTGGCCCACAGATACCAGCAGCTTGGCGCAGTGGCAGAAATACAGGAAGTTGACGGTATCCGGCGTCTGGCCGGCGTCCAGCTGCACGCAGACGTACCAGCCCCACTCCCACGTTTTATCGGCGCGGTTCGTCACGATGCGTGCCCGCGTGACCGTGCCGGTGATTTTCTTGCCGTCGTAGTACGGCATTCGGATTTTATCGCTGTCCAGGCCGACGATATCAATGCCGCCGTGCCAGGTCTTGCCATAGTTCCGCGTCCAGCCGAAGCGGCCATAGTTGTACAGCACTTCCGCGTGGCCCTCAAAGATTCCAGTTTGTTTCACTTTTTCGTCCTTCCATTTTAATAAGTTGTGTAATTAGCGATGATGAACCATGTTCCGGCATGTAAGTTAGTTGGTGCGCGAACGCTTCCGCCGTTTACCCATCCGTAACCTTTAAGCTCACCACTAAAACTAGTAAATGTTGCCAGAGTATAGGTAGCAACCGGCAGTGGTACAGCAGTTATTATTGGTGTCCCGTTAAATGCTGCGGTCGTGGTTATCCCAATATAAACATCCACATTTTTCCTGGTAGTATAAACCGAATCAATGTCAATACTAACATTGCTAACAGCCGATAAATTTTTGAGCTTGTGATGGGTTTGCGTTTCTGCCACCGCTGCCGGGCTTGCAGCCCAGCCGTCCGCAGCAGTCTTGCTGGCATCCGCCGTATCGCTCACACTCACGTCGCCTGGCAGGTCAGCCCCACCGGGCAGCTGGTAATAGGGGTTGCGGGTTGCACTCATACCGCCGCCCACTTCGGGGTCAGCCGGTGCGCTTCCACATATAACATGCCGTGTACTTGTTCACGATGGGCATTTGCTGGTTGCCGCCAGTGCTTGAAGTTTCCGTACTCGGATACAGAAAAACGGGCGAACGCCACGAGAATCGGAAGCTCCATAATGGTCCGCATCGCCGCCGATACCTGACTGTCGGGGTTTGCGCAGATCATGCCACGCACCCCATCTCGGGGATCAAGCTGTCCGACGCCAGATATGCACCGACCGGTAAGGGGGAAGGTTGTTGTGGGGCTGACCTTCACCCGCTTGACGGGTCGTAAGTCCTGTGTTGTCGTACTTGTCGTAGGGATGAGTTGGTGCATATTGCTCTAATGAGCCACCGAATCCGGATTGGATTTGGATCGCCCATCCGTGGAGCTGATGCTGATGGGACGGAATCTCTGACACAGTGAGCGTATGCTGTGCTTCGCCGCCCTCGCTGCCCACGGGGTAGGTATCGCTGGCCCCCATCAGCATGCGGTTCTGCACCTGCACCCAGCTTGTGCCGGGCCAGCTGAGGGCAGGGTTCGTGGGGTTCTCTGTCTGCAAGTAATGTAATCGTCTATCAGCGTGCGGATGGAGCGCTTCAGGCGGCTGCGGCCAAACGGCTTGCCGCTCGTGGCATTCCAGATCAGCGGCTCCATCAGCGGGCGGCCCATGCGGTGGGGCAGTCGCTGGACATTCCAGCCGTCCGGCCTCCGGCGCAGCACCGTCACGGCATTGTCCATGTACAGATTCACTACGCGCGGCTGCCACACGCCGGTCAGATGCTCATCCGGCACGGTGTCGATGATCGCCAGCCCGCAGGCAATGCGCCCCTTCTCGCCGCTCCACAGCGCTGCCGCCGTGGCAGGGGAGTGGAATCGTATCTTGCAGCCGATGGCCGCATCCGCAGACAGCGTCGCGAACGCACAGCCGTACTTCAGCTCATCCCGGCAGGCCTTGCCGTACTCGGCGATCAGCCGGTTGTCCGCGATCAGCCGGTTCAGCACAGCATTGTCGCCGCCGCTGCTCACAAAGCCGTCAAACATGCTGCGGGCGGCCAGCACGTCCACGGCCTTCTGTCCCCAGCTGCACCCGACCTCAAGGTTGCGGATGCCCTGCGGCAGTGCGATTCCGAGGTTCACGTCCTTCAGCGCAACGTGGCCCTCGTAGTATTTTTCCTTCTC
>ENA-OQCU01000991-OQCU01000991.1-human-gut-metagenome-genome-assembly--contig:-NODE-991-length-10723-cov-3.005568_pt1 | contig 10723 bp, 7 predicted proteins | sample MGYA00242504_ERZ504590 | MGnify/ENA primary metagenome ERZ504590 (study PRJEB26092, sample SAMD00036318) | human gut metagenome | host: Homo sapiens | study: EMG produced TPA metagenomics assembly of...
ATTACAAATCAGATGCTCTACCAACTGAGCTAAGCCGGCTAACTTTTCTATAATGCGGGTGAAGGGACTTGAACCCCCACGCCGTTAAGCGCCAGATCCTAAATCTGGTGCGTCTGCCAATTCCGCCACACCCGCATATATGACCCGTACTGGGCTCGAACCAGTGACCCATTGATTAAAAGTCAATTGCTCTACCAACTGAGCTAACGAGTCTCAAATATTTCTACTTGACGGTCCCGACGGGAATCGAACCCGCGATCTTCGCCGTGACAGGGCGACGTGATAACCGCTACACCACGGGACCTATGGGAGTTAACGGGATCGAACCGCTGACCCTCTGCTTGTAAGGCAGATGCTCTCCCAGCTGAGCTAAACTCCCTTTGCGCTAAGCGACTACCGTATCTAACAGGGGGGCAACCCCCAACTACATCAGGCGTACTAGGGCTTAACTTCTGTGTTCGGCATGGGAACAGGTGTATCTCCTAGGCTATCGTCACTTAACTCTGAGTATTCTCAACTCAAAATTGAATATCTATACTGTATCAAGAAACCAAATCGTTGTCAATATGTCTCAGTTACTTTCTTTGGATAAGTCCTCGAGCTATTAGTATTAGTCCGCTACATGTGTCACCACACTTCCACTTCTAACCTATCAACCTGATCATCTCTCAGGGCTCTTACTGATATAAAATCATGGGAAATCTCATCTTGAGGTGGGCTTCACACTTAGATGCTTTCAGCGTTTATCCCTTCCCTACATAGCTACCCAGCGATGCTCTTGGCAGAACAACTGGTACACCAGCGGTAAGTCCACTCTGGTCCTCTCGTACTAGGAGCAGATCCTCTCAAATTTCCTACGCCCGCGACGGATAGGGACCGAACTGTCTCACGACGTTCTGAACCCAGCTCGCGTGCCGCTTTAATGGGCGAACAGCCCAACCCTTGGGACCGACTACAGCCCCAGGATGCGACGAGCCGACATCGAGGTGCCAAACCTCCCCGTCGATGTGGACTCTTGGGGGAGATCAGCCTGTTATCCCCAGGGTAGCTTTTATCCGTTGAGCGATGGCCCTTCCATGCGGAACCACCGGATCACTAAGCCCGACTTTCGTCCCTGCTCGAGTTGTAGCTCTCGCAGTCAAGCTCCCTTATACCTTTACACTCTGCGAATGATTTCCAACCATTCTGAGGGAACCTTTGGGCGCCTCCGATACCCTTTCGGAGGCGACCGCCCCAGTCAAACTGCCCGTCAGACACTGTCTCCGATAGGGATCACCTATCCGGGTTAGAGTGGCCATAACACAAGGGTAGTATCCCAACAACGCCTCCATCGAAACTGGCGTCCCGATCTCAATGGCTCCTACCTATCCTGTACATGTGGCACAGACACTCAATATCAAACTGCAGTAAAGCTCCATGGGGTCTTTCTGTCCAGTCGCGGGTAACCTGCATCTTCACAGGTACTAAAATTTCACCGAGTCTCTCGTTGAGACAGTGCCCAAATCATTACGCCTTTCGTGCGGGTCGGAACTTACCCGACAAGGAATTTCGCTACCTTAGGACCGTTATAGTTACGGCCGCCGTTTACTGGGGCTTCAATTCATACCTTCGCGTTACCGCTAAGCACTCCTCTTAACCTTCCAGCACCGGGCAGGCGTCACCCCCTATACATCATCTTACGATTTAGCAGAGAGCTGTGTTTTTGATAAACAGTTGCTTGGGCCTATTCACTGCGGCTGACTCAAAGCCAGCACCCCTTCTCCCGAAGTTACGGGGTCATTTTGCCGAGTTCCTTAACGAGAGTTCTCTCGCTCACCTGAGGCTACTCGCCTCGACTACCTGTGTCGGTTTGCGGTACGGGTAGAGTATGATTAACGCTAGAAGCTTTTCTTGGCAGTGTGACGTCACTAACTTCGCTACTAAACTTCGCTCCCCATCACAGCTCAATGTTATAGATATAAGCATTTGACTCATATCACACCTCACTGCTTGGCCAGACACTTCCAATCGTCTGGTTTAGTTAGCCTACTGCGTCCCTCCATCACTATATACTCTAGTACAGGAATATCAACCTGTTGTCCATCGGATACACCTTTCGGTCTCTCCTTAGGTCCCGACTAACCCAGGGCGGACGAACCTTCCCCTGGAAACCTTAGTCTTACGGTGGACAGGATTCTCACCTGTCTTTCGCTACTCATACCGGCATTCTCACTTCTATGCGCTCCAGCACTCCTCACGGTACACCTTCTTCGCACATAGAACGCTCTCCTACCATACCTATAAAGGTATCCACAGCTTCGGTAATATGTTTTAGCCCCGGTACATTTTCGGCGCAGGGTCACTCGACTAGTGAGCTATTACGCACTCTTTGAATGAATAGCTGCTTCTAAGCTAACATCCTAGTTGTCTGTGCAACCCCACATCCTTTTCCACTTAACATATATTTTGGGACCTTAGCTGGTGGTCTGGGCTGTTTCCCTTTCGACTACGGATCTTAGCACTCGCAGTCTGACTGCCGATTATATCTCGTTGGCATTCGGAGTTTATCTGAGATTGGTAATCCGGGATGGACCCCTCACCCAAACAGTGCTCTACCTCCAAGAGACTTAACATCGACGCTAGCCCTAAAGCTATTTCGGGGAGAACCAGCTATCTCCGAGTTCGATTGGAATTTCTCCGCTACCCACAAGTCATCCAAGCACTTTTCAACGTGCCCTGGTTCGGTCCTCCAGTGAGTTTTACCTCACCTTCAACCTGCTCATGGGTAGGTCACATGGTTTCGGGTCTACGACATGATACTAATACGCCCTATTAAGACTCGGTTTCCCTACGGCTCCGTCTCTTCAACTTAACCTCGCATCATATCGTAACTCGCCGGTTCATTCTACAAAAGGCACGCTCTCACCCATTAACGGGCTCGAACTTGTTGTAGGCACACGGTTTCAGGTTCTATTTCACTCCCCTCCCGGGGTGCTTTTCACCTTTCCCTCACGGTACTGGTTCACTATCGGTCACTAGAGAGTATTTAGGGTTGGGAGATGGTCCTCCCAGATTCCGACGAGATTTCTCGTGTCTCGCCGTACTCAGGATACTGCTAGGTATAAAGACTATTTCGAATACGAGGCTATTACTCTCTTTGGCCTACCTTCCCAGGTAGTTCTTCTATAATCTTTAAGTCCACGTTGCAGTCCTACAACCCCGAAGAGTAAACTCTTCGGTTTGCCCTCTTGCCGTTTCGCTCGCCGCTACTAAGGCAATCGCTTTTGCTTTCTCTTCCTGCAGCTACTTAGATGTTTCAGTTCACTGCGTCTTCCTCTACATTACCTTAACAGTAATGAGTGACAGGCATTACCTGCCGGGTTCCCCCATTCGGACATCTCTGGATCATTGCTCACTTACAGCTCCCCAAAGCATTTCGTCGTTAGTCACGTCCTTCATCGGCTTCTAGTGCCAAGGCATCCACCGTGCGCCCTTATTAACTTAACCTTATTTTGGTCTTGCGACCTAACTCATTAAATATTCACAGCGTTTCGGTTTATTTTCTTGTTACTATCTATATGTAATTAATTACATATGGAATTTGATATAGATATTCAATTTTCAATGGACAATACTTGAATCTTTCGATTCAATGGAGCCTAGCGGGATCGAACCGCTGACCTCCTGCGTGCAAAGCAGGCGCTCTCCCAGCTGAGCTAAGGCCCCACAAGACCTCTCAAAACTAAATAAGAAACTCAAGTACATTCCGTTTTTCCTTAGAAAGGAGGTGATCCAGCCGCACCTTCCGATACGGCTACCTTGTTACGACTTCACCCCAATCATCTATCCCACCTTAGGCGGCTGGCTCCAAAAGGTTACCTCACCGACTTCGGGTGTTACAAACTCTCGTGGTGTGACGGGCGGTGTGTACAAGGCCCGGGAACGTATTCACCGCGGCGTGCTGATCCGCGATTACTAGCGATTCCGACTTCATGTAGGCGAGTTGCAGCCTACAATCCGAACTGAGACTGGCTTTAAGAGATACGCTTTCGCGGTGTCTGTCTGTAAGGGCTTGTCGGTGACGAAAATGGAACCGAAGCATGCGTTGCTCTGCGGCGCTTATTTTGGCGGATTTCAGGCGCTGATGCCGGCACTTGGCTATCTTCTGGGAAGCCAGTTTGAATCCATGATCACCCAGATCGACCACTGGATCGCCTTTGTGCTTCTCGGGATCATTGGATCAAGCATGATCAAAGAATCCAGGGAGGACGAAGAGGAAGAGGTCAGCGCGAGCTTTGATGTGAAGACCATGCTGGCGCTGGCGGTTGCGACGAGTATTGATGCCCTCGCCGTGGGAGTCACCTTCGCATTTCTCCATGTAAATATCGTCTGGGCGGTGACCTTTATCGGCTGTACGACCTTTGTCCTGTCAGCAATCGGGGTAAAGGTCGGTAATGTATTTGGGATGAAATATAAGTCGAGGGCGGAGCTGGCCGGCGGAGTGATCCTAATACTCATGGGGATCAAGATCCTGCTGGAGCATCTGGGATTCCTCGGATAATATGAGATACAAATAGACCTCCGGGATTCTTGACAATGGTTTGACAGACCGATATAATGAGTGAGTATCCGAGAAGCGTACAGCAGTGTACGATGAGCATTGTATACATCAGGGTTCGGCATCATTTGATGCGGACCCTGTAACTATGTTGACATAAGCATGGAAAACGATTCTAATTTTCCGGAAAGTTGAAGAAATATGGAAAAGAGAAACACAAACAGACAGAGAGAATATCGGGACGATTACCGCCAGCATTCCCCGGCGTGGATCCGGGCACAGCGCAGGAAGAGAAAGCTCATTATGAGACGGCGGATCATGATCGGCGGAGCGGTGATCTGCGTCGTGCTGATCGCGGGCGTGATCCGGATCTTTTCCGGCGGAAAGAGCCATGGAAAAGAGACGGAGGCCAGTGCCATCGAGGAATCCACATTCCAGGCATCCGATATCAGCGTAAACGGGAATTTCCTTTAAAGGGGAATGACGAGAAGTGAGGCGAAGGCCGCTATTGAAAAAGAATATCCGTGGAAGGTGACGATCACCTACAACGGGGAGAGTATCGACGCGGAGAACCTGATCGACACTGATCTTGACGCGTTTTTAGATGGAATCTGCACGGGAAAGGCAGAGGGAGAGTACACCTTCGCGGTTGAAGACTCCGAGGATCTGCAGTCCGCTGCGGCAGAGGCAGCGGCGGACGCGGCGGCGAAGTGGGATGTGAAGGCAAAGAACGGCTCGATCTCCGAGTATGACGCTGCGACGGATAAGTTCCTGTTTGCGGACGGAGCTCCGGGCAAGGCTGTGAACCAGGAGAAGCTTATAAAGGACCTCGTGGAGGCTGCGACAAGCGGAAACTATGACGCCGTGATCCAGGCTGAGGTCAATGAGAGCCAGCCGGAGCTTTCCGCAGCGAACGCGAAGGAGCAGTATAAGACTCTTTCTACATTTACGACGGAGACGACCGCCAACGAGAAGAGAAATACAAACGTAAAGCTTGCGGCCAGAGCTATCAACGGAACCATCGTGCAGCCGGGTGAGGAATTTTCCTTTAATAAGGTTGTAGGACAGCGCACGGCGGAAAAGGGATATCAGGAAGCGGCTGCCTACAGTGGAGGCGAGGTCGTACAGGAACCGGGCGGTGGTGTATGCCAGGTATCTTCGACGATGTACCGTGTGGCATTCCAGTCCGGTATGCAGATCACGTTCCGAAGATCCCATACCTTTGAGCCGAACTACGTAACTCCGGGACAGGATGCGGCGATCAGCTGGGATATTCCGGATTTCAGGTTTATCAATACATCAAAGGCGGCGATCGGTATTCGCGCGAACTACAGCAACCGGAAGATGACAGTCTCCTTTTACGGAGTACCGGTTCTGGAGGATGGAATCACCTGGAGTCTGGAGTCTGAGAAGACGGATGAGCTTCCGCCGCCGGAGCCGACTTATGTGGAGGATCCGACACTGGATCCGGGTACTGAGGTGACACAGAAGGCGGCGACGAACGGCAGCCGCTGGGTTACCTATAAGATCGTTTCAAAGAACGGAACTATTGTCGAAAAGACAGAAGATCACGCGAAGACCTACAAGGGACACGCGGCTGTGATCCGCAGAAATACGGGAACCGTGAAGGTTTCACCGGATGAGACGACAGCCGTTGAGTCCACGTCGGCGGCAGCTGTAGACGGAATGCCGGACGGATATGTTCCGGGCGAGAGCGTCGCGCCGGAGAGCTCTGCCGCCGCGACAACCGCAGCCGGTTCTTCCGGCACATCGGCGGCAACGGCGTCCACCGGTGGATCTGAGACGAAGGGCACACACAGTGAGACAACGGCTGCATCGACGACAGCGGCAGCGACTGAGGCAGCGACGACGGCTGCACCGGCGACAGAAGCAACGACGGCAGCCGCGCCAAAGGGCCCGGGTGAGGAAACAACCGCGGCTGCGCCGACGGAAGCCATTGGAAATATTGCGGGATTTCCGGGAGATGGGAACTAGGGAAATCTTTGCGCGCATTGGCAATGGCACTGGCAGATACAGGAAACCACCAGATAGAAACAAGGGGTGAATGCGGCATGTTCAGCAGGCGCGAATATGAATATGTGATGGAGATCGCCAAAGAGGGCAGCTTTTCGAAGGCAGCCCAGAAGCTTTATGTGTCCCAGCCGGCGCTCAGCGGCGCAATCAAAAAGCTGGAAAAGGACCTTTACGGGATCCCGCTTTTTGACCGTGCCGTCACGCCGGTGGCATTGACACCGGCAGGGCAGTATTACCTTGAGCAGGCGAGAAAGATTTATGAGCTGAGGAATGAAATCGAACATCACTTTGCGGATCTTGCCGGAATCCGGACGGGAATCATCAATATTGGAACTTCCGGATATTTCTGCGCCTATCTTCTCCCGGATATCATCCGTGGCTACTACCGGCTCAATCCGAAATGCAGGATCAATGTGACGGAGACGGATGCCTCCGGCATGGACGCAGGTCTCCGTTCCGGACAGTTCAATATCACGATCGATGTCGAGGTGCTGGATCCGGAAATGTTTGAGAGTGTGACACTGGGATATGAGTATATGGTAATGGCTGTTCCGGCATCCTTTGAGGTCAATGACAGAATGAAACAATATCAGATCTCGAGAGAGGCGATCTTAAACAGAAGTTTTCTGGATGATTCGGTACCGGCTGTTGATCTTTCCCTCGTCGCGAAGGAACCGTTTTTGATGCTCAAAAAACATCACGATGCCTATCGCAGGGGTATGGATATCTGTGCGCATTCGGGATTTGAGCCAAACGTCGTGATGTCCTTCGATCAGCTTCAGACAGCCTATAACGTGGCGAGAAGTGGACAGACCGGTATTATTTTCTTCCGGGATGGGCTTTTAAAATACACGGAGAATACCGAAAAGCTGTGTTATTATAAGCTCGGGGATCCTCTGGCGAAGAGGGCAATTCTGCTGACAATGAAGCGCTATCCCGGCGTTGGACCGACGGTGGATGACTTTATTAAATATCTAATGCTTGCGAAGAAATAACGTGGATGGATACCGACTGCGTATCTGTCAAAATATATAGTATCAGGCGAAAAGCGTCTGGAACAGAATTCTGTTCCGGGCGCTTTTCGTTTATCCCCTATAAGCATTTGCTTATACATCCATATCTGAAAGCGAGTTGGAAATCTTTTCTCATAGATGTTACAGTAATGTCAGAAACAAGCAAGGTACATAAAGAGTTACCGCACAGAGGTCGGATGCGTCAGAACAGAAGCTCCGCATGAAGCGGGAACCACAAAGAAGTCACAGTATAAGGAGGATTCAGCATGAGATTAGCAACTATCAAGGTAAACGGAACAGAAAAAGCCGGTATCGTATTAAATCGCGGTATTCTTCCGATCAAGGCGCTGAACGCCGCAAAGGGAACTGCATGGGCGGAAGACATGATGAGCCTGATCCAGAAACAGCAGATCCCGGGCTTAACAAAATGGTATAACGAGGGCGGAAAGGAAGAGCTTGAGAACATTGCAGGTCTTGTCCCGAAACGCAGATGTTGTATATGGTCCGCTTTACCGCAACCCGAAACGTATCTTTGGAATCGGTCTTAACTATGTGGATCATGCGGGAGACATCGGATCCGCAGCGCCGAAGGGATTCCCGGGAAGCTTCTTCAAGATGGCAGATACCCTGATCGGACCTGGGGACGAGATCCTGCTTCCGAAGTTAAAAGAAGCGCAGAAGACGACCGCTGAGGCAGAGCTTGGAATCATCATGGGAAAGGATTGCAGAGACGTTTCCGAGGAGAACTGGCAGGATGCCATCGTCGGATACACAACGATCCTCGACATGACAGAGGAGTCCATCTTAAAGGGAAATGATTATGTGACAGGAAATCCGAGATACCTCTGCATCGTCAAGAACTTCCCGACCTTCTTCTCCTTTGGACCGCAGCTCGTAACACCGGATGAGGTTCCGGATGTGCTGAAATTAAATGTACAGAGTATCCACAATGGCGAGGTTCACGCGGAAAACGTAGTTGCGAATATGACACACCGCCCGGCACGCCTCGTGTCCCTGCACAGCAGTATTCAGGGCTGGTACGCAGGGGACATCCTTTCCACCGGAACACCGAGAGCATTCCACATTCAGGACGGCGACATAGCGGAATGCCGCATCCAGGGACCGGACGGATTTGAGATGGCACCGCTTGTGAACCCGGTCGTTGACTTGAAAAAGCATCCGGAGAAATAGAACTTATTCAATTACTGTATTTTAATCAAACAATTCAAATAATTAAAATAATAATTTGATCCCGGATAGCTGTGAAGAGATAAACAGTTACCAGTTTCAAAACATTTAAATTGGAGGTATCTATCATGGATTTAGGTTTAAAAGATAAAGTTGTTCTTTGCATGGCATCTGCAGCAGGACTTGGAAAAGGAATCGCAACAGAGATGGCGCGTGAGGGCGCAAAGGTTATGATCTGCACCGCTGAACCGTTTAAGGATCAGCTCCTCGAGGCGCAGGCTGAGATCGAGAAAGAGACCGGAAATAGACCGGAAACATTCCTCTGCGATGTGAATAAACCGGAAGACATTGACGCACTTGTAAAACATACGGTCGATACTCTCGGCGACATCTACGCTTTAGTAAATATGTGCCCGGGTCCGAAGCCGGGACCGTTCGAGAACTTTGATGACGCAGCATGGACAGGCGCTTTCAATATGTGTCTCCTTTCCTATGTAAGAACCATCCGTGCGGTACTCCCGTCCATGAAACGTCTCGGCGGTGGCCGTATCGTAAACTCTACATCCTCTTCTGTTAAGGACTGCCTCGACAACCTGATCCTTTCCAACACCATGAGAATGGGCGTTGTCGGCATGAGCAAGACACTTGCAAGAGAAGTCGGCAAGGACAACATCCTGATCAATGTCATCGGACCTGGTCGTATCGGCACAGCAAGAATCGAGAGCTTAAATAAGATGCGCGCGGACAAAGCCGGAATCAGCGTATCCGACTATGAAAAAGAGGACCTTAAGAAATTCCCGATGGCGCGCTACGGCACTATCGACGAGTACGGTCGTCTCGCAACATGGCTCTGCTCTGAGGCAAACACATATGTATCTGGCCAGACGATCCTCTTAGACGGCGCTATGACGACCGCATATTAATCAGAAAACATGTATTGTCCCGCTGCGTGTGAAAACAGCGGGGCAATACGGATTGAAACAGCCAATATCAGGTCGCTCCTTCTGGACTGGGAAGCGTAAAGCAGAAAGGAACTTTAGTGATGGATAAATTATTTGCAAAAAGAATGGACGAGCTCGCTCCGTCCGGAATCAGAAAAGTAAACGAAAAAGCGCTTGCAATGGAGCGTGCCGGTGAGACCGTGATTCACTTTGAACTTGGTCGTCCGGATTTTGACACACCGGAATATATCAAAAAAGCCTGCATCGCCGATATCGAGAAAGGTGACGTTTTCTACACCTCCAACTTCGGTACCATGGAGCTCCGCGAGGCGATCGCTTGGAAATTAAAGACTCAGAATAATGTCGACTACAAGCCGTCCGAGATCATCGTCAGCGTTGGTCTTTCCGAGGCTGTCTTCGATGTAATGACAGCGATTCTCGATGAGGGCGATGAAATTCTCGTTCCGAATCCAGGCTGGTTAAACTACTTAAATGTACCGAAGCTTCTCGGCGCAACACCGATCACCTATACATTAAAGGAAGAGAATGATTACCAGATCGATCTCGATGAGATCCGCGCAAAGGTAACTCCGAGAACAAAAGCCATGGTCCTCATCACACCGAGCAACCCGACCGGAGGTGTTCTCGCTGAGAATGTCTTAAAGGAACTGGCGGAAATCGCAGTGAAGAACGACATCATGGTCATCTCCGATGAGGTTTACGAGAGACTGCTATATGATGATGCAAAGCACATCAGCATCGCTTCCCTTCCGGGAATGAAAGAGCGTACCATCACATTGAATGGCTTCTCAAAGGCGTATTCCATGACCGGATGGAGACTCGGATATGCTGCATGCAATGAGGAGATTGTTAAGACCGTCAACAAGCTTCATCAGCATGTGGTCACATGCGCAACTTCCTTCGTACAGAAAGCAGGCGTCGTTGCCCTCAAAGAAGAGAAAAACGAAGTCACCGACATGGTCAAAGAGTATCAGAGACGCCGCGACTAC
>ENA-OQCU01000992-OQCU01000992.1-human-gut-metagenome-genome-assembly--contig:-NODE-992-length-10716-cov-3.491359_pt1 | contig 10716 bp, 15 predicted proteins | sample MGYA00242504_ERZ504590 | MGnify/ENA primary metagenome ERZ504590 (study PRJEB26092, sample SAMD00036318) | human gut metagenome | host: Homo sapiens | study: EMG produced TPA metagenomics assembly of...
TGTGCTTGACGTGTGCGAGTGCGACGCATGACCCGGGCGGTTGGCGCAGAGGTAGCGCACTTCCCTGACACGGAAGGGGTCACAAGTTCGAATCTTGTATCGCCCACTGGAACGTGAGTTCCTATATCACCCACCATCGGGGCGATTGGCGCAGCGGCTAGCGCACTTCCTTCACACGGAAGGGGTCATAGGTTCGATTCCTATATCGCCCACATTCGGCGGCGTGTCGCGCTGCCTCGTCATGATTCCGTCTTCTTCCATCCGGCGTGTCGAAAATGGATGGCGGCCGTCCGGTTTGGACGGTGGTTCTCATGGTCATGGGCGTTTCGGTCTGCAGTAGGGTCTGCAGTGGTTTCGTCAGGTTTGGTTTCGTCGGTTTCGGCGTCGTTTTAGGCGTGTCGCACGCTTCCCAAGCACGTTTGGGGGTGCGTGGCGACGGCTTCCTAATCACAAAGGGTGCGCGATGCGTGTGTCTGTCGGGCGTGTCGCGACATAAAGGCTCGGAAATGCGACAAAGATTAGGCGTGTCGCCCAATAAACGTGCATGGATTGCGCGAAACAATCACATCGTGTTCGAGTCTTCCACCCTCGGCTCCACCCTTTCCCATGCCGCGCCGAAAACGTGCCGCATATGACGGGCATGAGCAAGCAGATCGGCGGCATCGAACCGCGCAACTACAAAGGACGGACCATCGGCTGGACCGCCTACTACGCCAACCCCATCGACGGAGGCCGCGTCAGACGCTACTTCCACGATCGCGATGACGCGCAGGACTGGCTGGACAGCGAACGCCTCCTCGTCAAAGCCCACAAACGCGGCCGGAAGCAGTGGACCCACCCGCGCGACCGCGAACGAAAGGAGAAGGGCGCGACCATGCCATTCAAAGACTTCGCAGAGGAATGGTTCGACAAGCGTGGCCGATTCGACCGGCATGATCCGACCAAGCCGTTGGCACCCAACACGTTGCGGCATAAACGTCTTCAGCTCGACCGCGTCGAACGAACATTCGGAAACACGCCATTGGGCGACATCACCGAACGCATGGTGGCCGACTGGCTACGCGACCTGGATTTGGATCCGATACCCAAACGCGAGACGTTCATCATGCTGCGCGCCGTCATGCAGGCCGCAGCCCATCCCACCGATGACAGGCCGCTCATCGACCATAATCCATGCACGCAGCCCGTACCGCCCAAACCGCGGTCGAAACGCGAGACCATACCGGAACTCACTCCGCAACAGATCGCCGCCGTACGCGACCACATGCCAGACTATACGCGCGTCTCCATCAACGTGATGCTCGGACTCGGATTGCGCATCGGCGAAATGTGCGCCCTACGTGTCGGCGACCTGGACCTGGAGCATGGCATCTGCCATCTCACCCATTCGATACGACGCGGCGACGGCGACATCGGCGATCTCGTATTGGGAGACATGAAGACCGGCACGAGTCGACAGGATGTGCCCATTCCCGACCGGCTCATTCCCGAACTCGAAAAACACATCGAACGGTATTCCGGCGGCTCACCCGACGCAATGCTGCTGCACCCCGAACGCACAAGCATCATGAGCGATCGTACGTTGCGCGCCCAAATCAGTAAGGCGTTGGCGGCGGCGGGACGTGCGGACGCGACACCGCACCTCTTGCGCGCCACGGCCGTCAGCATGATCATCCACCAAGGCGGCGAGCTGAAGGACGCGCAACTGTTCGCCCGCCATTCCGATCCGACCATCACCGCCCGCTTCTACGAGAAGACCCGCGGATTGGAGCATCGGCGCACGCTCGCCAACCTGAGCTACGGCACCATGTTCGCCGGCGCGCGCACCTTGGAGGAATTGGAGCGTGACCTGATGGAGGCGGAACGGCAGGCATCCGAATGGTCGGCGCGCGTCATAGAGCTCCGCCGGCTCGTCGACCTGAAACGGCGCGGATGAACGCTTGTCTAACGGCAGCCCAGACGCCGCGCCTCATCCAGCAGACCGTACTTCCTGTATTCGCGGTACGGCTGGAGTGCGGTCTGCCGGATGCGTTTGACCAGCATCTCCCGCGCTTGCGGGGAATCCAAATGGAGTGGACCCTTGGATTCCAACCATCGTGCGAACGGTCTTAGGCTCTGCTGGATGGCGAACTCGGAATCCTCCTCGAACGGATCGTACAGACGCCATGCGTAGGCCAGCGGACGATCATCCGATTCGCCGGGGCGGGCGGGGCGCATGACGTCCACCAGATCGCCGTATTCGTCTATCGTGGCGTCCGACAGGTCCACAGTCAGGTCATCATCCGACCCGGCACCCGTCTTGCCTTCAAATCGTCCGCCGCCGACCGTGCCGGCCGCCTTATGGCTCATGCCATTTCTATCCATCACCATGATGCATGCTCCTTTCCGTCATAGTGTAGGGAATTATGCGCCCTTCACGCATAGGCGGCGCGTTCGTCACAATCGAAATGCGAGAAGAAAACGGGGCTGCACCAGGCGGCCCCGACAGTTACGAGCCAACAGGAGACTAGCCGCGCATGAGCCGCGCCAGCTCGCTCGCATCCATCAGCGTGGATCCCGAGCCGGCCGGACGGACATGCGTCGGCTCGGGCCGTTCGGCCGGCTCGCTTGGCGTGGAGCCTCCGCCGAACTCCGCATACGCCTCGTCGCGCTTGTCCTTCAACGCCTGAAGCCACGGAATGCGCTCATACGTCTCCGACTCGGGGAATCTGATGCGGTCCATGATGCGCCGCTCGAAATCCGGGTTGCTTGGCGTGTTCTTGTCCAGCGAGTCCAGATACTCGGCACGGTCAAATCCGTCGGGCAGTCCCACGCGGTCGATCAGGGCGGCACCCAACGCGGCCGTGCCGGACAGTCCGTCGCGTACGGGAAACGCGGTCTTGAAGTCGAACGCCGGCTGGCCTTCGAACTCCGCCATGCCCGCACCCTTCGACACGCCCTCCTGAATCACGTTGTCGGGAATGTCGGGCACGTCGCGCGGCACGTTGAAGATCAGGTTCTTCTGATTCTCGTTCACGCGTGCGCCCATGATGAGCTTGTTGCCCAGGTTGCCACGCAATGCGGGCGGCATGCCGGTGGAACTGGAGGCGACCTGCGTGGCGACCACGAACCGGTAGCCGTAGGCCCGTCCGATCTGCAGGAGTTTGATCAGCATGCTCAGGTTCAGGCTGATGATCTGCTGCTCCAACATGCGATCCATGACGGCGGGCAGCGGGTTCTTCGGAATGCTCGTCGCATCCTTGCCGCCCACCGCCAACTGGCTCAGCTCGTCGATGACGATCATGCGGATCGGATGCTTGCGCTTATCCTCGTCGGACAGGTCGTCATACCAGTTCTGCCAGCCATGCTCCTGCCATGCGCGGGCGCGCGCGCCGCCCGTGCTGATATCGTCCAACAGGCGGCGTAGCAGTCCGCACGTCTGAACCAGACTGTCCGCACCCCAGCCGCCCGGCGTGACCCAGCCGCGACACCAGTAGAAGTCGGTGCTTTTCACCGCGTGATCCATGATGTACAGCTCGCAGTCGGACGCAACGCTCATGGTGATGATGTCGTTGATGGTGACGGACTTGCCGCCGCCCGCCAGACCCGCGACCAGCAGGCCCAACGATTGGGTCCAGTCCACGATGGCCGGCCTGGCCGCCTCGTCGGGGCGGGCGAGCTGCACTCCGAACGGCATCCGATCGCGCGTATCCGGATCGCCTAGCCGGTCGAAGGGGAAGTCCACCAGTTTCGGGAAGCTGGCTGGCTCGCCGGGATGAATGTCGATGATGCCGGTCTTCGGGTCGGCTTGGAAGAACCAGCCGAGCCGGCCGACCATAACGCACGCTTCGGCCAGCGGCTTGTCGTGCTTGCTCGGCTGGTAGACGATGCCCGCCCCAAGCTGGCAATGCCAGCCGCCGTCATCCGCATGGTCGACGCGAATGTCCCACGGGTTGACTTTCAGTTTCTCCGCCAGGATGGCGCGGGTGCGGACCTGGTCGGCGTCGAGCCGTTCCATGACCGCACGTCCCTCGTATGGATGGAATTCGGTCATATGCCAGCCGGGGAATTGGCGTGACCAATAATCCGCGGCCTCGGGTCCGGCGCTCGGCTTGCAGTGTTTCGCGGGCAGTGCGATGCTCTTGTATTTGTCGTCGCCGGTCACGCTGGCGACAGAACGGTCGATGAGGATGGCGACGTGGTTCTCCGCGTCGATGCTTTCCAGTTCCGCGTCGGCGGCCTCCGGATGCTTCTGACGGTATTCGGAGAGTTTCCGTTCAAGCATGCGCCGGTGGCTCGCGTCGGATTCGGGATGGAATTCGACGCGCCCCCGGCTTTTCGAGTTCACGTATTCGGGGTATGAGCATTTGAAGGTTGGCATGCCGTATGGCTATGCGCCGTATGCTAGAACTCCGGACCGTAATCCCGATACCGCGACTCGTAGCAGGTCAGGTCCTCGTCCGACCAGATGCGGTCGGGAATGATGACGGTGCCGCCGACGCGTTCGACGCGTCCGACCCGCCATCGGCCTTCGTGGACGATGGTCTGCAGACCGTAGGCGACGGGCAGGCCGTATCTGACGGCGTAGATCGAGTCGATGCCATCCAGTGGGTCGCGTGACAGCCGGCCCGTCTCGCTGATCGGATACCGGTCGGGATGCGTTTCCAACAGTGCGGCCAGCCAGGTGATGGGGTCGCGTTGGGCAACGGTCGCGCAGACGGCGAGCGTGAGGCGCATGAGTTCGGCGGCCGTCCAGCCGTTTTTCGCGGCGAGGCGATCGTAGAGGCCGTCATCCAGTCCGGCCAGTCCGACGAGATGATGGTTCTCCATCAGCCAATCCATTGCGTCCGGCCGTATGGCGGGCACGGTGGGGTCGAGATGCGGGGCGACGCGCAGTAGTTGCAGATAGGATGGCGTCCAGGTCAGATAGGATAGTTCGCGCAGTTGGAAGCGTAGCTCGCGGTCGCCTTTGACGGGTGCGAGAATCAGCGCGGCTTCCAGGGTGTCGAGCAGCCAATGGGTGTCTTGCGGTTTTTCGGCGTATCGGGCGGGGCGTAGCGTCCTGCCGTTGAGGGCTATCTGGATCATAAGATCGATATGCGTCCGCAAATCATCGTTTCGAGACCCCTAAATCCCCGCAAAATGCGAATTCGTCCCAATCGACTCTTCGATGTGAGAGTTGGTTGGATTGGCTTTTGTTGGATTAGCTGATTGATTGGATTGGGGGTCTGGTGGATTGTTGTTTGAGTTGGATTGGGTTTGTTTGATTAGGTCTGATTGCTTGCTTGGTTGTTCGATTGGCTGGCTTTGGTTGGTTGTGTCGGATGGTTTGCGGTCGTGGTTTGTCTTTGGGCTTGTTCGATTCGGCTGTGATTGTGTTTTGGGTCGACTTTTTTGCTTGGACTTTTTTAGTTTGATTGTCGGTTGTGGTTTCAGGTTCGGGCTGTGTCGGTTGTCGGCTGGGCCGTGCGCGGTGGATGTTCACGCGGCTTGCGCCAGAGCGTACCGGCGTGCGGCCTCGTCGTCCGCGTATTCGATGGTGTGGACGAGTCCGGCCGCGGTGGCGGCGGACAGCGGGTCGGAACCGGAGTCCAATGCTCGCGCGGCCAGTGCGGCCGCAGCCAACGCGGGCACGTCCGGATCGTCGGTGGGGAGCATGGTGAGCGTGGTGCCGACGAGTATCCACGTCTCACGCATGAGCGGCGTATCCATCTCCACCCACAGGCGATGCTCCTGCCAGTGGATGTCGGCATCCACGTCCACGTCCTGCAGATAGTCGTCGTAGCGTTCGGCCACCTGCTCTTCGGCCAGCGCTTCGATGTCTTCCTTGTACGGGCAGTCGATGGTGGGGTAGCAGTTCATGACAGGCTCCTTTTTCGTTCTGTCCGGTTCATGCGTCCCCTATATGACGCGGATGCCTTTGGTTGTCATGCAGCGTGGAGTTCGTCGATGATGATGAGCGTGTCATGGTCGGGCAGATGCGGCGGATGGAGTTCACTCCATTCCTCCCACGTCATGATGGGTTCCGTCTCGCGTTCGCGTTCCACCCGTTCCCAGAGTTCACGCGCCTGCCGGTCGGAGTTCGAAAAATCATCCCAGTCCGCCGGGAGCATTCCCGCTTTCGCCCATTCGAAACCGCTCATGCGATGCCGTACTTGTTGAGCAGGCCGAGCGTGACGATGAGCGCGCACCATGTCAGGCCGATGATGACCGTCCAACGGTTCAGATTCTTTTCGGCGACGCCGGATGAGCCGGCGTTTTGGGTGAGGCTGCCGCCGAACATGTCGGACAGTCCGCCGCCTTTGCCTTTATGCATGAGTATCAGCAGGGTGAGCAGCAGGCTGAGCAGTGCGATCAGGCCAAGCAGTATGAGTCTCATTGGTGTTCCTTTCGGTTCGCGATCATGGCGCCCTGAACCTTTTGCAGCCGGGTGGACAGTTCCGCCAATCCGTCTATGATTGTGTTCTCCTCGACGGTTTTCCTTCCACCCGCATCGCCGTCGCGGAACCGTTTCTCGCATTCGCCCATGCCTTTGCGTATGTCCTCGTCGGTGATGCCGTAGGCGATGGCGAACGTGCCCAACGCTTCCACCACGTCGCAGTATTCTTCGACCAGCCGGTCGTGGATTCGACTGTCGGAAGTGCCGTCTGCGACCCAATCCATGCCGACGGCGGCGAGTTCCGCCGTCTCCTCCAACATTTTCCGCCATTGCCGGTCGGACGGTTGCGCGTATTCCGGCGAGAAGATTCTGACGGTGCCGAGACTGGCCGATCCGTGTCCGGGGCTTTCCGCGTCACGTCCGAGGAACTTGTAGCCGGGTTTCTGTTCGCAATAGTCGCGCACGTCACGCAACCATTGGATAGCATTGGGGATGCTTCCCCAACTGATGACCTTCCCGTTGATATCGAGGAAGTATTTCCGCTCCAATTCGTCGATGGAATGTTTTCCGATTTCCTTCAGGGCATCGTCCAACATGTCCTTGACCACGATGGCGGACCTGCCGTGCAGGTCGGTGGTGGGGCGCACATGGAACGCTTGGAAGAAGCGTGCGTAATTGTAGGTTGGATTGCAGGACGTGCCGACCATATCCAAATATTCCAATCCACGGTCCTGCCAAGCGCAGGAGACCATGGACGCTATATCATCCGGGATATCGGAACGGACTATCGCAATGTCGTAGCTCATGACAGACTCCAGACCGGCCCGGCCAGCGCCCAGGCCAATAGCATGATCGATGCGGACAGGTAGACGGCGGACAGTCCGACCGTCATCAGGTGGAATATGAACCAGAACACGCGCCGGATGGTCCGACCGTATTCGATGGCGTTGTCGAGCGCGCCGGCCGCGATGCCGCCCGTTGTGAATGCCAGCCATGAGCCGGCCAATGCGAGTATGGAGCAGACCAGTTGGATCATTCGTCCTCCATGGTCCACCATGGGCGCACATGCACCTCCGTCCTGCCGTCCGTCATGGTCACCTTCAGAATGGAGCCGTCGTTCAGTTCGACCTCATGCGCGCCATCGCACCCGTCCTGCGTGATGTGGGCGAACGCTCCGCACAGTGCGAGCGCCGACTGGTAGTCGGCGTAGAACTCGTCGGCGTTCCGGTAGCCGAGCGTGTTCGCATCCTCGTCGCTGACGGGCGCGCACAGAGCGGCGGACACGTTCTCCATGAGTTCGGCGGCGTAGCGCATGGAGCGGGCGATGATCATAAAAGCCAGCTGCAGGTTCTCGTATTCGTTGGCGAGCTGGTAGGCGGTCTCCATCATGGTGGAGAACATGGCGTCGGCGGTGGCATCCGATAGGCCTTCCGGATCGTCTAGCGGGGTCGGCCCCTTGCCGTCGTTCTTCAGTTCCGCGTTCCATGCGGCGAAATCGTTGTCATTCATTTCTTTTCTCCTATCCGAACAGCCAGAGCGTAAGCTTGCCCAGGCTGAAATCCATGCCGGTGACCAGTATCATGAGCGCCAGTATGAAGATGGCGACAGCCATGCACCACAGCTCCCATTCGCGTACGGTCGGCGTGACCGTCTTTACAAGCTCGTCGGCCGTCTGCCTGATGAACCGTCCGATGTGTCTGATGTGTTCCATACCGTCCCGTATGCGTCATGCGGGCATCCATGTCGCCATCCACGGGCACAGGCAGCGCCATGAGAGCATGATGAGCGCGAACCAGAGCAGCAGCCAGAGCATGATGCGTATGGCGGTGTGGATGATATGGTTGCCGGACAGTCCGGCGCACAGTCGCCAGGTCCAGGTCAGCGGGTCGGCCACGTCGGTCCACCGTTCGCGCCATTGGCGGAACGTGCAGCACAGGTTGAACGTGTTCAGTACGAGCCATATGGTTCCGGCGCACAGGGCAAGCACGCCGCTGACGGGCATGTCGATTCGTTCGGAGACGGTCTGGATTCGGCGGCCGACGCGCGTCGTCGTCGTGTCGTGCGTTTCGGCCAGCTGTTCGGGAGTGCCGTCCGTCTTGTTCGCCCAGCCTTCGAATGTGCCGGTGACGATCATGCGTTGGGTGACCTGGGCGGACAGTATCGGCCAGCAGGTCTGCAGGGTGATGCCGCGTTCCGCTCCGGCCGCGTCCGCGTCGAGGATCCGCGTGTCCGTCTCGTCCACGACGCGCGGCTCGGCGTTGACCCGGTACACGTACCAGTGTTCGGCCGTTTCGATGATGACCTGGTCGCCCGGGTGCAGGAGCCTGATGTCCGCGAAGTCGGCGTACGTGTTGTGGCCCGCCCACACGCTGTTGCCGGGCTGCCCGGGCATGCGGAGCCGGCGTAGTGTCCCGCGCCCATCTTGTCCAGTACGGTCTTGCCCGTACCCTCCCATGCGGCGAGCCGGTAGGTCTTCGACCATGAGGGGACGCGCACGTAGGCGAACAGCTCGTCGTCGGCGGGCGTGGGTTCGGTCGGCGGATCGTCATGGCGTAACGCGGCCACTCTGTCCGTCTTGGAGGTCGTGAACGTCTTGCCGACCGCCTTCTCCTCCCGGTGCGTCGTGTAGGCCATGTCGATGCCCGACCCCCAGACGCGCCAGACCATGTAGGAGCCGGTCAGGATGGCGGCGATGGCGCACAGTCCGGCCAGGAAGCGGCTGATGTCCTTGAGAATGCTCATACGGACTGGTATGCGTCGAGCCAAGACGCATACCAGTCCGTATGGAGTATAGATTGCTGTGGACGGCCACGCCGCTTCAGCGCGACGGCTGACGATTCCGCCTGTTGCTGCAACGGCGCGCGGCGGATGGCGAATGGGAGCGGGTGGACGAGATGGTGTGCGACTCTCCCACGGGCGGCATGCTCGCTATGGTCTCCCCGTTCCAACGTGCGGAGAAGCGCATGTGCGAACGGCATGGACTGCCGGCCGTACCGGTGGTGGTCAGGCCGACGTTCATGGGGGAGGACGCATGAACGATGCGTACGAAAGGAGCGTCCGATGGAATACGCGATTATCTGCAGGCTGAAGGGCATGAGCCGGGGCAGACGCATCAGCGTCGCGCCGAACGGCGATGCGACATTCGCGCCGAACCGTTTGGCGGCCAGCCTGTGGCCGAGCCGTGAGGCGGCGCAGGAATATGCGGAGCGTGCCATGCGACACAATCCCGGCATCGAACTCAGCGTGGTGAAAGGATGAACGTTACAGACATGGAGGATCGTCGCATGTCGGTCGACAAAGGACAGATCTACGTGTTGACCGACCGTGCGGGCTTTACGCATACGGTCACGGTCGACCATGTGGCCGAATACCTGTTCGACGATGGCGCCACCGAGAATGCCATCGTCGACGGGAACGGCCTCGAGTGGCCGCTCGGCTCCTACCGCGTGGATCGACCTGGTCTGATGTGGCGCGCCCGTCACTCTTTCAGGTAAGCGTCGAACGTGTGGTCCTCGGCCATGTCGGCATTGCTTATGAAGCAGTTCTTACGCTCAACCGCCTTGCTCCATGCCGACCCGGGAAGAACGGTGATTCTGGAAAGCATGACGGCGGGCAGACACCCAAGATGGCTCCAAACCGTATCGAGGGCTTGTTTCAGTTCGGGGCTTGACCGCTCGTCCGCCGTATACGCATTGCCGATGGCATCCTTCACGTATGCGGTAATCGGGTTCCCGCCGAACGATGCGAATGCGCCGTACACTGCTCCGCATACCGGACCGTACCGCCACGGCTGGAACGATTCGGCGAGGAGCCTGTGGCCGGTGTTGCGCTGGTACAGACATGTGATGAAGAACATGAGCTTCTGCAGTTTCATCGGGCTCACGGCGATCTTCTCTTTGAAGGCGCGACGAAGGATGCTGTTGGCTACCAGCTTCGGATCCACTCCCGTTCCCGGCAAACTGTCTCTGTTTGCTCCAGACATGCTTGATGCACCAATCTACCGTACGGACTTAGACGTATCCGTTTCCATCACGCCCCCAAATGCCGTAATCAGCCTCATCCAAATCGCCATCCCAGCCGTTTTTGAACGAATACCGCCTAAGGGCATCTCTCGGCTGTGTTCCATAGATCGGTGGCGCAAGGCTTTTCGACGCACGTCTCGTCGTACGTACGCTACTTGGTATGCGGTCCGCCCGTTCCGCCGTTCATGTCGTAGTAGAGCGGATATTGCACGGTGGATTGGATAGGTTTGGAAGTTGCTGCCCCAACGATCTAGCCGCGAAAGTATTTGAACCGGAATTTCGGGGCCGGTGAACGTGGCTCCCACGTAGTGTTTCAGACCATGCTCATCGGCGGGC